>Ga0138288_1171436_pt1 | contig 21613 bp, 18 predicted proteins | sample S_130826_M_mt_FD_106918 | JGI IMG/M metagenome (GOLD analysis project Ga0138288, IMG submission 106918) | Freshwater microbial communities from Lake Simoncouche, Canada - S_130826_M_mt (Metagenome Metatranscriptome) | ecosystem: Environmental > Aquatic > Freshwater > Lake | place: Canada: Quebec...
CTCCGATCTCCTGCGATCCGCGCCCCGCCTTGCCAATCGTTGACAACGGCATGACCCCGAAGCCCGCCATGCGACGGGACCACCGCAGCGCGCGAACACCGCAGGGGCACCGGCTCCACGTTCGCCCGGCTCGACGCCCGCCGTCTGTCGATCGGCGGGAAGTGCGCCCGCGCGCCTACCAGCTCAGCGTGTACCAGTCGTAGGTGGAGTAGCCGGCGTACGGGTAGCCCCATGCGTCGGGGTACTGGTCGCAGTAGTACTCGGGCTCGCCGCACCAGCCGGTGCCCCAGCCGAGCGAGAGCTCGTCGAACGTGAGGCCCATCGGGGAGATCGGCACGTCCAGCTCCACCGTGTAGGCGTCGGGGTAGCTGACCACCGGCTCGGCGAGGTCGTAGAACGTGCCGGAGCTGAAGTCGTAGCCCTGCAGCCCGCCCTTCCCCGACTGGGCGAGGATGCGGTAGAGCCCGTAGTCCGACGCCGACGAGTTGGCCCACGCTTCGAGGAAGAGCCGCGAGCCGTCGAACACGGTGCTGCTCACGAGGCGGATCTACAGCTCGTCACCGACAACCCGGTACCAGCCGGAGATGAAGACGAAGACGTAGCCCTCGATCACGTCGCCGTTGTCGTCGCCGAGGTCGTTCATCGGCTGCCAAGGCGCCTCTCCGAGCACCAACTGCTGCCGGGACTCGTAGGTCCGCACGTTGTCGACGCTGCTGAGCAGCAGGTCCACCGTGTCGCCGACCGCGCCACCGGTGACCTGCACGGTGAACTTGTCGACCAGCTCGGTGTCGCCGGAGCCGAGGCTGCCGACGATCTCGTCGTTCGTACCGGAGGTGGCGGTGGCGGTTGAGGTCGCCTCCACCGAGAGCGTGCCCTTCACGAGGCCGCTGGTGGCGCTGTCGCCCACGTTGGTGACGCGGAATTCGAGCTCGGCGTACTCGTCGGGATCGAGGACTCCGTCGCCGTTGCCGGTGGAGTCGTCGATGGTGATGCCGGTGATGCGGAGCACCGGGAACGGCACCGCCAGGGACACGGGGAGCGACCAGCTCTCCACCCCATCATCGAGCACGAGATCGGCCGTCACCGGGCTGGAGTCGATGTGGGTCGACGCCACGTCGAACGTGAAGGCGCTGGAGAGGACCTCGGTGGCCCCGCCAGCGAACACGGCGCCGCTGAACGCGACGGGACCGCCGGAGGTCACGGTGAGGTCGGCGTCGGTGGACACCAGCATCGCGGAGACGGGGCCCGAGCTGTCGGCGCCGTTGTTCTTCACGGTGATCGACACGGTGGCGTCGGTCGTGCCCGGCGTGAGCGTGGTCGGGCTGGTGGTGGTCTTGCTGACCGCAGGGTCCGGAGGCTCGGGGAGGTAGCAGACGCCGGATGCGGCGACGTCCACCGCCACGGGGGCCTCAGTGGATGCGTAGGACGTGCCGTCGAAGTCGAGGGTGAAGTCCTGGATCGCGCCGCCGGACGAGCTCTCGGCCACGACCCACCAGCGGAGGTCACCAGCCGCGGGCGCAAGGTACGGCCACGCGTCGGTGATGTCCGCCGAGAAGCTGCTGGCGCCGGCGAGCACGGTCCCGCTCACCATCTGCGTGGACCAGTCGGGGCTCTCCGGGTCGCCGACGCCCACCGTCAGCTTCAGGGAGCCGTCGTCGATCGACAGCCAGTCCACGTTCGCCACGCTCTGCTGACCGACGAGCAGCCGCTCATCATCGACGACCACCACGTCGCCGCTGGTGAGGGTGACCCGCACCGGGAGGTAGCTGTTGTCGGGCGTCGCCCCGTCGATCGTCAGCGGGAACGTGGTGACGGTGGAGGTGGCCGCCGCCAACGTGCCGAGATCGTTGACCTCCGGGGTGACGGACGCGCCGCCCTCGGGGAACGACACGCTCACCGTGAGGCCCTCCGCGGGCACCGGCGCCACGTTGTTCACGGTGATGCTCAGGGTGCCGGTCTCGCCGGGGTGGAGCTCGGCGGGGTCGACCGACAGGGTGTCCGACAAGTCGGCCTGGAGCTCGGTGACGCTCACGTCGTCGATGTACCAATCGTCCGCCGCCGCGCCCTGATATCGCCACGCGAGGTACACGACCTTCCCGACGTAGGCTGAGAGATCGTACGCACCGCTGCGCTGCCACTCGTCCTCGGTGACGGCGGGGAGCGCCTCGGCGACCGGCACGTACTCCCCGTCGTCGGGGACCGAGCTGCCGGTGGAGATGTAGAGGCCGTGGGTGGCCCCTTCGGGCGACGCCGAGGTCTCGTACCAGGTGACCTGGGCGGTCGGCGCCGTGGTGAGGTCGATGGCGGGGGAGACGAGCCAATCGTCGGGCGCAGGGGTGGCGCCTTCGGAGATCACCCCGTGGTAGGCGGAGTAGCTGCCGCCGTGGGCGGTGTTGCCCGCGAGATCCCAACCATAGCCGCGGAAGCCCAGGCTGGCGTTGTGCCAGTCGATCGTGGTGATCGTGGCCAGCTCGGGGTCGGGGGGCTCAAACGTCTCGGTGAAGGGGAACGAACGCCCCACCACGCCGACGGCCAGCGAGAAGGGCGCGCTGGTGCTCGCTTCGGGGAGGTAGCTGGTGGCGGAGGGATCCGCGAGGTCCGCCGCCTTGAAGTAGTACTCCAACGCGGGCGAGAGGACACCCTCGGCGGGGACCTCGGCCGTGTAGGCCTCACCCTCGCCGGCCATCGCCACCGAGGCCCACGTGGGGGAACCTTTGGTGCGGTAAAAGAGCTGAACCTGGGCCACCCCGTCGGCGTCCGTCGCGGTGACCGAAAGGGTGATGGCGGTTCCCTCCATCGGGCTCGCGGGCGGCTCGTGGCTCAGCTCGGGGCCGGCGTACACCACGTCGGGAGCGGAGTCGGTGGCGGTGGCGCACGCAGCGAGGGAGAGCGCCCCGAGGGCCCAGAGGTTCGCGCGCACTACTTGCCCTCCTCTTGGTAGCAGGGCGCGTAGCAGACGTGGGTGACCTCATCGATCTGGAAGCAGGAGAACCCGCCCGGACAGTCGCGGTCCGTGTCGCACTTCACGCCGCAGTACCCACCGTAGCACTTGTTGCCGTTGCCCCCGCAGTCGCCCTCGTCTTCGCAGTCGGCACAGAAGTACCCACCGGCGTCGTAACAATCCCCGTTGATGGAGCAGAACTGTCCGAAACCGCAGTCGATGTGGGTGTCGGTGCACTGCCCGAGCTCGCAGGTGTTCGTCTCGGTGTTGCAGAGGTCCCCGTACATGCAGTCGGAGTTCCCCTCACACCCGGCGACACACTTCTGATCATCCGAGCAGTACTGCTCGATGGGGCACTGGTCGGAGGTGGCGCAGGTCTGGGCCACACACTGCCCTTCGACACACTCTTCCCCGAACGCGCACGGGTCGCTCTCGGAGCACTCCGCCTTGGTGCTCGTGGCACAGCTGAGCAACATCAGCAGAAGGGCAATCATCCACCGCTCCGGACCTTGTAGACGGCCTGAATGTACTGTTCACTCTCGGGCACCTGATCGAGCTCGAAGAGGATGCTGTTCCGCTCTTCCACGTAGGTGTAGTCGGTGTCCAGCGTGAGGTCGCGGATCTTGCTGTCCGCGTCAGCCGAGCTGTACAGCGCGACCTCGAGCGAGTCGAGGTCGGGGTAGTGGCTGAGCTCGAACTCCGCCTGGAGCCCGGAGAGGGTCAGCCCGAGGTCGGAGACGATGGGCGAGAAGTCCTCGTCGCAGATGGAGTCGATGAGCCCACCCGTCTGGCTGACGGCGTCGACGTATCGAGAGCCATAGACTGCGGCGCCGTTGATGGTCTCGCAGCTCGCTTCGCCGTCGTACTTCGGCGGGTCCATCCCCACGACCGCCGACACGCTCATGATGCTGTGGTCGCGGAACGCCGCGTCGCCCTTGAGCTTCGCGAAGTCCTGGAGGTAGGTGTCCACCGGGTCGGGGGAGCTGTCCTGCTCGTCCGAGACGACCATCACGTTGAAGTTCGCCTCTTCGCGAACGAAGCCGGCGTTGTAGTCGGCGAGCGCCGGGCTCGTGGCGAGGCGAACGGCCTCCAACCCCTCCTCGATGCCCGACCCTGAGGTGCCCTGGGAGACCATCTCCGCGAAGATCTCCTCCGGTCCCGGGGTGGTGGCCGTGAGGAACATCACGTCGTTGTTGAGCGAGAAATCCTCACCGACCGCCACGTCCGCCACCACATCGCCGTTGAGCGCGGTGTCGGTGGACCGGGCGAGCACCAGCGTTCCCCCGATGGCGATGGTGGTGCCAGCCGGGATGGTGAAGTCGTTCCGGCCGTCGTCCCGGAGGTGCCAGCCGGAGAGGTCCACGTCGGCGTCGCCGATGTTGGAGAGCTCGACCCACTCGCCCAACGCGTCATCCACCCCCGCGGGGTCGGCCATGAACTCGGTGATCACCACGTCGCCGTGCAGGGAGTTCGGCCCCGGGCCGTCGCCGGTGCCGCACGCCGGGTTCACCGCACCGGGCGAGCCTGCGCCAGCCTGGCACCAGTGGGTGAGGCTGTCGTCGCTGACGGTGTTGGTCCACGTGGGGTCGAGCGCGAGGGCTTCGCCCTCGGTGACCGCCCAGTCGTGGGTGTAGGCCACGCGCTCCACCTCGTTACCGTCCGCGTTGGTGAGCACGATCTCGTCGTCCCCGCCCACGAGGTGCCCCGAGAAGTCGGGGTCCTCGACGTCGGTCGTGACCACGCCCAGCTGCCAGTCGACGTCGGTGCCGTCGAAATACTGGATGAAGTTGTTGAAGTTCGTGGCGAGCTTCTTCTGCTCTTCGATCATCGAGCAAGAGTTGTCCACGACGAGCAGCAGGTCGAAGGTGTTCTTCCGCTTCTGCTGGAAGGTGTCGACCTTCTCGAGCTGCGTGAACTTGTTTTCTTGATTGCAGCCGAGCAGCATCAGCGCGAGGAGGGGGAGTCGGCGGATCACTGGATGGCCTCCGTGCTCTTGTCGCCATCCCCCGCTGCGAGGCCCTGGAGGCCGCGGAACAGGAGCGCGTCGGTGAGGACCGGGGTCTGGGGGTAGAAGTGGAAGCTGCTGAACACCACCTGGCCGTTCTTGCCCACCCCGTAAGTGCCGCCGGGGATGCGCACGATGAGCGGCGCATTCTTCTGGACCACGGGCTCGCCGCCATCGAGCGGCTGCACCATGACGTCGCCGCGAAGGAGCACCTCCACGTCGGCGCCCACGTCCTCCATCACCGCGAACGCCGAGTAGTTGAACTCGACGTTGACCACGGACGTACCGAGGGTCTCGGCGAGATCCGGGTCGGTCACGTCCGCCAGCACCTCGCCCACCACCCCGGCCTGAGCATCGTCGACCGTGAGGTCGTCGTTGGCGAACTCAATCGCGTCCGGCCAGCAGGCCTCGACCAGGTCGTACGACCAGTCGGTCACGAACAACGAACCGTTCGCCTTCGGGAAGTGGCACGCGTTGGCCATCGCCAGCTCGTCCGTGAGCAGCGCGTCGTCGGGGTCGAGGGTGTAGTTGTACTGGAAGGCGTTGAGCCCTCGGGTGCCACTGTTCACGAAGACGGCGTTGTACATGTCGACTTCGAAGTGCTGTTGATCGCCTGAAGGCGCCGTGAACAGCTCCTCCACGGTGTGCCCCGGATCGTCGCGCTTGGGCGCGGGGTCCCCAGGGTCGCCGACGAAGGTCGTGGACTGGGAGATGTACCCGTTGAACGGGGCGCTCCCAATCTCGTTGCGCAAGAGCGTCGGGGTGATGTCGTCGAAATCGCCATTGACCACCGCGATCGCGTCCAGCTTCACGGCGGTCAGGCCATTGTCGGTGGTGCAGCCCGCGAGCGCCGCGACGAAGAGGAGAGAGACAAGGCCGGGCTTCATTCCAGGACGAGGCTCCCACCGACGGAGACGGACGACTTGCTCTTGGTCTGCACCGTGCTGAAGCTGAAGCCCACCGGCGGCCCCTCGATGGAGGAGGAAGCGCCGAAGCTGGCCGGACCGTCCTTGAGCTGGCTGAGCTCGGCGGGGGTGTAGGTGTGCTCGCCGTCGTCCCACGGCAGGGAGCCGGCGTACCCGCTCGCCCCTTCCGGCGCGACGAGCTGCCCGGAGATCTGGGTGCCGAACATCGCGTCAGGGTAGGTCTCAGCCGGCGACCAGGTGTAGACCAGGTCCTCGGCGCGGTTGTGGGTGAAGTTGCCCCACCAACCCGGCTCGATCATGTGGAAGTCGGCCGGCACCGTCGGCTGCGCATCCTCCACGATCTCCTCGGGGATGCCATCGGGGTCGCCCTGGGTGTGGAGGGCATACATCTGATCGAAGCAGTAGTCCGACAGCGAGACGTCGTCCTTGGTGTAGTAGATCATGCCCGAAGCACCGTCGACGTGCTTGTCGAGCGTGACGACGTTGCACTCGGACTCGAGCCACACGTAGTCGCCCGCGCTGACCGTCTCGTTGGCCGGGCAGTCCGCGCTGCCGCCGGTGGAGTAGGTCTGCCACACGCCGTTGCTGTCGTACGGCATCGGGCCGCCAGCGCACGCGGGGTCCTGCGAGCAGTCGCTGTCGTAGCAGTCGGTGTAGTCGTCCGCGTCGTTGTCCACGCCGTCGGTGCAGGACGCCTCGGGGTCAGGCGGGCAGGGCGGGTCGAGCGGGAGGTAGAAGATGACCCCCACCGACACGTACTCGCTGATCGCGCCGGTCGCGTTGTCGATGCCGCGAGACACGTAGAACCAGCGGGAGATGCCGACATCGCCGAGGTCGATCTCGGCGTCGATGACGTTGGTACCGTCCTCGATGAACACGCCTTCGGTGCCGGTGGTGAGCAAAACGTCGCGAGTGCCGAGCTCCGCCGCGTTGGAGGCGGTCATCTGCCCGTACATGTTCTCGCTGTCGATCACCGTGAGGCTGTCGACCACGATGTCCTGCTTCTCGTCGCCATACTGGAAGAAGCGGACGTCGGTCGTCCCGTCGAAGTGGGTGTCCTTCCCGCGGATGGTGAAGGTGAAGGTCTGCCCCTGAGTGATCTCAGGAGGATCGAAGCTCGCCGAGATGCCCACGCGGTCGACGAGGAATGCGTCGTACTCAGTGGTGAGGTCGGTGCCGTTCTCCACGTACACGTCACGCAGGCCGGGGATGGCCTCCGGGGAGATGGTCACGTCGGCGAGCATGTAGGTCTCGCTCAGAACGTCCACCGCGTTGACCTCCACGGCGTCACCGAAGCCGGCCCAGGTCTTCCCGGAAACCCACTCGGTATTCTGGCCGATGATCTCCACCTGCACGTGCTCGCCGATCTTCGCCGAAGACGGGGCGAGGGTGAAGGAGTCGTCCACCACGTCGAGCGCGCCGTTGATGGTGAAGTCCCCGGAGCGGCTGTTGATGTGCGCATCGCGCTTGCCGAGGGTGGCGGCCGGATCGACGGTGACGTTGGCGGTCGCCGTCCATCCGTCGAGCACCGTGAAGCTGTTCACCGTGACGCCACCACCGAGATCCAGGTCGTTGCCCTGAAAGTCGAAGATGGAGTTGGAGCTGGTGATCTTCGCGTCGAACGTGGTGCCCCGACCGGCTTCGGGGGGCCAGAACGTCAGCGCCTGGTCGGGCGTCTGCGTGGAGGAAGTGTCCCCGCCGGTGGAGTCACAGGCGGCGAGGAGGAGCAGCGGCAGGGCCGCGAAGACAAAGCGCATGGACGCTCCGGACGGATGGCCGTGGGAGTATACCTGTACGCGCGCCGCTCCGCGATGGGGCGCTAGTCAACTCTCAGCCGATGACAGCACGAACCGAGGCATCGGCCCAGTCGAGAACGGCGCCGGGCAGGAGCCCGAAGCCGATCAACAGCACCGTGGTGACCAGGAGCGCGAGGCGCGCGCGGCCATCGGGGGCCAGCTCGGGCTCGCCGTCCTTCATGTACATGTAGACCATCGGCCGCAAGTAGTAGTACACGCCGGCCGCTGCACCGACCGCGCCGACCATGGCGAGGCCGATCTGGCCGGAGCCCACCGCCGAGGCGAACAGGTAGAACTTCCCGATGAAGCCCATCGTCGGCGGGAGGCCCGCCAGCGAGACGAGGCAGATCGACAGGCCCGCCGCGAGCCAGGGGTTGGACTTCCCGAGGCCAGAGAGCCGGGAGATGTCGGTGGCGTCGTCGCCCGCCTTGTCGGTCATCAGCGAGAGCACCGCGAAGGCGCCTGCGTTCATGAAGGTGTAGGCCAGCATGTAGAACGCCAGGCTGCCGAGGCCAGTGTTCGCGGTGGCGCCCGCTTCGCCGACCGAGGCCAGCGCCATCAGCAGGTACCCGGCGTGCGCGATCGAGCTGTAGGCGAACATCCGCTTCAGATCGTTCTGCACCAGCGCGCCGAGGTTGCCGACCAGCATGGTCGCCGCCGACATCCACCACAAGGCCGTGGCCCAGTGGCCGGCGTTGTCGCCGAGGGCGCCAATGATGAGCCGACCGAACGCTGCGAACGACGCCGCCTTCACCGCAGACGCCATAAGCGCCGTGATCGCGGTCGGCGCGCCCTGGTAGACATCCGGTGCCCACATGTGGAACGGCACGCTCGCCACCTTGAAGCCGAAGCCCACGAAGATGAGGGCGACGCCGACGGCGAGGTACACATCCGGCATCCCGCCCGAGGCGGCGAGCGAGTGCGCGACCGAGGGGAGCGAGGTGCTGTGTGTGGATCCGTACACGAACGCGACGCCGTAGAGCAGGATGCCCGAGGAGAACGCGCCAAGGATGAAGTACTTGAAGCCGGACTCGACCGCGCGCTCGTCGGAGCGCTTGATCGCGCAGAGCACGTAGACCGAGATGCTCATCACCTCCAGCGAGATGAAGACCATCATCAGGTCGTTGCTGTACGCCATGCCGAGCATACCGGTCACGGCGAAGAGGAACAACGAGTAGAATTCACCGACCCGCACGCCGATGCGGTCCATGTAGGACTCGCTGATGAGCAGGGCGAAGAGCCCGCCGAGCAGCGAGACGCAGGCGAAGAAGTTGCCGTAGGCGTCTACCCGGAGCATGCCGGAGAACGCCTCACTGGCGGGCTGGTTGGCGCCGAGCGCCACCAGAACGAGCGCGCCGGCGAGCGACGCCGCAGAGACCGCCCAGAAGGCGGTCCGGGGCATGGGGCGGAAGACCGCCGCGGCCACCATCATCACGGTGCCCATCACCGCCAGGAGGACCAGCGGGGCAGCGAGCTGGATCGATTCGAAGACCGGGGGCATCACTCACCTCCCCGAGCGGCCATCTCGGGCGGGCACGAATCGTGGGAGTTGCAGGGGCAGTAGGGGCTGCCGTCGAAGTGCTCCTCCATCCGCGCGACGAACTCGTTGACCGAGGGCTCGATGCGCGAGAGGAAGGTCTGGGGGAACAGCCCCATGACGAAGGCGAGGATCACCAGGGGCATCAGGTACGCGAGTTCACGTCCGTTGACGTCCTTGAGGTCCTTGTTGGCGGCGTTCTGCAGCGGGCCGAACATCATGCGCTGGAAGCACCAGAGCATGTAGGCGGCGCCGAAGATGACGCCGCTTGCGGCGATGACCGTGGGGAACCGGGCGAACTGGAACCCACCGAGGAGGATCATGAACTCGCCGACGAACCCGTTGAGCCCCGGGAGGCCGATCGAGCTGAATGTGATGATCATGAAGATGAGCGCGAACTTCGGCACCACCTTGGTGAGGCCGCCGTAGTCGGCGATCTTTCGGGTGTGGCGGCGCTCGTAGAGGACGCCCACGAGCAAGAACAGCGCGCCGGTGGAGACGCCGTGGTTGAGCATCTGGTAGATGCCGCCGCTCACGCCCGGGGCGTTGAGCGCGAAGAGCCCGAGCATCACGTACCCGAGGTGGCTCACCGAGCTGTACGCGACGAGCTTCTTCACATCGTCCTGCACCAGCGCGACCAGCGCACCGTAGACGATTCCAACGACCGCGAGCCCGATGAGGAACGGCCCGTACGCGGTGACCGCGTCCGGGAACAGCGGCATGGCGAACCGGTAGAAGCCGTAGGTGCCCATCTTCAGCATCACGCCGGCCAGCACGACCGAGCCGCCCGTGGGCGCCTCGACGTGGGCGTCGGGCAACCAGGTGTGCAGCGGGAACATAGGCACCTTGATGGCGAACGCCAGCGCGAGGCAGGCGAACATCCACTTCTGGGTGGCCGGGGTGAGCGTGACGGTGAGGAGGTCGGCGAGGTCGGTGGACCAGGCGCCGTACTGCTGGTGGTAGGCCGCGTAGAGCCCGATGAGCGCGACCAGCATGAACAGCGAGCCGGCCACCGTGTAGATGAACAGCTTCACCGCGGCGTAGATGCGCCGCTCGCCGCCCCAGATGCCGATGAGGAAGTACATCGGCAGGAGCACCAGCTCCCAGAAGACGTAGAACACGAAGGTGTCCAGCGCGACGAAGGTGCCGATCATGGCGCCTTCGAGCACCAGCATCAGCGCCGCGTAGCCCCGGTAGTCCTTCTCCACGCCGCTGAAGCCGGCGAGGAGGATGAGCGGGGTGAGGATCGTGGTGAGCAGGATGAGCAGGAGGCTCACCCCGTCGATGCCGAGGTGGTAGTGCACGCCCCACTGGGGCAGGCAGACGACGTCCTCAACGAACTGGTACACGTCGGGCGCCGGCTGGCCGGCCTCGGGGAGCTTGTAGCCGAACCAGAGCGGCACGGAGGCGAAGAACACCAGCACCGACGCGCCGAGGGCCATGACCTTGGACGCGCTCTTCGGCGCGGCCGCGACCAGGAGGCCCAGCGCGATCGGGAGGAGGGTGACGAGCGAAAGCAGCGGCATCAGCTCACCCGATTGCGTAGGCGGTGGCGAGGATCGCGGCGCCGGCCGCGATGGAGATGGCGTAGGCCTGGACCTTCCCGTTGCCGATGCGCCCGTGGAACCGTCCGGCGGACTGCGCCGCGGAGGCGGCCCCGTTCACCAGCCCGTCGATGATCTGGGCATCCACGATGGCCCAGAGCACCTGACGCGAAACGGTGACGATCGGCGTGAGGAGGACGAGCTCGTACAGCTCATCCACGTACCACTTGTTGAGGCTGCCCTGGTACAGGGCTTTGAACTTGTCGGCGATGGCCTTCGGCCGCGCCGGGTCCTTCACGTAGAAGAGCCACGCCGTGCCGACGCTCGCGGCGATCCCCACGAGGGTCACCACCATCAGCACGTACTCCATGGCGCCCCCTTCGGGGAACTCCACCTTGCCGTACTCGAACACGGGCTCCATGAAGTGGTGGAGACCGTTCGCGCCCGGGAGCCAGTGTGGCAGGTTGAACGCGCCGCCGATGACCGACAGGAGCGCGAGCACCGCCAGTGGGAGCACGAGCACCATCGGCGACTCGTGCGGGGTGTGGCCGTGGCCGTGCGTGTCGTGACCGTGGGCGTCGTGGCCGTGCGCCGCGTGCCCGTGAGCGTCGTGGCCGTGTGCGTCCGCCTGACCGCCGCGGTAGGTCCCCGCGAAAGTCATGAACATCAACCGGCTCATGTAGAACGCGGTGAGGAGCGCCGTGCAGGTGGCGAGCGCCCAGAGCACCTTCGGCATCACCGCGCCGAGGGGCAGGCTCGCGAACATCGGCGAGTCCCAGGTGAGCCAGAGGATCTCGTCCTTCGAGAAGAAGCCGGAGAACCCGGGCACGCCGATGATGGCGAGGTAGCCCATCAAGAACGTGAAGAAGGTGAGCTTCATGTGCTTGCTCAGGCCGCCCATCTTCCGCATGTCCTGCTCATGGTGCAGGGCGTGGATGATGGAGCCGGAGCCGAGGAACATGAGCGCCTTGAAGAAGGCGTGGGTGACGACGTGGAAGAAGCCCGCCACAAAGCCGCCGACACCGACGCCGAGGAACATGAACCCGAGCTGGGAGACCGTGGAGTAGGCCAGCACCTTCTTGATGTCGTTCTGGGTCATCGCGATCGTCGCGGCGACGAAGGCGGTGAGCGCGCCGACGGTGGCGATGGTGGCCATCGCGGCGGGCGCCAGCACGAAGAGGAAGTTGAGCCGGCAGATCATGTAGACGCCGGAGGTGACCATGGTGGCCGCGTGGATGAGCGCGGACACCGGGGTCGGGCCGGCCATCGCGTCCGGAAGCCAGACGTACAGGGGGATCTGCGCGCTCTTGCCCGTGGCGCCGCCGAAGAAGAGCAGGCAGACCGCGGTGACTACCGCGCCACCGAGACCGCCCACGAGCGCGGGGTCCTTGCCGATGATCTCGGCGAGGTCCGCGAAGCGCATCGGGTTGAGGCCCGCCTCGACGTGACCGTTGAGGGTCCAGAAGAGGAGGAACAGCCCGGTGATGAAGCTGAAGTCGCCCACGCGGTTGGTGATGAACGCCTTCTTGCCGGCGCTCGCGTAGTCGTTGTTCTCGTACCAGAACCCGATGAGCAGGTAGGAGCAGAGGCCCACGCCTTCCCAGCCCACGAACATGAGCACGAAGTTGTCGCCCATGACGAGCAGCAACATCGCGAAGATGAACAGGTTGAGGTAGGCGAAGAAGCGCCAGACCGAGTCCTTGTCCTTCTCGTCGTCCATGTACCCGATGGAGTACAGGTGGATGAGCGAGCCGATGCCGGTGATGACGCACATCATCGTGGCGGTGAGCTGATCCACGCGGAACGCGACGTCCGCCGTGAACGGCCCCGCCGACATCCAGGTCCACAGGTGGGCTTCACCGGGAGCGGCGCCGCCCATGAGCTGGGTGAGGAATAGGAAGGAGAGCGCGGCCGAGAGCGCCACCATCAAAGTGGCGATCGAGCCGGCCACGACCCGCGAGGCCCGCTTCTGGAGCAGGAGCCCGTTTAGGATCGCCCCGAAGAGGGGGAACGCGGGAACCAGGGAGATGAGCAGGGAGTCCATCAGCCCCCCATCCGGTCGAGGTCATCGAGCTGCACGGTCACCCGGTTGCGGAAGAGGAGGATGACCAGGGCGAGGCCCACCGCCGCTTCGGCGGCGGCGACGGCCATCACGAACACGGCGAACACCTGCCCGTCGAGGGCGGCGTTCTGCCGGGAGAACCCGACGAAGGCCAGGTTCACCGCGTTGAGCATGAGCTCCACGCTCATGAACACGATGAGCGCGTTCTTCCGGGTGAGCACCCCGACGACGCCCAGCGTGAACAACACGCCGCTGAGCGCCAGGACGGGGGCGAGACCGACGGTTTCCATCAGACCTCCCGTTTGGCGAGGACGACCGCGCCGATCATCCCGACGGTGAGCAACAGCGAGACCGCCTCGAAGGGGAGGAGGTATGCGCCCTGGAACAGGACCTTCCCGACCTCGGCGATCCTGCCGTATCCCTCGGGGAGGGCGGCCATCGGCGCGTGCACCAAGCCGTCGAGCATGGCGATGATGGCCACGCCGAGCAGCCCCGCCGCGCCCATGCCGAACATGCCGCGCGGAGAGAGCGGGGTGAAGCCCGGGCTCGGCTCGCGGATGTTGAGCAGCATGATCACGAAGATGAACAGCACCATGATGGCGCCCGCGTACACGAGCACCTGCACGACGGCAACGAAGTGAGCGTCAAGCATCACGTAGTCGGCGGCGAGCGCGAAGAAACACACAACCAACGACAACGCGCTCGCGATCGGGGAGCGTTGCGTGATCACGCTGACGCCCGCGATGACCGCGAGAAGGCTGAAGAGGTAGAAGAGCACCGATTCCGTCATCGTGGACGTCCTTCGGGTGGGGAGGTCATTCGGGGCCGGTCAAGCGACCGGCGGTTCGTCGGAGGAGTAGCCAGCCGGCGCGGAAGCGCTGCTGTCCCGGTAGGCGTGTCGCGCCTCGGGCTTCTGCCCATCCATCAGGTTGACCATGTAGGTCTTGCTGTGGATCATGTCCTGGCGGTTGTAGGCGTTGATTTCGTAGATCCGGGTGTCCATCCGGATCGCGTCCTTCGGGCAGGCTTCCACGCAGAAGCCGCAGAAGATGCACCGCAGCATGTCGATGTCGAACGAGAGCGGAAACTTCTCCGCCGGGTCGTTCGGGTCCTCGGCGGCCACGATGTTGATGCACTTGGCGGGGCAGACGGTGGGGCAGCACATGCACGCCACACACTTGACCTTGCCATCCGGGCGCACCATCAGCCGGTGCGCACCGCGGTACCGCGGCGCCATCTCCTTGCGGACGTCCGGGTACTCCACGCAGCGGAACCGATCCTGGTCGAGGATGTTCTTGATGACGTGGCCCATGGTCAGGGCCATGCCCTTGACCACCTCGATGAGGTAGGACGACTCGGAGAAGGTCAGCTTCTTGTCGGGCTTCGGGAGCGCCATTCGACCGATCTCCTAGGCGAAGAGTTCGTGGCGGACGATGATCCACCCCGCGGCAAGGAACACGTTGACCAGCGCGGTGGGCAGCATGTACCGCCAACCGAGGTTCATCAGCTGGTCGTAGCGGAAGCGTGGGAGCGTCCACCGGACCCAGATGAAGACCCAGCAGAACATGAGCACTTTCACGATGAGGCAGGTGACGTGCAGCACCAGGGCCAGCAGATCGCCGCCGAGGGCCGGCATCTCCGCCCAGGTGGAGAGGGCCGTGAGCCCGCCCATGAACCCGACCGCGGCGAGCGCGGCGTGGCCGCCAGCGGCGCCGAGCCACACCGCCGTGAAGAACTTCGGCTCATTCTGCCGAGGATCCTCCTTGGGGATGGCCGCGTAGAACGGACGGCCCTGGCGCTTCCAGGCGATCACCGCGAAGGTGAGGAACGCGGGGATCCCGGCGACGCCGAGGACGCCGAGGATGAGGTCGGCGTTGGCGCGGATGGTCTCGCCGCTGAGGAAGGGCACGTCGTACCCACCGAAGAACAGCGTGGCCGTGACCGACGAGGCCACCACCATGTTCGCGTACTCTGCCATGAAGAACAACGCGAAGCGGAAGCTCGAGTACTCGGTATGGTACCCGCCAACGAGCTCAGCCTCACCTTCCGGCAGGTCGAACGGCGTGCGGTTGGTCTCGGCGAACGCGCTCACGAAGAAGAGTACGAAGGCCAGAAAGCCGAAGGGTGAGAACACCGTCCAGTTGAGGGCCGGGATCTGCACGAGGCCGAGGATGTCCAGCGGCTGGGCCTGCATCGCGGCGATGTCGGAGAGCGACACCGAGCCGGCCTGGAGGAAGACCACCACCGCGGAGAGACCCATCGCCAGCTCGTAGCTGACCATCTGGGCGCTGGAGCGCAGGCCGCCGAGCAGCGAGAACTTGTTGTTCGAGGCCCATCCCGCGAGCATGATGCCGTAGACACCGAGCGAGGTCATCGCGAGCACGAACAGCAGGCCGCCGTCCATGTCGCTGACCTGCAGCTTGTAGCCGAGGAGCGTGTCGCCGAACGGGACGACCGAGAACGTGCACAACGCGATGGTCATCGCGATGACCGGTGCGATCGTCCAGTAGAACTTCTCGACGTGGTTCGGGGTGATATCTTCCTTGAAGGCCAGCTTCACCACGTCGTTGAGCGTGTGGACCAAGCCCGCGGCGCGCAGCGAGACCACCGGCTTGTATTTCAGCGGCCGGCCCGCGAACACGTCCCCGAGGAGGCGCGGAATGTCGAGCGGGTTCGGGATGTCCACCGGCGCCCGGTTGGGACCGGGACGATCCTGGACGTAGGCCGCGCCCTTCCGCTCACCCCAGATGAGCACCGGCACGATCTGCATGACGAACGCCACGGAGAAAACGCAGCGCAACAGGACGACGATCCAGCCGCCCCAGCTGTCCCAGAATTCGCTCATTTGGCCTCCGCCACGGCTTCGGGCGCGAGCAGCTTGCCGCTCATGCCGAGGCCCTTGTAGTCCATGCCGGCCATGCGCGGTACGGCGCGGGCCATCGCGAGGAACGTCGCGACCGGCATCATCGTGCCGGGGGCGCGCCCGAGCGCGGCGCCGAGCTTGTCGAGCGCCTGGTAGGCGGGCACCGACTCGCCGAGCGGGTTGGTGGCGCGGCGCGCGCGCTGCACCCGACCCTGCCGGTTCACGTAGGTCGCGTCCATCTCCACGGTGTGCGCGACCGGGATGACCACTGCGGCCTTGGCTGCCGTCGGGTTCTCCTCCCAGCCGAAGTACGCGATCGGGGCGGTGATCGCGCCGCCCATGCGGGTGACGACATCGTCTTCGAGGACGACGAGCAAGCCGAGGTCGGCCGACTGCAGCGCCGTGGCGTCCCCGACATTGCCGGCCCAAGCTGCGAGCAGCTTCACCCCGGCGGAGTTGGGGTTCTTGTCGGCGTCCATCAGGAAGTTGTCGGCCTTGGCGATGGCGCCCTGGTCCGCGCCCGAGACCCAGAAGACCTTGGCGTCGGCACAGTTGGCCTTGACCAGTTGCAAGAGCGCCCAGTTCGCTTCCAGCGATGCGCGGGTGCCGAGGACGAAGCCCACCTTGCCGTTGCCCGCCGCACGGATGCGCTTGGCGAGCTCGGCGGTGGCGTTGTCGACGGACTTTCCCTCCACCCGGGGGCGGAGGATCCGAGACAGGCTGGAGATGACCTCGTGACCGCCGCGGCCGGGGTCGCACATCCAGCTCTTGTTCACCGCGTCGTTGCGACGAGGGAGATAGCGGAAGACCTGCCCTTCCTGGTGGCAGACCCGGGTGTTGCAGCCGGTGGCGCAGCCCGTGCAGATGCTCTCCGTCTCGCGGAGATACCAGACGCGGCGCTGGAACCGGAAGTCCTTGTTGGTGAGCGCACCGACGGGGCAGATGTCCGCGAGGTTGCCCTGGTAGTCGTGCTCCAGGCGAGCGCCCGGGAACAGCCCGATCTCGGTGTGGTTGCCGCGGTTCATCAGGCGGAGATCGCCGGTCTTGGTGACCTCGTCCCCGAAGCGGACGCAGCGGCTGCACTCGACGCACCGCTCGGCGTCGAGGACGATGTGCTCGCCGATGTCCTGGCGCTTGTGCTTGCCCACCTTGGGCTCATTGCCACGGCTGTCGTAGGCGCCGTGCTCCATGTAGTAGTCCTGGAGCCGACATTCACCCGACTGGTCGCAGATGGGGCAGTCCAGCGGGTGGTTCACCAGCAGGAACTCCATCACCGACTTGCGGACCGCCTTCACCTTGTCGGTGTCGGTGCGGATCACCAGCCCCTCACGCGCCTGCATGTTGCACGCGATTTCGAGGACGGGGCCACGGGGGGTCTCCGTCTCGCACATACACATGCGGCAGTTGCCCGCCACGCTGAGGTTCGGGTGGTAGCAGTAGTGGGGAATCTCGACGCCCGCGAGCTTCGCGGCCTCGATCATGTTGGCCCCGGCCGGGACCTCGACCTCGACGTCGTTGACCTTGACCTTCGGCATCAGGCAGCTCCTGCGCCGCGGCCCTGGACGCGGTCCAGGAAGTCGCTGCGGAACTTGGTGAGGAAGCTCTGCACGGGCATCGCCGCGCTCGCTCCGAAGAAGCAGATGGTCTTGCTGTGGATGTTGTCCGCGAGCTCGCGGAGGGTCACGAGGTCCTGCTCGGAGGCCTCGCGGTCCCGCACGCGACAGAGGATCTGGTACATCCACCCGCAGCCTTCACGGCACGGGGTGCACTGGCCGCAGCTCTCGTGGGCGTAGAAGCGGAGCAGATTGGTGAGGGCGGCGACCATGTCGGTCGTGTCGTCCATCACGATCATGCCGCCGGAGCCGAGGTAGCTGCCCGCGTTGGTGTTGATGGACTCATAGTCCAGGTTGCACTTGGCGACCTCAGCCGGAGTCATCACCGGGACCGAGCTGCCACCGGGGATGACGGCCTTGAGCGTGCGCCCGGGGAGGAGCCCGCCGGCGTATTCCTCGATGAACTGGCTCATCGGCAGGCCCATCGGGATCTCGTAGACGCCCGGCTTGCGGACATGCCCGGAGACGCTGAAGAGCTTCGTGCCTGGGCTCTTCTCGGTGCCGAGGGCCTTGTAGGCCGCGGCGCCGTTCTCGATGAGCCAGGGGACCACCGCGAGCGTCTCGACGTTGTTCACGATCGTCGGCGAGCGCCATGCGCCCTCCACGGCCGGGAACGGCGGCTTGAGCTTCGGCTGGCCCTTCTCGCCTTCCAGCGAGGAGATGAGCGCGGTCTCTTCGCCGCAGATGTATGCGCCGGCGCCGACGTGCACGGAGAGCTCGAAGTCGTGGCCACTGCCAAGGATGTTCTTCCCGAGCAGCCCGGACGCGTAGGCCTCCTCGCACGCCTGCTCCAGCCGCCGCGCCACAAACCGGAACTCCCCGCGGATGTAGATGTACCCGTGGTGGCAGTCCAGCGCGCGGGACGCGATGATCATGCCCTCGATGAGCAGGTGCGGATCGCACCACATCAGGTAGCGATCCTTGAACGTGCCGGGCTCGGACTCGTCCGCGTTGCAGAGCAGGTACACCGGCTTGCCGTTGCGCTTCTCCGCAGGCGGCACGAAGGTCCACTTCATGCCGGTGGGGAAGCCCGCACCGCCGCGTCCGCGAAGGCCGCTGTCCTTCACGACCGTGGTGATCTCCGCCGGGGTCATCCCCAGCGCCTTCGGGAGCCGGCCGTAGGTGCCCCGCGACCGGGCCACCGTGAGCCGGTGGCTGTCGGGGACGCCCCAGTTGCCGGTCAGGATACGGGGAAAGTCCATTGATCCGCCTCCGGACGGGGCTCGGGGATGTGCTTGCCGGCACGCAGGGCGTCGATCACCTGGTCGACGATCTCGGGGGAGAGCCGCTCGTAGTAGTGCTCGTTGATCTGCGCCATCGGCGCCGATCCGCAGCTCGCGAGGCACTCCACACGCAGTACGGTGAAGAGGCCGTCCTTGCTGTTTCCGTGCTCATCGACCTCAAGGCGGCGCTCGATGTGCTCCACCAGCTTGTCCGCGCCCACGAGCGCGCAGCTCAGGGTGTGGCACACCTGGATGAAGTACCGGTTGGTCGGCGCCTTCTTGAACATCGTGTAGAACGAAGCGACCGCGTGGACGTGGCTGGGGGCGAGATCGAGCGTCTTCGCGATGAGGCGCATCACGTCGAGGTCGATCCATTCCCAGGCGTCCTGCGCCATCCAGAGCAGCGGCATGACGGCCGCCTTCTTCGTAGGGTAGCGGGTGAGGATCTTGTCGATCTCCGCGCGCTGTTCGGGCGACCACTCGCGCGGACCGCGCGACGCCGCTGTGGGGGCGCTGTGGCTCATCGGTCCAACTCGCCGGCGATGATGTTGATGGAGCCGAGGGCGGCGATGGCGTCGGACACCATCTTGCCCTTGATGATCTTCGGGAAGACGCTGAAGTTCGCGAAGCAGGGCGGGCGGATGCGCACGCGCCAGGGCTTCGCCGAGCCGTCGGAGACGATGTAGAAGCCGAGCTCGCCGTTGCCGCCCTCGGTGGCGCTGTAGAGCTCACCCTTCGGGGGCTGGATGCCGTGCATCACCAACTTGAAGTGGTTGATGAGCCCTTCCATCGTGTTGTAGACCTTGTCCTTCTCGGGCAGGACCACCAGGTGGTCGCTCGCGAGGACCGGGCCGCCCGGGATGCTCGCGATGGCCTGCCGGATGATCTTGCAGGACTCGTACATCTCCTGGAAGCGCACGATGGTGCGATCGTAGGTGTCCCCGCCGTCGGCGACCGGCACCTCGAACTGGTACTTCTCGTAGCCCCAGTAGGGCTGGGCCTTGCGCACGTCGTAGCCGATGCCCGCCGCCCGGAGGCACGGGCCGGTGACGCCGTGGGAGATGGCCAGCTCCTTGGTGATGACGCCGGCGCCGACCGTACGGTCCATGAAGATGCGGTTGCGCGAGATGAGCGCCTGCACCTCGGAGACCGCCTCGCCCATCTCGTCGACCAGCCGGAGGCACTTCTCCAGCCAGTCATCCGGCGCGTCGAGAGAAACGCCGCCGATACGAGGGTAGTTCACCATCATACGGGCGCCGCAGAGCTCCTCGTAGAGGTCGTAGACCTTCTCCCGGTAGTTGAACATGTACCAGAAGTTGGTGAGCGCCCCGAGGTCGACCAGGTTGGTGCCGATGCACACCGCGTGGTCGATGATCCGGCCGAGCTCGCTGGTGATGACGCGGAGCGCCTGCGCGCGCGCGGGCGCCTCGATGCCGAGGAACTGCTCCATCGCGTAGCACCACGCGTTGGAGTTGTTCACGGGCCCCATGTAGTTCAGGCGTTCCGCGTAGGGAATCACGAACTGGTAGTACACGGTCTCGCACTGCTTCTCGAACCCGCGGTGCAGGTACCCGATCTCGCAGGCGGCGTTGCGGATGGTCTCGCCGTCGAGCTGCACCTGCACGCGCAGCGTGCCGTGCGTGGCCGGGTGCGCCGGGCCGATGTTCAGCGTGAGCAGGTCCGACGGGATGGGCCGGACGTGGGTGCCTTCGCTCATGCGAGCTCCACCGTGGCGCAGAGGAGGTTCTCGGCCGGAGACGAGAGCTTCTGGCGCTTGTTGATCGGGTAGTCCTTGCGGAGCGCGTGGCCCTCGAACTCGTCGTGGCACAAGATCCGGCGGAGATTCGGATGACCGGTGAACGAGACGCCGTACAGGTCGAAGACCTCGCGCTCCATCCAGTTCGCGATCGCCCACAGGTCCCAGATGGTGGGCACCTGGAGTTTGTCCTCAGGCACCGCGACCTTCACCCGGAAGCGGTGGTTCTGACTCGAAGAGTAGAGCTGGTAGGCCACCTCGAAGCGCCACTCCCGATCGTCGTCGTCGGGGAAGCCGAGGTAGTCCACCCCGGCCAGGTCCATCAGCCAGTCCGTCGCGGTGTCGGCGTCGTCCCGGAGGAAGGTGAGGACCTCGCGGAGGTCGCCCGCCTTCACCGTGACCGCGCACTGCCCGCGGAATTCGTAGCTCTGGAGCACCTTCGCTCCGAAGCGCCCCGTCACCTTGGCCATGATCTCGCGTTCGGTCATCGTGCGCCCCTACCGCCAGGTCTGGAGGTTTTCCCGGGAGATCTTCTCCTGGATCTTGACGATCGCCCCGATCACGTTCTCGGGACGCGGAGGACAGCCGGCGACGTACACGTCCACCGGGACGAGCTCATCGACGCCCTGCACCACGCTGTAGTTGTCGTAGAAGCCGCCGGAGGACGCGCAGGCGCCCATCGAGATGACCCACTTGGGGTTCGGCATCTGGTCGTAGATCTGCTTGAGGACCGGCGCCTGCTTCTGGGTGATGGTGCCCATGATGAGCAGCAGGTCGGCCTGGCGGGGGGAGAACCGCACGAGCTCGGCGCCGAACCGCGACACGTCGAACCGACTGGAGACCACGCCCATGAACTCGATCGCGCAGCACGCCGTGCCGAACGGCATCGGCCAGAGCGAATACTTCCGCCCCCAGCTGAGCACCTCGTCGAGCCGGGTGGCCAGGACCGGCATCCCCTCGAGGTTGTTCTCTAGTCCCATTGGAACGCTCCGCGCTTGAGGCAGTAGAACCAGCCCAGGAACAGCACGCCGAGGAAGGTGAACATCTCGCCGAAGAGCATCACCGCCTGGCCCTGCTCGACGAAGGACTTGAAGACCACCGACCAGGGGTAGAGGAAGACCGCTTCAAGGTCGAACAGGATGAAGAGCACCGCCACCAGGTAGAACTTCACGGAGAAGCGCTGGTTGGTGGGGAACCGCGCGGGCATCCCGCACTCGTAGAGCGAGGTCTTGGTGGCGTTCGGGCGGAAGGGACCGAGAAACCGGCTCCCGCCGACGAACACGAAGGAGAAGACCACCGCGATGAGGAGGGCGACGAGCACGGGCACGTAGGAGTTGACCAAGCGCA
>Ga0138288_1041419_pt1 | contig 19016 bp, 13 predicted proteins | sample S_130826_M_mt_FD_106918 | JGI IMG/M metagenome (GOLD analysis project Ga0138288, IMG submission 106918) | Freshwater microbial communities from Lake Simoncouche, Canada - S_130826_M_mt (Metagenome Metatranscriptome) | ecosystem: Environmental > Aquatic > Freshwater > Lake | place: Canada: Quebec...
CCTGTGCCGAGTCTCCGGTGCCTGTTCTGCGGCAAGCCGACAGGCAGTCGCCGACAGGTCTACTGCAACGACAAGCACAAGCACCGGCTGTTGAGACTCCGACAGCGATGGAAACGAGAGGGCATCTGGGAATTGCTGCTGTACTCGCTGAGCAACGATGCCGTGGTCGATGAAACCTCCCCACTCGGGGCGCAGGACTTCAACCGCCAGTTTTGGGATCACGTCGCCGACAACGACTTGTTGGTGAGCGTGAGGCACGCGAGGAAGAAGTGACCGGACGCCGCGCGCTCACCGTAGACGAGATGGTCCGGATGCTCGATTCCGCGGCCTGCCAGCGAGATCGCGCGCTGTTCGCGCTGTGCTGCTGGGCGGGCGTGCGCCTCTGCGAAGCCCTGGCGCTCGACGTCGCGGACGTGGTCACACTCGAACCCGGGACGTGGAGCGTCGCCGGGACGGTAAACCTCGCGCGAAACAGCGTGAAGGGGAAGACGTCGGGCCGCCGCCTACCGATCCACGAGCGACCGTCCGCGGAAATCCGGCGGATGCTCCAGGCGCGTCTCGACGCCGCGGGTGAGGGCGCCGCGATTACGTCGATCTTGCGCGAACCGCTGTTTTTGGCGTCGAATCATGGGAAGGTCGGCCGCCTGTCGAATCGGCAGGGACGACGGACGTTCGTGAAGGTTGCGGCGAGTCTCGGCCTGGAGAACGTAGGCTCGCATTCTGGGCGAAAAACCTTCGCCCAAGGCCCGCATAATGCGGGCGTCGATTTGCAGACCATAACGGAAGCTCTCGGTCACCGCGACCCGAAGCACACGAGGCGGTATTTTGACGTCGATGATGCGGACCTAGTTCGCGCTGTCGGTCTTCTACCCTCGGGCTGACGCCCCCTCGGAGCCCACATGAGCCTCGTTCTCGCTCTCGCCGCCAACCTCCTCTTCAACTGGGGGCAGCTGCTTGACTCCGCGGTCGCGTACGCCGGCAGTCCGGTCAACGGCGCGACCCGCTCGATCCAGAACACGCCCACCCGGCTGCACTTCAAGATCGTGGTGAGCGCGGGGTCGTTCAGCTCCAACAACATCGTCGGCACCGTTCAGACCTCCGTCGACGGCACCAACTGGATCGCCACCTCGGTGACCGCCACGTTCACCGCCAATGCCGTGGCCGAGGTGGACGTCAACGTGCCGGTCGGCACCTACGTCCGGATCGCCTACAGCGGCGCGGCCTCGGGCACCGTCAACACCTACGTGATGGCCAACGTCAACCTGACGCAGTCCAGCACCCTCGTTCCGCCGGACCCGCAGGACGCGTCCGTCAACGGCCTGTGCGTGTGCCGCCAGCAAAGCGTGCTCTACGACACGGCGGCGGTGGCCACCACCATCAACGGGTCCGCGTACCAGGTGCCCGCCAACGCGCACCGCGGGTTCCTCGTGGTGACCGTCGCGGGTCGCACCGTGGGCACGCTTGTGGCGAAGCTCCAGTTCTCGATCGACGGTGGCACCACCTGGGTCAACGGCGACACCACGAGCACCCTGAGCGCGGACGGCGTCACCATCATCGCCCTGGCCGCCGCCTACGGCACGCTGGTCCGCCCGGTGCTCACGCCGGGCAGCTCCTTCGACGGCACGGCGAAGGTGGCCATCTGGGCTGATGGGTCGCCGTTCCTGGCGAACTAGTGGAGGGGCGGAAGCCCGATTTTGTGCGCGGCGTCGCGGGCGTTCTTCGCCTCGCAGGCGCCGCGGCACACGCGGGCGCGGCGCTCAGCCGCGACCCTGGCGCCGCCACCGATCTGACGGAGGCGGGCGATCTGCTCACCGACGCCGGTGACGAGCGGAAGATGCGCGAGATCGTCGAATACGGCGCAGACCGCGCCCAAACGTCCGTTCTGAATGTCCTTTTCGGACGGTAGGAGTTCTCACATGGCCGGTACCGCAACGCTTTCGCTCACCCCCAACCTGGTCGGTCCGGCTTCAAAGCCCAAGCTCGACGGCTGGCTCCTCACCCTGAAGGCGGACACCGGTCAGCCGAGCATCGTGAAGGTGGACGGCGAGAAGGCGGGCGCCAAGCAGCTCGGCAAGGTGCTTCACCAGTACGTGCAGGCCGGCTACAAGGTGATCGTCACCACGCACGACAAGGCCGGCGCGATCGAGCAGAAGGTGACCTACACTCTCCGCAAGGGTGAGGTCATCAGCGACGCGGAGAAGGTGGGCGCCAAGAACAAGGCGAAGAAGCCGGCTGCGGCGGTCAGCGAGACGCTGAAGCCCGGTCCCCGGGTGCGGGCGTCGGCCGGCAAGAAGACGCCGAAGCGGTGGACGCTGAAGCGGGCGCGGGCGCTCGCCGAGCGGTGGGCCGACATCGATCCCAAGGACGCGCGCGAGTTCCTGGATCTCTTCAAGGCCAACGGCCTGAGTGACAAGGAGTGCGACACGTCCGAAAAGCAGGTCGCTGCGCACGAACGCCGGGTCAAGGCCGCCGCCGAGAAGGCCGCCGCCAAGGCCGCCAAGAAGCCGGCCAAGGGCAAGACCGCCAAGAAGCCGGTGTCGGAGTCCCTGCCCACGGCCTCCGAGAAGGGTCAAAAGAAGAAGCGCAAGCCGTCTGCCTACCAGCGCTTCATCGGGGTGGAGATCAAGCGCCTCATGGCCGCTGGGACCGACGGCAAGAGCGCCATGGCCGAGGCCGCCGCGAACTGGCGCGCGCGGAAGTAGGCCGATGTCGAGTGGACTGTCCGATCTGCTCGCCGCCGCCCCGGGGTTGACCCTGGCGCAGCTGCTCATGCGCGTGCCCGCTGACGTGTTCGACGTCGACCGCGAGCTCGGACTCGAGCCCGGCACGATCGCCAAGGTCCGCCAGGGCGCGCGCCTGGTCGGCGCCGATGACGTGCGCCTCGCCGCGTGGTTGCAGAAGTTCGCCGTCGAGCTGGACCCTGAACCGTGGTGGGTCTGGGTGTTCGGCCTGCCCCTCGTCGAGCGGCGCGGCCCGACCGACAACGGGATGCGCATGTTCGTGCGCTGCCGCTGCGGCAACGCGTTTCTCGGCGGTGGCGTGGCCAACGTCGGGGTGAAGCAGACCCGGAGCATGGTGACGTGCTCGCCGTGGAAGCTCGACGAGGCACAACGCCCGCTGGGCGTGGTGTGGTACAGCGGCCGCGCTCTGACGTGCTCCGCGTGTGGGAAGGGCGGCCCCTGGCGCCCGCAAGCCGTGATTCTCTGCGACGATCGCCTTCGACTGGAGTAGCCCCATGTCCTCGTTGACCCTCGAACTTCGTCCTGCGCTGCCCCGTCGTTCCGGTCCGCTGGTGTGGCGACTGCTCCTCTCGCACGGCGACAACGCGTCCGGCTCCGAGGGAACGCGCCCCGAGATGGTCCGCCTGCTGCGCGGCACCCTCGCCGCCCAGCTCCAAGAGGGGCACAAGGTGGTCGTCAAGACGTTCACCGCCGCCGGCCAGCTGGAGGAGCACGCCGACTACCACGGCCAGTCGGCGCGCTACTACGACGTGCCGAAGCCCGAGGGTGACGGTGGGTTCGGACGGACGTGTCGGACGCTCAAGGAGACCGACGAACAGCGCAAGGCGCGGCAGGCCGCGACCCGCGCGCCGAAGCCGGAGCCGAAGCCGAAGCCGGTCCGCACGCCGAAGCCGAAGCCGGAGCCGAAGCCGAAGCCGGTCCGTGAACCCAAGGCCCCGAAGGAGGCGAAGGTGAAGACTCCTCCGAAGCCGCGCACCCCCCGCGCCACCGTGTCCCCGGTGATGGCCGACGCGTTCGGCCTGAACGACGTCCCCGGCACCAAGGTGACCGGCGGCAAGCGCAAGCCGGCCGCGCCGCCCGCCGTGTCCGGCGGCGAGGCCGATTTCGACGCGTTCCTCAACCGCGTGATGGAAGATCCGTCCCTGCTCGCTGGGGGCTAGACCATGACCCCCCTGGCGCGGTACGTCCGCGACAACGTCGAACGTCACCTTCCGGTGAGGTATCGTCCGTTTGTCCGCGTGAGTTACGACGAGGAAACCGACTCGATCGAGGTCGAGAATTATCGGTACGTCAACAGTCTCGGCGGCGACGGATTCGTTGCCGTGATGACCGCGCTCCGCAAGCGCTGGCCGGCGTTGAAGACCGGCATCAACCCGGAGACGATCGCGGTCATTCGCGTGGCGGGCGAGCAGTTCCCGGCGAGGGGAGTGAATTCGCTCGCGGATCTGGCGCTGACGCCGCAGTACGCCATTTTGTCGGTGAGTCGCGCGGAACAGGAACTGCGCGAGGCCGACGTTGCGATTGCAGCGCAGGACTGCGAGTCTGCGATCGAACGTCTCATCGCGGCCATCGAGCTGATCGCCGAGGCCGGGTCGGTCTTGGGCTGGGAGAAGACGGACGTGCGCGTGGTGGGGACGCACCTTCGAATGACCCAAAACCAGATGCGTGCGCGTGATCCGGCCGTGTACGAGATCGCCGAAGAGGCGTGGCGCGTCGGCCAGATGAGGCGCAACGAGGCGCGAGATCGCGCCGAGGCAGAGCTTCGCCAGCACGAGCGGGCGTTCGTGGCCGCGCACAAGTCCAAGATGGACAACCAGCGGCACAACGCCGCCACGGCCAAGCGCGGGGGGCGCGCGGAGCGTCTGGACGCGCCCGGGAAGGTCGACGTCGTCGATCGCGTGCTCGCCCGCATCGACACCGTGTTCGCCCGCGCCATCGCCAAGAACATTCCCGGCGCCGAGGGTGCCCAGGCGTGGCTGGCGGGCAACCGGATGCGCGCGGCAGCGAAGATCGCGCGCAAGCTGAAGCTGGCCGAGTGGTCGCCGAGTGAGGCGATCTGGACGTCGGTGTACGAGGACATGAGCCGCGACCCCGGCCTGCACATCACCCACGGCGCGCTTCTGGCCGACGCGGGCCGGCAGTTGCAGGGCTTCCCGGAGTATTTCAACGGCCTGAGCGAGCGCGCCCGCGACATCCTCGACGGACTCGCGCCGCGCGACACGAAGCCGGGCCCGAAGGCGGCTCCGGTCAAGCTCCCCGAGCACGTCGATCCCAACGCGGTCTTCTATGCCGCGACCAGCGGTGGAAAGTGGGACATCGTCGTCACCCTCGGCGGGGTGTACGAGGGGAAGCAGGGCTTCGACACTCGCCAGCACAAGAACGGTCGCGGGGTGGCCTACGGCGGAACCAGCGATCTCAACGAGCTCCGTCGGTACATTCAGGAGCTCATCGCGGGCGCCGCGCAGATCGACAAGATCAACTTCATCGTGAAGCTCGACAAGCTCGGACTCGCCAAGGATTCGCCGCCGCTGCCTCGCGTGCCCGCTGCGAACGTCGTTCCCGAGCGTCAGGTGCCCCAGCGCATCGTTCCCGCCCGCACGGCCGTCTACAAGCCGTCGCGCACGGCCGAGCTGCCCTGGGCGTTCGTGCTCGACGGCATCCCTCGGATCGTCATGCTCAAGGGCGACCCGGGCACGGGCATCACCTTGCGCGCCGGGGTGACCATCGACGTAGACGACCTCTTCCCGCCGGTGAGCCAGTTCGACGAGCTCTGCCGCAAGGACTACGCGCAGCACGTCCATCCGTTCATCGTGGTCAACGCGATCCGGACGCAGGGGGTGTTCCCCGCGACGACGTTGTACCTGCCGCAGAACGAGCGCCAGGGGTCCGTGGTCGACAAGATGGCCATGGCCGTCGAAGAGCTCTTCTGGATGCTCTGGAAGCGCGCCAACCCCGGCGCCGAGGTTCCTGACGGTACCCAGAACCTCGAAGGCTTCCTGGGCGACCAGGAGCTCGGCCCGGTGTGGCAACCGCTCGCCACGATGCTGCATCACGCGATCAACCGCGAGCCGCCCCGCACGCAGGCCGAGTTCAACCCCTGGCTCGAACAGCTCAACGACCAGGTGCGCTTCGCATTTCGCGAGAACGTCGCCGCGATGGCGGCGGCCTGGGCACCCGCCCATGAGGCGTTCGTGTGCTGGTCCGACGAGGTGTTCGCGCGCGGCAAGGACGACAGCGAGGCGCGCCGCCTCGCCGCCGAGCTTCCGTCGCCGGACGCGCTCGCAAAGGGTTTCGGTCTGCGCGAGCCCGCGCCGTTGTTCACCGCCGGCGCGATGACGCCGGCCGCGGAGGCGCCGCGGCGTCCGATTGAGATCACCGAGGCGTGGACCCCGGCGCAGCGCACCAAGGCCAACATCGCCGCGATGGAGCTCGCCGCCACGCTGAGCGCGGCGCCGACCGAGGAGGAGCGCCGCATCCTCATGGGGTACACCGGGTGGGGTGGACTCTCGATCCGGGGCGCCGAGGGCAAGTTCCCCGCGGACTTCCCGCGGCCCGATCCCTCCGGGCTCATTCACGAGTTCTACACCCCCGCCGTGGTCGCCAACGAGATCGCGCGGGTGGTGCGGCCTCTCCTGCCGAACCTACCCCAGAGCGACGCGGGCGGCGTTCAGGCGTTGGAGCCGTCGGCCGGCATCGGCCGGATGCTCAACGCGTTCGAGGGCGCACGTCTCGAGTGGCACGCCGTGGAGTGGTCCGAGCTCTCGTACCGGATGCTCCGGGCGCTGCGTCCGGACGTCGACCTCATGCACTCCTCGTTCGAGACGTGGGTGCAGGAGCGCGGGCGCGAACTCCAGGGACATCTGGGCCTCATCATCAGCAACCCGCCGTATGGCGCTCGCGGAGCGTCGATCACCGACGATCCCGACCGCGAATACCGCGAGAAGATGGCCTACCACTACTTCCTGCGGCGGGCGCTGGACCTCCTGGCGCCGAACGGACTCGGCGTCTTCCTGGTCCCGGGCGGGTTCCTGTCGGGCAAGACGCCCGTGCTCGCCCGGCTCCGCGAAAAGGTGCTCAAGCGGCATCACCTCGCCACGGCGTTCCGTCTGCCCAGCGTGGGCAGCGACGGCCGCGAGGCGGTGTTCCCGGGCGCCATGCTCGTGGTGGACGTGCTGGTGTTCCGCGCCCGCGACGGCCAGCTCGACGCCGTGGACCCCGGCGACACGGAGATCGTGGAGGGCCGCTACTTCGAGCTCTTCCCGAAGCATGTGCTCGGCAAGGAGATCGGCAAGGACGGCGGCGAGGACGATCAGACCGCAAAGCCGCGTTGGGGCTATCAGATTCAGGGCGACTTCACGCGGTTGCCCGACATCGTCGAGCGGCCGATCTGCGCTGAGTGCAAGGTCACGCCACGCGCGTTCACCGTCGTCTCCGGCGGTGCGAAGACGGCGAACAAGCCCATGCGCACGCCGGTCGTCTACAGCGCCACCGACGCGGTGGACGTCAACGTGGACGATCTCAAGGAGGAGATCGGCGCCGCGTTGCTCCTCGGTCGCCGCGTGGAACGCTACCTCGTGGACCTGACTCGCGAACCGGAGCGGGCCTACATGGCGCACTCCGAGCTCGTCGAGCAACTGAACACCTGGGTCAAGGTCAACGGACTGCCGCGCACCAACGTGGAGCTGGTGAACCTCGCCAAGCGGGAAATCATCGGCGCCCAGAAGTTCCTCGACGCCTTCGAAGCCAACGGCAAGCTCATCCAGGGGCTGCGCGTGGCGCCGGTCAAGACGCCGGTGAAGTGGCGCGGTGCGGCCAAGGACATCGTGGGGCAGGCCGCGGAGCTCTACCGGCGTAGCGGACGGCTGACGATGGTGGAGCTCCTGAGCTTCCACATCAGCCTCGGCGGGCCGGTGCAGCAGCGCGAGGCTACCGATCTGCTGCGCAAGGCGGGATGGGCCTGGGACGGCGACAATTGGGACGAGCTTGTCCCGCCCGAAATCTACTATACCGGCGCGCTCTGGCCGAAGATGGACCGGGCCATGGCCGCGGTGGGTAAGAACCTGCCCTTCGCCCAGAACCAGGTCGACAAGCTTCTCGACGTCATCAAGCCGGCGATGTTCGAAGACCTCGACGCCATCCAGGTCCGCGACGGCTGGATCGTGCTCGATCTCGTCGCCGAGTGGTTCAACGCGACGCAGCCGAACTACTACGATCCGATTCGCCTCGAACGAAAGGACGGACTCATCACGTTCAAGGACGTGAAGTACGAGAACCTCGACGGCTCCAAGGCGGGGCGTAGCACCGACTACTCGCCGGAAGCGCTCAGCCTGCTCGGCTACTTGAACCACGACAAGACGCTGTTCAAGGTGTCCAAGGGCTACGGCAACGACGAGGACGAGAAGGACCTCGACAAGCGGCGCGTAGCCAAGGCGAACGAGTGGTCGGCGTCGTTCATGGGGTGGGTGTCGGCCGACGGCGGCCGAAAGGTCCAGCTCATGCACGGCTACAACCGGATGATGCGCGGGTACGTGCAGCCGGTCACCAACGCCGATCCCCTGCCGATCGTCCGTTGGTCGCCCACCGGCCTTACGCCGCACGCCCACCAGGTCATCGGCGCGCGGCGCGTGCTGGAGAACCGGCGCGGCATGTTGGCGTTCGACGTCGGCGTCGGAAAGACGTTGACCGGCCTCATGGTGCTCGCGCGAGCTCGCCAGGAGGGATGGGCGAAGCGCCCGGTCATCCTCGTGCCCAACACGATCGCGTGGAAGTGGTACCGCGACATCAAGAAGTCCCTCCCCGACTTCAACGTCGGGGTGATCGGCTCCATCAAGAGCGTGAGCCACCGCGGCGAGCGCCTCGAACGCGAGATCGGACTGGTCACGGCCGAGTGGATCACGGCGAAGAAGGACACCACCACGGCCAAGGCGATGAAGGAAATCCGCGCCGAGGCGAAGACCCGGGTGATCGTCAGCAAGACGGACACCCCGGCCCAGCGCGCAGCCAAGTGGACGAAGTTTCAGGCCGGCGAATACGACTGCGTCATCGTGACGTACAGCGTGTTCAACCGGACCCGGATGTCGGTCGGCGCGGTCCGCAAGTACGCCGAGACCACGTCCGCGATTCAGCGCGAGATCGCGATCCGGAAGCGCAACGCCGGCAAGAAGAAGAAGCTGAGCGAGCGCGAGGAGGCGATTCTCCGCGAGGGGACGTCGGCCTGGGTCGCCGAACAGATGGAACTGCCGTCGGGGCAGAGCTACGACCCGGGCATCGTCTGGGACGACCTCAACGTCGACCTGCTCATCGTGGACGAGGCCCAGAACTTCAAGAACCTGTATCTGCCGGAGCCGCGCGAGGGCGGCGTCCCGCGCTTCATGGGCAACGCGGGCGACGGCTCGAAGCGCGCATGGAATCTCGATTTCCGCGCGGCGTCGGTGCGTCAGCGCACGGGCGGGTCCGGGATCGTGCTGTTGTCGGCGACGCCGGCCAAAAACAGCCCCTTGGAGTTCTACAACGTCATCCAGTACATTGACCCGGAAGCGTGGCACCGGATCGGTATCCGCGACCCCGAGGGCTTCATCGATCGGTTCCTGAAGATCGAGATTCAGCCCGTGGTCACGCCGAAAATGGAGGTGGAGGAGCGCGGCGCCGTCGTCGGCTTCGTCAACCTCGACGTGTTGCGCGACGTGGTGTTCCGCTACGGCGACTTCAAGACGGCCAAGGACGTGGGCCTCGTGCTCCCCACCCCGACGATCGAACAGGTCTGGGTCGATATGGACGCGATCCAGGATCAGAAGTACGACCGGTACGTGCGCGAGATTGAGGAGTCGCTGGCCTCGACGAATCCCAAGGACAAAATGAAGATTCTTGGGCTTCTGGCGCGCATGGCGATGGTGGCGATTCACGCCGACCTCGACATGGGCTTCGAGTGGAAGACGGCCGACCAGGTCACCGACGCCCACTCCCCGAAGTTCGACGCGATGGCCGAGCGCATCCTCGCGAACCGCGACTGCGGCCACATCGTCTTCTGCGAGAACGTCGCCGCCCACCGCTGGATCTACACCACGTTGGTGGATGGCGGCATCAAGCCGGAGCGGATCGCGTTCCTTAACGCCGAGGCGGTCCCCGGCGCGGCTGAGCGCCAGCAGATCGCCATGGAGTTCAACGGCAACGAGGAGGAGGAGCTCGCGCCGCGGTTCGACATCGTCATCTGCAACAGCGTGGCCTACGAAGGCATCGATCTGCAGACTCGGACGTGCGCGATCCATCACATCGATCTGCCCTGGGAGCCGGCGACGCTCGAACAGCGCAACGGCCGTGGTGTCCGCCAGGGAAACACCCGGCAGACCATCACGATCAACTACTACATGGCGCGCCGCTCGCAGGATGGACTGCGGTTCAACCTCATCGACGGCAAGGCCGGCTGGATGCGCCAGCTCATCACGAGCATGGACAAGGAGACCAACAACCCGGGCGCGCAGGCCCAGATGTCCCCCGAGGACGTGTTGGCGATGATCTCGCGCGACCCCGAGAAGACGCGCGCCGCGCTTCAGGCGGTCCAGGCCCGCCGCGAGGAAGAGGCGCGGGTGAAGATCGCGGGCGAGGCCTCGCGCCTGTTGAAAGCGGTCAACGCACGCTTCCGTCAGGCCGAACGCACGACGCTCGACGAGACGGAGCGCACGCGGCTGCGCGTGGAGGCCGAACAGCGGCTCAAGGCGGTGGAGCGCACGGACCCGAAGGCGTGGCCCTTCGGCCGGTTCTGCTCGATCGTGAAGACCCAGCCGATCATCGTCGTCGACGGTGGGGGCCCGCTGTGGTCGGGCTTGAAGATCGGCATCCCCAGCCAGTGGAACGCGGCGAAGGTGCAATACCTCGAAATGGGCGACGTGAGCCTCGGCGGCTGGGTGCGCGAGGCCGGCGAGGCCACCTGGAATCAGGTGACGCTCGGCAAGGACTCGCCGATGGTGCGGCTCACGGAGACGTCCTACAACGCGACGTTCCCGGCGGATGAGCACGCGGCGACCGTGCGCGCCATCCAACAGGTGTGCAGCGATCGGCTGCGCTACTCCGGTGACTGGCTCGGCCTGCATTGGGACACGGCGCCCGTCGGATGGGTTGAGTCCTACTGGCCGGAGACGTCGACCTTCATCCTCGAAGCGTTGGCGAAGGTCAGCTACTACAACGCCCAGGCGCAGCGTCTCCCGCTGGTCGGCCCGGCCGGGCTGGTGGTGGGGCAGGCGAACGTCGCGTCGACCATGGGCGTGGAGGTCATCCCGCCCACCGAGGAAGGGTGGCGCCGCTTCTTGGAGCTCGCGCCGCTCAGCCAGACCAAGTTCACCCCGCTGTCGGAGTGTGCGCGCTGGTGGTGGAACCGGTCGATTCCGCGCAACATCCTCGTCGACAAGGACGAGAACGCGAACGCGGGATTCGGCGCCGCCGAAATGGTGGCGAAGCTGGAGCGGCGGTAGCCGTGGAAGGGACGACCTTTCGACCGCGCACCATCTGGCAGGTGCTTCTGGCAGGCGTCGCCGTCGAGCCGATGCTGGAGCAGCTGGCCACGCTCGACGTGGACCATCTCGACGAGTTCCACGCCGAGGCGGTTGGGATCCTCGAGTCCCTCGCCACGCCGGCCGGGCAGGTTGACGCCGCGGTGGTGCAGCGGTGGGCGCAGACGGCGCGCACCCTGGCGCTGGCCAGCGTGTCGACCATGGGCACGGCGGCCGAAGGGCCCCGCAATGCCGTGGAGGCCTGCTACGCGCGTGCTGTGCAGGCCTCGCGGGCGACGCCCGGCAGCGGCATGACGCCGCCGGTGGGGCTACGCCTGGTGTCCCAGATCGAGCCGGCGCCCACGTCGGCGCCGAGGGGGTCGCGGTTTCGACTGTACGGACGTGTTCGCGTCCAAGGAGGTGGGGCGTGAATCCTGCAAATGCGCTCCCCGCGGGGCTTGATCGGTTCTTCGAGCGTCGTCCGGACGGTCAGGTGTGCCCCAAGGGCGTGCTCCTCACGGTGCTGCGGGCGTCGAAGTGGGTCACCACGGCGAACATGCACCTCCAATACCGGATGCTGCCCTTCGCGCTCGCCGCGGCGGGCGTGGACCCCGTGACCGCCACGACCATCACCACCTTCCTGCGGACGCACGTCTCGCCGGAAAGGCTCGCCGAGATGACGCTGATGGGCGCGTGTACCGACGCCGCGGGCACGTCGGCGCGCCAGTTGGCCGGCGTCGTGGGCGATGGCATCGACCGACACGTCGCGGAGGGCCTCGGCCGCGGGCGCCGCGTGCGCCTGGAGCGGTGTGGATGCAGCGAGCGCCTTGCGCGCGCGCTCACCGGGGCCCCGCGCATGGCGGCGGAACACCTCGGCCGGCAGGTTGCGGCCGGCGGCAATTGGGGCACGATCTGGCGCTACTTCACCACCTCGGTCTACCAGTCCGGCGACCTTCCGGTCATCGCCACCCGCGAGGCGCTGCAAAACGCCCGCGATGCCGGCGCCAAGTCGTTCAAGGTCAAGTGGTGGGCGGACGAGAACGCGATCTCGTGGGAGGACGACGGCAAGGGGATGGACGCCGACACCATCGAGCACAAGTTCCTGTCGCTCGGGGAGTCCGGCAAATCCGACGCCACGTCGTCCGACGATGCGACGGGCGGGTTCGGCGTCGCCAAGGCGGTCATTCTCGGCGTTTCCAACAACTTCACCTGGACGCTGGAAAGCCATGACGTGCTGGTGTCCGCGCAGGGAATGAGCAACATCCGGTTTTCCGAAGACCCGGTCACCTACCGCAAGGGCGTGCGCATCTGGGTCGACAACGTCGATCCGAAGTTCCGCACCCGCTGGGATCAAGCGCGCGGGAAATACGCGCCGATCGCCGAACGTCTTTCGGATATGCTCAGCTTCTGCGACCTGCCGAACATGCGGCTGGAGTGCAACGACACCGTGATCGAGCCCGCGTTCCCGCGCCGGGGCGGCACGCGCGTGCAGCCGCCCCAGGAGTGGCCCGCCGGCCTGGTCGTGTCGATCAAGAGCTACCGGCGCCCGGCCGGCGACCGGCGCGGCGCCTACTACGTCCGCCTCGGCGGACTCATCCAGTTCAGTCGCCCCTCGCGGCGTGGTGAGCTCAAGGCGGACGTGGTGATCGACATCACCACACGGATTCGCCCCGGCCAGCCCGGCTACCCGGTGAACGCCGCGCGCGATGCGTTTTCGGAGGCCTGCGGGTGGGCGTTCGAGTCGCTGACCGAGGAGCTGGAGCGGGAGGACGAGAAGGGCGAGAACAAGGAAGCCGACGTCTACCTCCCCGACGGCGAGGAGGAGGCGGATACCAACGAGCTCGCCAGCCTCGCGGAGCAGGCGTTCGGCGATCTCGATCTGCAAGCCGCCGCGCAGGAGGCGGTACGTGGTGCGGCCGACTTCTACCGGAACTTCGCGCCGACCGAAGCCGTGGACACCACCGTGCCGAGCAAGGCGCCCCCCGGATCGCGGGAGTGGCCCCAGGACGACGACGAGGGCTCGATGCGCGTCGTTCCGGGCCTCGCCAACGTCGATCTCGACGCCACCGCGGCGACCGTGCTCGAAGCCGTGCTGGGCAGCGCCGACGCGACCCTGGCGATCAACATGGGCGCGGGGCCGAGTGCCGGCGGCGGCATCCTCTCGCCGGCCGTGCAGATCGCGATCGAGCACGTCGCGTCGAACACGTTGACGAACGAGGATGCCCACGCGCTGCTCGGAGCCATCAACGCCGCGGAGGACGTGGCCGTGGGGAAGGGCGGCGGCGGGATCGCCGCCATCATCCAGACCGAGGCCGCGCGCGCCAAGCTGGGCAAGCTCATCAAGCTCCCGGCCGAGAAGCGGTCTCCGTTCGGGAAGGCGGCGGCGGTCCGCGTCACCAAGGCTCACTACGATCGCGCCAAGGCTCGGCGGTTCCGCAAGAACTACGGCAAGTGGTTGCCCTACCTCTTGGCGTGGGATTCCAGCCTTCGGATCATCGCGCTCGCGGCCGGTATTCGCATCTCGTTCCTGCCGGGCTTCGTGCTCGATGACAAGGTGCTCGGCATGTGCGTGCGCGAGCCCACCCGCCGCGGCGCCGTGAAGACCGTCGTGTACGTCAACCCCGACCGCTTCGCCGAGGCGGTCAAGGCGCACGCCGAGCGGCCCCTGGCGCTCGCGTCCTACATCCACCACATCGCCGTCCACGAGCTCACGCACGCGGACGGACGCATGGGCGATGGGCACGACAACCGCTTTGCCGTCGCCCGCGAGGACATCGGCGTATCGACCGCGCACGTCCTGCCGGCCATCGCCGAAATCTGTACCCGGCTGTTCCACCTCCCGGACTCGCCCCAGGCGAAGCAGATTCGGGATCTCGAAAAGGCGCTGCGGCGCGTGCAGGAACACCGGGCCGGCGCGCAGGCCGAGGTCAAGCGCCTCACCCGCGAGTTGCAGCGGACGTCGCGCTCGAGGACCGCCGCGACGGATACCACCGCGGCGCCGCCCCCGGCGTCGGTCGGTCCGCGCTGGCAGCTGTTGCCGGAGCTCCAGGCCCGGCTGGCGCAGTTCCCGATCACCGCCCAGACGTGGATGCGCAACAACCCCGAAGAGGCCAACGCGCGGTTTCTCGCCGCCCAGAAGGCACGCACGCCGAGCGCCGGTCGTGTGGAGCGGTGCGGGGTATGCAACGGCCACCCGGAGGATCTGCGCAAGCGCCGGCCGCTGTCGGAGTCGTGCCCGGGGTGCGGCGGGACGTGCGGCCAGCGGCCTGCAGGCGCGACGCCTGAGCCCATGCGCGCGGCGATCATCGAAACGGCCCGGCTGGATGCGGTGTCGGACACCATCAAGCAGCAGGACGCCGGCCGGCGTACCTGGTGGGCGCGACAGTTCGCGCGCGGCAGTCAGACCCCGGGCCTCACGATCAAGGGCTGGGAGTGGGAAGGGCACGCCGACCGCGCCCCCACGGAGGTCGTTGAGGTCACCCTGGCCGGTGCCGCGGGCGGCGACCCCAGCGACGCCGAACGTCTCGCCCAGGTGGCCGCGCGGGCGATCGGCGTCCTCCCGCGTCAGGTGGTCGATTCCGAGGTCGCCGTGACCGGCCGCGCCCCGCTCACCTGGTGGACGCGTCTCACGTTACACCGGACGGATGTTCTTCCGTCGTTCCGACCCTGACCTTGAGGTCCCGCGAGGGGCGGAGGTCATTCGCACCCCGCCCTACACGATCATCACGCTGATCGGCGCGAATCTCTGGAACCGAATGCGCGACGTGGAGATCAAGATGGCGGGTCGCGGTCGACCGGGGCCTCGGTCGCAGCGTCCGCCGGTACGCACCATCAAGGGCCGGTACACGATGGAGTGGCCCGGCGACGAGCGCGGCCCGCTGTTGGAGATCGGCGAGGAGCTCCAGCGCAACTACGGCGTCGGCGTCGAGATTTCCCTCGGCGGCACGTTCGTGGAGGACTCGGTGGTCGACGCGGACGTGCTCGACGTCGACGCCGATGTCGGCGAGGAGGAGGAGCCATGAAGCCTCTTGCGGCGCTCTCGTTGTGCTCCGGCATCGGAGGGCTTGATCTCGGCCTTGTCCAGTCGGGGCTGGTTCGCATCGTGGCGGCGGCCGAAAGCGACGCGTGTTCAGCCGCGATCTACATGCACCGCTTCCCCGGCGTTCGGATGTACCCGTCGGTGGCGGTGGCCGGGGTCCTCGAGGACAGCGCGACGGTAGTGATCGCCGGGTGGCCGTGCCAGCCGCATAGCCGCGCGGGCAAGCGGCGTGGAGGGGGCGACCCCCGCGAGCTCTGGCCCGACGTTGCCGCCGCGATCGAAGCCACGCGCCCGGAGCTCTTCATCGGCGAGAACGTCCCCGCGATCTGCGCCAAGCGCGGGCACGACTACTTCGCGCGGGTGGTGCGCGACCTTCACCGCCTTGGCTACGATGTCGAGTGGGCCCACGTTCCCGTGCAGGCGTTCGGCGCCCCGCACCGGCGAGATCGCGTGTTCGTGCTGGCGCACCGCGATCGACGCTGGGCGTTCGCCGACCAGCCCGAGGGCGAGCCGGTGTCGGTGTCCTCGTTCGACGCGTGGCCCCGGTGCGGCCGGGTGCCGCGTGGCGGCAAGGTTCAGGCCTGCTTCGATCACTTTCCGCTCTCGCTCCTTGGGAAGCCGCAATTCACCACCCTGCGTGCGTCGGAGTGGAAGGGCGTTGGCCCGCTGGGGTCGGCGTCCCATGTTCACCGTCTCGCGCGTCACTACCTCGACGCCCAGGTTCAGGAGGCCACGGGTCAAAGCGGGCGTATGACCGTCGAGTGGATGACGTGGTTCATGGGCTTCCCGCGTCGGTGGACGTGGCTGGGATTGAGGCCCGAGGTCGCGCCGTTGCCGTGGATGGGATGGAGGTCGCCGCCGCCGGTGTGGATTGAGCCGGTGTTGCGCAGCGATGGACAGTGGCGCTGCATCACCAAGGCGCTGGGAAACGCGGTTTGTCCGCCGGTCGCCGAGTGGGTCGGCACGCGTATTCGGCTGACCCTTGCGTAGACCGGGATCCGTCGCGCTGAGCTCGCGGCGGCGGGTGCGCTATGCCACGTCAACCGTGGCCGGTTATGCCCCTGCCACCTCGGAGACGGCCCGCGTGCAAAACCTCACCACCGCTCGTATCAACACCTTGACCGGGCACATTTCGGTGTCCGATGCCACGTCGGACGGCGAGTACGTATCCTCGCTCCATGGCCCCTCGAATCACCGTGAGGTTCGCCTGAAGGTGCAGCGCGTGGGAGCGGAAAATCAAGTCCAGGGTCTGCGGGAGGAGCTTCGCAAGCTGCGCGCCGCGGTCGATCAGCGCAGCCGTCACCACATGCTGACGCGCGAGTACATGCTCAGGTGCAAGCCGTGTTCGCTCGATCTCCACGGAACCGGGGCGTCCATGCTGCGGGTCACCGGCCCACTCGACATGCCCAGTAGAAAGGCGTTCACCGTCGCGCTGATCGTTCCAGGCGTGGTGATGTCCGCCACCTGGAACGAGAGCGGGGAACCTCTGGATGCGGTGACGCAGCTCCTGGTTCAGTTCGACGAAATGGACGCGGAGCTGAGCGAGATTCTCCTCCACGTCGCCCTGGTGTTCGAGCCTGCGCAGCCGGCGAAGCCGAACCCCTCAAGTTGAACGGTTGCGCAGTTGCGGGCTACGGTGTCGCCGAGGTGACCAGTGAAGCTCGTTGCGGCGATTCAGGGCGCGCTGGCCCGGATGTCCCCGGCCGCGCGCGAGTGGGCGACCGAGAACCCCTCGGCGGCCAACGCGCGCTGGGCGATACGGTCAGGCCTCGGCGAGCGGATCGTGACGCTCAACATGGGGCTGGGGCGCGATTCCCTCACTCTGTTGTGCCTGCTGGTTGAGGGGCGCCTGGTCGCCGAGGGGCGTCCGGTGGCGCCGCGCGAGGTCGACGCCGTGGTCTTTTCGGACCCCGGTGCCGAGTGGAGCCACACGTACAAGATGATCCCGCGCGTTCGGGCCTTTTGCGATGCGCATGGACTTCCGTTCGCGGTGCTCGCGAAGCCCCCCGACGGCGAGTCGGCCGACTATCTCGCGAACCTTCCGCCGGTCGGCGATGCGGATCGCCGCCGCGCGCTCTCGGAGCGCCCTTGGCGCGACAGCGACCGCGCGCCCGCCGACCGCGCCTCCACCGGCTACTACCATCTTCGTCCCGGCATCATCGACGACTACGTGAGCCGCGCCACGATCGCCAGCCGCGACAAGAAAGACTGCACGATGAATCACAAGGTAGAGCCGATCCGAAAGTTCATTGAAGACTTGTCGCTGGCAAGGTTCGGCGTCGACAACGCGGGATGGGGCGGCGATGTCCGCCACGGGCGCCGCCGGCCGCACCTGACGCTGATCGGAATTGCGGCCGATGAGACGGATCGGATTTTTCACTCGCACCCCTCGGAAGGCGGCGAGGGCCCCTGGTACGTCACCGAGGCCTACCCGCTCGTCGAGCTGGGCATCAAGAAGTCCGACGAAGAGCCCATTCTCGCGCGGCATGGGTTCGACGACGCCCGGAAGAGTGGCTGTTTCATGTGCCCCTACCAGCCGATCGGCTGGTATTGGGCGCTCCGGGAGACGGAGCCGGCCCTGTGGCAGCGGGTGGTCGCGTACGAGGCCACGGCGCTGAAGAAGAACCCTCGCATGTTCCTCGTGGGGGACACCCCCGTGGCCACCGCGGTCGAACGCTGGCGAGCGCGGAACCCGGCGGCCACCATTTCCGAGGTCATCGCCAAGAGCTACGACCGCTGCAAGCGGCCGAAGGAGGTGTCGGAGGCGCTGTGGCGCGCCCGGCCGTGCTCGAGCCGCGACGCGTCGCGCGGCGCCGGCGATCTCGTCGAGCGCCTTGCGCGGCCGGACGACGTGCCCATGCCGGTGGCTCGCCTACTCCGCGTCATCGCGCCCGAGGTCGGCGACCATCACCGCGACTACTACCTCCTCTTCGACCACGATGGACAGGCGTTTCAGGTGAAGCTGGAGGGATGGGGCGGGGCGTGCGTGGAAGCCTCGACGTGTACCCCAGCCGCGATGCGAAAGGCGCGGGCGGGCGCTCGCGCGCTCGCGCGGACGTGGCGCCGCAACTGGCCGGAGGCGGGCGTTGTCGAGCATGGCGACGCCGACGTGTGGCTCTCCACCTGGGCCCTCAACGGTCCGTTGTCCGAAACCGGCGTTGCGCGGGCGTTGAACGACTGCGGTGAGGACGACGTGGTAGACCTTCGGGTGTCGAAGGCGGTTCCGTGACGCACCTCCACCCCCACCTGGTCCGCCTGCTGGCGAGGATGTCGCCGGAGGCTCGCGCGTGGGCGAACGCGCACCCCGCGGAGGCGAACGCGCGTTTTGCGAAGCTCGCGGACGTTGAAGCAACGAAAACCGTGGTCAACCGCTCGCTGTTTGAGCCGGGGATCGTGTCGCTGCGCGTGTACCCGGCGCAGGGCTCGACGCCGGTGGGCGCGAAGTCGCAATTCGTGGACGTGTCGGGCTGGCGCTCGCGCCTTGTTCCCGAGCTCGCCGTGACCCCGCACCCCCGCGGCCGGCGCGGGTACACGGTCACCCACATTCCCACCGGAATGAGCATGTTTCGAGACTACACGAGTCTCAACCTTGCCAAGCGAAACGTGGCGGCACTCGCACGTCTTCCGGTGCCGAAGAAGGTCTGGGCGCTGACCAGCGTTCTGGCCCTCACGCAGATGCTGAAGGACGTTCCCGGCTTCATTAAGGCCTACCACGAGGCCAACGCTGCGGGCAGTCGGGAGCAGTATGCGAAG
>Ga0138288_1059951_pt1 | contig 18410 bp, 31 predicted proteins | sample S_130826_M_mt_FD_106918 | JGI IMG/M metagenome (GOLD analysis project Ga0138288, IMG submission 106918) | Freshwater microbial communities from Lake Simoncouche, Canada - S_130826_M_mt (Metagenome Metatranscriptome) | ecosystem: Environmental > Aquatic > Freshwater > Lake | place: Canada: Quebec...
CTGCACATATGCACATCTGCACATTGAATTACTCTGCTGCTGGAGCCTCTGCTTCTGGAGCTGCTGGAGCTTCAGTTACTGGAGATTCTGCTACTGGAGCGTCTTCTTTTTTCTTAGTTGTTTTTCCTCTTCTAGTAGTTGCTTTAGCAGCTTTTTTACCAGATTTTTCGTTCAACATTAATTCGTTATAATCTACTAATTCAATGAAACACATTTCAGCGTTATCACCCATACGATTACCAGTTTTGATAATACGAGTGTAACCTCCTGGACGGTCTGCAACTTTTTGAGAAATATCTCTGAACAATAAAGTAATTACTTCTTTGTTTTGTAAGTCAGCAAATACAGTACGACGGTTAGTTGTAGTATCTACTTTAGATTTAGTAATCATTGGCTCAACATATTTACGTAAAGCTTTTGCTTTCGCTAATGTTGTAGTAATTCTTTTGTGAAGGAATAATGAACAAGCCATGTTCGCTAACATTGCTGCGCGATGTGGAGCTGTTCTTCCTAAGTGGTTAAATTTTTTACCGTGTCTCATTTTTTTCTTTTTTGTACATCCGTCTTACTGAGTTATTGGTTATTGAGTTACTGGTTATTGAGTTTAATCTAATGACCTATTAACATAATAACTTAATAACTATACTTAAGGGAAATGTGCATTTAACTTAATTATTAGTTATCCCTCGCCGTCAATTAAAATGCGAGGCCGTTTATATTATTCTTCGTCTAACTTGAATTTACTCAAGTTCATTCCGAATGATAATCCTTTAGATTTCACTAACTCTTGAATTTCAGTTAATGATTTCTTACCGAAGTTTCTGAATTTTAACATATCAGCAACATCATAAGTTACTAAGTCAGCAAGAGTACGAATATCTGCAGCTTTCAAGCAATTTAATGCACGAACAGAAAGATCCATATCTACCAATTCAGTTTTTAAGATTTTACGCATGTGTAAAATCTCTTCATCAACTTCATTCGTTTGCTCTTTAGCTTGCGTTTCTAACATGATACGCTCGTCAGAGAACAACATGAAATGTTGAATTAAAATTTTAGCTGCTTCTTTTAATGCTTCTTCAGGGTGAATAGAACCATCAGTAGTAATATCTAAGATTAGTTTTTCGTAATCTGTTTTTTGTTCTACACGATAGTTTTCGATGCTGTATTTTACGTTTTTAATAGGCGTAAAAATAGAATCGATTGCAATTACTCCTACTGCTGCATTTTCAGATTTATTTTCTTCAGCTGCAACGTAACCGCGACCTTTACCAACTGTTAATTCCATTTCAAGCGTGATGCTTGAGTTCATATTACAAATAACTAAATCAGGATTTAACACTGTAAAGTTATTTGAGAATTTAGTTAAGTCGCCAGCGCAGAATGCATCTTGTCCTTTGATTACTGCGAATATTTTTTCAGAATCGCCGCTTTCGCCAGTTTTCTTAAAACGTACTTGTTTTAAGTTTAAGATCATATCTGTTACATCTTCTACAACACCTTTGATCGTAGAGAATTCGTGCGATACACCTGAGATTTTCACTGAAGTGATTGCAAAACCTTCTAAAGATGAAAGCAAGATTCTTCTTAATGCATTACCGATAGTAATACCGAAACCAGGTTCTAATGGACGAAACTCGAAAGAACCGTCGAAATCAGTAGATTTCTGCATGATAACCCTATCAGGTTTTTGAAATGCTAATATTGCCATTCTTAATTATTTTTAAATGATATATATTAAAATTGAATTTGTCGCTAAGTTTTTTCCTAGCGACAAATCAAATAGTATTATTATTTCGAGTACAATTCGACGATTAGTTGTTCTTTAATGTTTTCTGGAATTTCAGAACGCTCTGGGTGATTTAAAAATCTACCAACCATTGCTGAACGATCAAACTCTAACCAATTGTATTTATCAACTTTCGTTGTAGCAACTGCTTCAGTAATCGCTTCTAAAGATTTAGATTTTTCGCGAACTGCAATCACATCACCTGCTTTTAAAGCGTATGAAGGAATATTTACTACATCACCATTTACTGTTACGTGTTTGTGAGATACAATTTGACGAGCTGCTCTACGAGAACCAGCAATACCTAAACGGTAAACTGTATTATCTAAGCGACCTTCTAAGTACTTCAATAAGTTTTCACCTGTAATACCGTGTTTACGGTGAGCTCTATCGAATAAGTTAGCAAATTGTTTTTCTAACACACCGTAGATGTATTTAGCTTTTTGCTTCTCCATTAACTGCACAGCATATTCTGATTGCTTGCTACGTTTTTTCGATTGACCATGTTGGCCAGGAGGATAATTTTTTCTTTCTAACGCTTTGTCCGGACCATAAATAGCCTCACGGAACTTACGTGCAATTTTTGATTTTGGGCCTGTATATCTTGCCATTTTCTATTTGTTTAGTGGTTAATCTTAGCTACCTTTTGGGTAGTATAACTTCACCTAGTTTAATATGTTAATATGATAATATGTTAATCTGTTAATGGAAGTTTGTGTTTTAATGCATTAACATATTAACACATTATCCCATTAACATATTATATAATTATACTCTTCTCTTTTTCGGTGGACGGCAACCATTGTGAGGAAGTGGAGTGATGTCTTTAATTAAAGACACTTCAATTCCTACGTTTTGAATCGTACGAATTGCTGACTCTCTACCAGCACCTGGACCTTTAACGAAAACTTCTACTTTACGTAAACCTAAGTCGTGAGCAACTTTACCACAATCTTGAGCAGCTAATTGTGCAGCATATGGAGTGTTCTTTTTAGAACCCTTGAAACCCATTTTACCTGCAGACGCCCATGATATTACTTGACCTTGAGTATTCGTCATCGAAATGATGATGTTGTTAAAAGTAGCGTTAATGTGAGCTTGACCAACAGGCTCAACAACTACTACTCTTTTCTTTGCAACTTTTTTATTTGACTTTGCCATGTTTAATTCTGATTACTTAGTTGCTTTTTTCTTTCCAGCAACTGTCTTACGTTTACCTTTACGAGTACGAGAATTGTTCTTAGTACGTTGACCACGAACTGGAAGACCTTTACGGTGACGCAATCCACGATAACAACCGATGTCCATTAAACGTTTGATATTCAATTGAACTTCTGAACGTAATGCACCTTCAACTTTGATACTATCATTGATGATGTTACGAATAGCTGTTAATTGATCATCCGTCCATTCTTGAACTTTCACATCATAACTGATACCAGCTTGATTTAAGATGTTTTGAGCGGTTTTACGACCAACACCAAATATATAGGTTAAGCCGATTTCTCCTCTTTTGTTTTTTGGTAAATCAATACCTGCGATCCTTGCCATTTCTTAATATTATTTCTTAAGATTATATTTCTAATTTAAAATCAATATTACCCTTGACGTTGTTTGTACTTAGGGTTTTTCTTATTGATTACGTAAAGTTTTCCTTTACGACTGATAATTTTACAGTCGGCGCTTCTCTTTTTAATGGATGCTTTAACTTTCATTTCTTTATATTTTTATTATTTATACCTATACGTAATTCTTCCTTTTGTTAAGTCGTAAGGCGACATTTCTAATTTCACCTTATCCCCTGGGAGAATCTTTATATAATTCATTCTCATTTTTCCTGAAATATGTGCCACGATTTCGTGTCCATTTTCCAGCTCAACCAGAAACATTGCATTCGACAACGCTTCCTTGATCGTACCATCTTGCTCTATTGAAGCTTGTTTGGCCATTAATTATTTATTTTAGTTAATACTTCTTCTACAAAATCGAAAGACGATAAAATATCTGCTTTCCCTTTTCTTATTGCGATAGTGTGCTCAAAATGTGCCGACGCTAATCCGTCTTTCGTTTTGATTGTCCAACCGTCGTTCAATTGCCAAATGGCAGCTTTACCTAAGTTGATCATCGGTTCAATCGCAATCACTAATCCTTCCATCAGCTTTAAACCGGTTCCACGTTTTCCGTAGTTTGGAACTTCTGGTTTTTCATGTAAGTGTTGACCAATTCCGTGGCCCACTAATTCTTTTACCACTCCGTAACCATGCTTCTCAGCGTGTTCTTGTACGGCAAAAGATACATCTCCCAATCTGTTTCCTACTACAGCTTTTTCAATCGCTTTGTATAAACTTTCTTTAGTTACCCTTAGTAGTTGAGAGATTTCTGGTGCTACTTCGCCAACTTCAAATGTGTATGCTGAATCGCCATAATAACCATTCTTCAACACACCGCAGTCAACGGAAATAATATCTCCATCTTTCAACACATCTTTTGTAGGTATACCGTGAACCACTACATCATTCACTGATAAACACAATGAATTTGGGAATGAACCGTAACCTTTAAAAGCAGGTATTGCTTGATGATCGAGGATAAACTCCTCCGCCCTTCTATCCAAATCAATTGGATTTATTCCGGGTTTAATCATCTTAGCTACTTCAGCTAATGTTTTTCCAACAAGTAAAGAACTCTCTCTAATTAGTTCGATCTGTTCGTTTGATTTATATTGAATCATTTCGAACAACTCTTATTACATGGCTGCAGCTCCCGCTGGAGTACGGCCTTTTATACGTCCGGTTTTCATCAAACCATCATAATGACGCATTAGTAAATGACTTTCAATTTGTTGTAAGGTATCTAACACAACTCCAACCATGATTAGTAACGAAGTACCACCGTAGAAGTGAGCAAACTGTGTATTGATTCCCATGATAACTGCAATTGAAGGAAGTATCGCAACGATAGCTAAGAATACTGAACCTGGTAATGTAATTCTTGAAATTACAGAATCAATAAAATCAGATGTTTTCTTACCTGGCTTAATGCCCGGGATAAATCCGCCATTACGTTTCATATCATCAGCCATTTGGTTAGGATTAACCGTAATTGCTGTGTAGAAATACGTAAATGCGATAATCATGAATGCAAACAACATATTATAAGATACTGAATTCGGGTTACCTAAATTCGATCCTACTGTTTGAGCAAAACCAGATTCTGGCATAAATGACGCCAAAGTACCAGGGATGAACATAATTGCTTGCGCAAAGATGATTGGCATAACACCTGCTGAGTTTACTTTTAATGGGATATACTGACGTACACCACCGTATTGTTTGTTTCCTACAATTCGTTTTGCATATTGTACAGGAATCTTACGAGTTCCTTGTACTAATAAGATGGTAAAGATTACTACGAATGCAAGGGCTCCAAGTTCAATGATGAATGGAATAAGACCACCACCGTTAACACTTAAACGAGATCCTGCTTCTGCAACAAATGCTAAAGGTAATTGAGCAATGATACCCACCATGATAATTAATGATGTACCATTTCCTAAACCTTTATCCGTGATGCGTTCACCTAACCACATTACAAACATGGTACCTGTAGTTAATACGAATATAGAAGAGATTGTAAATAATCCCTGGCTAATCATAATAGCTTCTTGAGGTACTTGTGTTTTAATATAACCTATTGCTTGACCAGCAGTAATAATGATGGTTAAGTAACGAGTAATTTGGTTCACTTTTTTACGACCGCTTTCGCCTTCTTTCTGTAAACGTTGGAAGTAAGGGATAACGATTCCGAATAATTGAACTACGATAGACGCCGAAATATAAGGCATCACACCTAAAGCGAATACAGAGGCACGAGAAAACGAACCACCTGCAAACATATTCAACAATCCTAAAATACCGTCTTGACTTTTCTTAAGGTTAATCAACGAAGGATCAACACCTGGCAATACGATAAATGAACCAACTCTGTAAATTAAGAGTAATAGTAAGGTATTTAGAATCCTTACACGTAGGTCTTCAATTTTGAAGATGTTGGTTAATGTAGATATAAATCTCTTCATGAATTACAATGTAACTGTCGTTCCACCTAATGCTTCTATTGCAGCTTTCGCTGTTGCTGTAAATGCGTGAGCGTTTACAGATAATTTTGCTTTTAACTCACCACGTCCTAGGATTTTAACCTTATCTGATTTTGACATCAGACCATGGCTTTTTAAAATATCTAGATCGATAGTTTGTAAAGAGAATTTCTCAGCAAGTGATTGTAAAACATCTAAGTTAACACCAACGTATTCAACGCGGTTGATATTTTTAAATCCGAACTTTGGAATTCTTCTTTGTAATGGCATTTGACCACCTTCGAATCCAACTTTAGTTGATGATCCTGAACGTGAGCCTGCACCCTTATGTCCACGTGTTGAAGTTCCACCTCTACCTGAACCTGTACCTCTACCAACTCTCTTACGGTTTTTTATTGATCCTTCAGCTGGTTTTAAATTCTCTAATTTCATCGTTGTTCAATTAATTCCCTATTGGGATAAACAATTAAATATTTTCTACTTTGATAAGATGATTCACTTTAGCAACCATTCCTAAAATTTGTGGAGTAGCTTCTACTTCAACAGTTGCGTTCATCTTGCGAAGACCTAAAGCAAACATTGTTGCTTTTTGCTTTACATTGCGGTCGATCACACTTCTTACTTGTGTAATTTTAATTTTTGACATATGCTTAACCGTTAAATACTTTATTTAATGAAACACCTCTATGTTGAGCAACTGTGATTGCATCACGCATTAAAGCTAGAGCAGTTACAGTAGCCTTCACTACGTTATGTGGGTTTGACGAACCTTTTGATTTAGCCAAAACGTCTGTTACACCAGCACTCTCTAATACTGCACGCATTGCACCACCGGCAATTACACCAGTACCATGAGAAGCAGGTTTCAAGAATACGTATCCACCAGAATATTTACCATATTGTTCGTGAGGAACAGTTCCTTTGATAAGAGGAACTTTAATTAAGTTCTTCTTAGCATCGTCGATACCTTTAGTAATCGCTTCAGTTACCTCTTTTGCTTTACCTAAACCGTAACCTACTACACCGTTTTCATCACCTACCACTACGATAGCCGAGAAACTGAATGTACGACCACCTTTAGTAACTTTAGCAACACGTTGGATGCTAACTAAACGATCTTTAAGTTCGATATCAGTTGTTTTTACTCTTTTTATATTTGCTGTAGACATGTTCCTTTAATTAGAATTGTAAACCACCTTCTCTAGCACCTTCTGCTAAAGATTTAATTCTACCATGATATAAGTAACCGTTACGGTCGAATACCACTTGACTGATTCCTGCTGCTACAGCTTTTTCAGCGATAAGTTTACCAACCTGTTTAGATTGATCAACTTTATTAGAAGCTGCATCTACTGTATCTTTTAAGCTTGATGCAGAAACGATAGTTTTACCGTTTGTATCATCAATAATTTGCGCATAAATCGCTTTGTTACTTCTGTAAACAGAAAGTCTTGGGCGTTCTGTAGTACCCGCTAGTCTTAAGCGAATGCCTTTTTTGATTCTTAATCTTCTTGAAGATTTAATACTATTTGCCATGACTATAATTATTTTTTAGCTGCTGATTTACCTGCTTTTCTTCTCAATACCTCACCAGCAAACTTAATACCTTTACCTTTATATGGTTCTGGAGCTCTTAATGAACGAATCTTAGCAGCTACCTGACCGATTAATTGTTTGTCGATTGACTCTAAAATAATAGTAGGGTTCTGACCTTTATCTGCAGTTGTAGTTACCTTAATTTCTACTGGTAATTCAAATACAAAATGGTGAGAGTAACCTAATACTAAGTCTAAAGTATTCCCTGTGTTAGTAGCACGGTAACCCACACCTACTAATTCTTGAGTAACTTTATAACCTTGAGTAACACCGATAACCATATTATTGATTAATGAACGGTATAAACCGTGCAATGCTTTGTGTCTTTTTTGTTCTGTAGGGCGTTGAACCAAGATTTGGCCTTCTTCTACTTTAACGATCATATCTGGATCTACGTCTTGAGTTAATGTTCCTTTTGGACCTTTAACTGTAACAACGTTCTCCGGTGATACTGTCAACTCCACACCTTGTGGTAGAGCGATTGGTAATTTTCCTATACGTGACATTTCTTCTTCTTCCTCCTGATTAATAAATGTAACACAATACTTCACCACCCACGTTTTGTACGCGAGCTTCTTTGTCTGTCATCACACCTTTAGAAGTAGAAATGATTGCTATTCCTAATCCGTTTAATACTCTCGGCATGTTGCTCATGTGAACATAATTTCTCAAACCAGGTTTACTGATTCTTGTTAATTTCCTGATTGCCGAAGTTTTAGTAATTGGGTGGTATTTCAAAGCGATTTTAATAGTGCCTTGAACACCAGCATCCTCAAACTTGTAATTCGCAATATATCCTTTATCAAAAAGAACTTTTGTGATTTCCTTTTTGATATTAGATGCAGGAACCTCGACAACCCTATGGTTGGCCTTGATGGCATTCCTTACTCTTGTAAGATAATCTGCTATTGGATCTGTAGTCATTATTTTTTGTTAATTCTATATTAAAACTAAAATTTAGCGGACGGCAAAGATAGTAATTTATTTGTGCCTTTCCACTAAATTTTGAATATTTCTTTACTCTGAGCCTTACCAGCTAGCTTTTTTCACACCTGGTATTTTACCAGCAAGGGCCATATCTCTGAAAAGAACCCTTGAAATTCCAAACTGACGCATGTATCCACGTGGACGACCTGTCAGTTTGCAACGATTGTGTAAACGTACTGGACTTGCATTTTTTGGAAGTTTGTCCAAACCTGCATAATCACCAGCAGCTTTTAAGTCAGCTCTCTTTTGAGCGTATTTATCAACAAGCCTTTTGCGTTTTACTTCGCGAGCTTTTATACCTTCTTTAGCCATTATTAATTGTTTATTGTTTGGTTTTTAAATGGTAATCCGAATTCTTTCAATAATTCCAATGCTTCTTTATCTGTACCTGCAGTAGTTACGAATGTAATATCCATACCCATGATTTTATTGATTTTGTCAATGTCAATCTCTGGAAAGATAATTTGTTCAGTAACGCCTAAGGTATAGTTTCCACGACCGTCGAAACCTTTATCGTTGATTCCTTTGAAATCGCGAATACGTGGTAAAGCAACAGAAATTAAACGATCTAAGAACTCATACATCTTTCTATCGCGAAGTGTAACACGAACGCCAACAGGTACGTTTTTACGTAATTTGAAGTTAGAGATATCTTTTTTCGATTTTGCTGAGATGGCGCGTTGACCAGTAATCAATGTCATTTCTTCCACTGCGTTGTCGATCAATTTCTTATCAGAAACTGCCGCTCCAACACCTTGGTTGATACAGATTTTAGTCAAACGTGGCACTTGCATCACGCTTTTATATTGAAACTTTTCTTTTAAAGAAGAAACTATTTCCTCTTTATACTTGTTTTTTAATCTAGGTACGTAAGCCATTATTTAATCACCTCCCCTGAGTTTTTAGCAACCCTTACCAATTTTCCAGCTTCATCGTGTTTTCTACCAACACGTGTTGCTTTACCTGACTTAGGGTCAATTAACATAACATTTGAAATATGCATAGGAGCTTCTTTCTTAATGATGCCACCTTCTGTATTTGTTGCATTTGGTTTAGTATGTTTAGATACTAAGTTTAAGCCTTCTACAATAACTCTTTTGGTAGTCATGTTTATGGTTAATACTTTACCTTGCTGCCCTTTAGAATCACCAGCAATAACTTTTACAGTATCGCCTTTGCGGATATTTAATTTAGGCTGTGTATTTTTTTTTCTTTCCATGATTATAATACCTCCGGAGCTAATGAAACAATTTTCATGAATTGCTTTTCACGCAATTCTCTTGCAACTGGACCAAAAATACGAGTACCTCTCGGTTCGTCGTTTGCGTTTAATAAAACGGCAGCGTTATCATCGAAACGAATATAAGATCCATCTTTACGACGAACTTCTTTTTTCGTACGAACAACTACTGCTTTTGATACAGTACCTTTTTTGATGTTACCTGAAGGTATAGCGTTTTTCACAGTTACTACGATTTTGTCTCCTAAAGAGGCATATCTTTTACCTGTTCCGCCTAACACTCGGATACATAGTACTTCTTTGGCACCGCTGTTATCTGCAACAGTAAGCCTTGATTCTTGTTGTATCATGATTATTTAGCCCTTTCTAAAATTTCTACTACTCTCCAACGCTTATTTTTACTCAGAGGACGAATTTCTGCGATGCTAACAGTGTCACCAATGTTACACTCATTTTTTTCGTCGTGAGCCATAAATTTGGTAGTCGTTTTAACGAACTTACCATAGATCGGGTGTTTTACTTTACGTTCGATTGCAACGGTAACAGATTTCTCCATTTTGTTGCTCACTACTTGCCCGATTCTTGTCTTTCTTAAATTTCTTGTTTCCATTTCGTGAATCAATTTCTACAGCTTATGCTTCGATAGCTTTCGCTTCGCGTGCTTTAAGTTCTGTATTTAATTTAGCGATTGTCTTTCTTAAAACACGGATTTGCATTGGGTTTTCCAAAGCAGACACAGCATGACCAAACTTAAGTTTCGTTAAGTTAGCACGTTCTTCTGTGATCCTGTCTTTAATCTCTTCTAATGAGAGTTCTTTAATTTCTGCGTATTTCATCTCTTTGATTTTTTACATTCAGAGGGTTGCCGTTGATACACCGGATTCCATGAATAGTTTTTTATGCCTCTTCGTAATCTCTACGTACTACAAATTTGGTTGCTACTGGTAATTTTTGAGATGCTAAACGTAAAGCTTCTTTTGCAGTTTCTAATGAAACGCCATCTGCTTCGAATAACATTCTACCAGGGCTAACTGGAGCTACCCAATATTCTGGGGCACCTTTACCCTTACCCATACGAACCTCTGCAGGCTTTTTCGTAATCGGTTTATCAGGGAAAATACGAATCCAAACTTGACCTTCACGTTTCATAAAACGTGTAACGGCAATACGAGCTGCTTCGATTTGACGGCTGGTTATCCAGCATTCTTCTAAGGTTTTAATACCGAACGATCCAAATGCTAAGGTAGTTCCGCGTTTCGCGTTACCTTTCATTTTGCCCTTCTGCATTTTTCTGAACTTCGTTCTTTTTGGTTGTAACATAACTTTACCTATTATTTCAGGTTAACAATCCTTTAAATTATTTTGAAGATTTTCTTTGGCCACCACCACCTCTGCGATCATTGTTTCCACCTCTCTTATCACCTCTACGATCGTTTCTGTCTGGACGGTCATTTCCACCTTCTCTTTGTTTAGTGTTAGCGGCTGCGCCGATGTTCGGAGATAAATCTCTCTTACCATATACTTCACCTTTACAGATCCATACTTTAACACCTATCTTACCGTAAGTGGTAAGCGCCTCTGCTAATGCGTAATCGATGTCGGCACGTAACGTGTGTAACGGAACACGTCCTTCCTTGTACTGTTCAGTACGAGCCATTTCAGCTCCACCTAAACGACCAGCAGTCATTATCTTAATACCTTCAGCACCCATTCTCATGGTTGAAGCTATCGAAGTTTTCATTGCACGACGGAAAGAAATACGTGCTTCTAATTGCTTAGCTACACCGTCTGCTACTAATTGAGCATCTAATTCCGGACGTTTAATCTCGAAGATGTTGATTTGTACATCTTTCTTCGTGATTTTTTTCAATTCTTCTTTGATTTTATCTACTTCTTGACCGCCTTTACCAATAACGATTCCCGGACGAGCCGTGTGAATAGTAATGGTGATGCGCTTCAATGTGCGTTCGATAACTATTTTTGCAATACCGCCTTTAGCGATACGTGCGTGGATATACTTACGAATTTTTTCGTCTTCAACTAACTTATCAGCGTACTTATTTCCACCAAACCAATTAGAATCCCAACCTTTGATGATTCCTAATCTATTTCCTATCGGATGTGCTTTTTGTCCCATTTCTAATCTTAGTTAGCGTTAGATATTTTACTGTCAACTACCATAGTTACATGGTTAGAACGTTTGCGAATACGGTATCCTCTACCTTGTGGTGCAGTACGTAGGCGCTTTAATTGACGACCACCATCTACCATCACACTCTTTACGTATAATTCGCTGTCTTCCATACGAACTCCTTCGTTTTTCGCTTGCCAATTAGCAATCGCAGATAGAAGAAGTTTTTCAACTCTTTTAGATGCCTCTTTAGGGTTGAATTTTAGAATATGTAAAGCATGTTCTACTTTTTGTCCACGGATCAAATCGACCACTAAACGCATCTTTCTTGGAGACGTCGGACAATCATTTAATTTTGCTATTGCTTCCATTGTTCTTATTTCTTTTTATCTCCACCATGACCTCTGAATGTACGAGTTGGGGCAAACTCACCTAATTTGTGACCTACCATGTTCTCTGTAACATACACTGGGATGAATTTATTACCATTGTGTACTGCAAATGTGTGACCAACGAAATCTGGAGAGATCATTGATCTTCTTGACCAGGTCTTAATTACCGACCTCTTAGTTGTTTCATTCATAACATCGACTTTTTTGCCTAATGTATGATCGATATACGGTCCTTTTTTAATTGAACGAGCCATTATTTCTTCCTTCTTTCAATGATGTAACGATTTGACGATTTCTTTTTGTAACGAGTCTTAAAGCCTTTAGCTAAAACACCAGTTCTCGAACGTGGGTGACCACCTGAAGCTCTACCTTCACCACCACCCATTGGGTGATCGACAGGGTTCATTGCTACTGGACGAGTTCTAGGACGACGTCCTAACCAACGTTTTCTTCCCGCTTTACCTAATCTTTCGATTTGGTGATCCGAGTTAGATACCGTACCGATGGTAGCGATACAAGTTGAAAGAATCATACGAGTCTCACCTGAAGGCATCTTTAAGATAGCGTATTTACCATCTCTTGCTGCCAACTGTGCGTAAGAACCTGCACTTCTTGCAAATTTACCACCTTGACTAGGGTTCAACTCTACGTTGTGAACCAAAGTACCCAAAGGAATATTCTTTAACGGCATTGCGTTACCTACTTCTGGAGCAGAACCTTCGCCACTAATGATTTTCGTTCCAACTTTTAATCCTTCTGGAGCAAGAATATATCTTTTCTCTCCATCAGCATAATGCAATAAAGCAATACGTGATGTACGATTTGGATCGTATTCTATAGTAGCAACCACTGCTGGAATACCACTTTTATCTCTTTTGAAGTCGATGATACGATAAGATTGCTTGTGACCACCACCAATGTAGCGCATCGTCATCTTACCTGAACCGTTACGACCTCCGGATTTCTTATGTTTAACTACCAGCGATTTTTCAGGAACGTTTGTGGTGATATCTGAATTATCAACAGAAACTCTGAATCGTGAACCTGGCGTTACCGGTTTATATCTTTTAACTGCCATAACCTATTTAGATGTTATTATAAAAGTCTATTGTGTTACCTTCTGCCAACTCTACAATCGCTTTTTTCACGCGACCTGTTGAACCTACTACTACTCCATTTTTCGTTCCACGAGATTTTGCTTTCCCTGGAGTGATCATGGTGTTCACAGATACTACTGATACGTTGAACATTGCCTCAACAGCATTTTTGATTTGTATTTTGTTAGCTTTTTTATCTACTACGAATGCATATCGATTAAGCTTCTCGCCCATCGCAGCTACTTTTTCCGTAAGTATTGGTTTCTTTAAAATTTCCATATCTCTACTTACTTACTAAATGAATCCTCAATTGATTTAACTGAACTTGCTGTCAATACCAATTTATCAGCATGTAATAAATCGTAAGTATTGATATCTGAAGCTGTGATTACTTTCGACTTCTGTAGGTTTCTGCTTGATAAGTATAAATTCTCATCGATGTTTGCAGTTACCATTAAAGCTTTAGTATTGTTTAACTTCAAATTGCTAACCAAGTTGATGAAGTTTTTAGTTTTAGCAGTTTCAAATGTAAAATCTTCTAAAACTACGATGTCGTTGTTTTTAGCTTTATAGCTTAATGCCGACATACGTGCTAATGCTTTCATTTTCTTGTTTAACTTGAAGTTATAGTCGCGAGGTTGTGGACCAAAAATACGGCCTCCACCTCTAAATAATGGACTTTTAATACTTCCTTTACGTGAACCACCAGTACCTTTTTGTTTGTGCAACTTTCTAGTTGAACCTGATATTTCGTTACGTTGTTTTGATTTATGTGTTCCTTGACGTTGGTTAGCTAAATATTGCTTAACGTCTAAGTAAATTGCATGATCATTTGGTTCGATACCGAAAATGGCGTCGGAAAGAGTAACCTTGTTACCTGTTTCTTTTCCTTCAATGTTTAATACCTTTAATTCCATCGCTTATTTCTCTAGTATTACGTATGAACCTTTTGCACCTGGAACCGAACCACTAACTACTAGTAAGTTCTTATCTGGATACACTCTTAAAATTTCTAAGTTTTGAATTTTCACGCGATCACCACCCATACGACCAGCCATACGCATTCCTTTGAATACTCTTGACGGCCAAGATGAAGCTCCTAATGAACCTGGTGCACGTAAACGATTATGCTGACCGTGAGTTTGACCACCCACACCGGCAAAACCATGACGTTTTACAACCCCTTGGAAACCTTTACCTTTTGAAGTTCCAACGATGTCGATTAAATCACCTTCGTTGAATAAGTCCACGTTTAATACGTCACCAACTACTTTAGTCTCTACAAAATGCTTAAACTCCACCAACTTGCGTTTAGGTGTAGTTCCTGCTTTTGCAAAATGACCTTTCATCGGTTTCGAAGTGTTCTTCTCCTTCTTTTCATCATAAGCCAATTGAATGGCTTCGTAGCCGTCTTTCTCGACGGTTCTTACTTGCGTAACAACGCAAGGACCTGCTTGAATAACCGTACAAGGAATGTTCTTCCCGTCTGCGTTAAATAAGCTAGTCATTCCTACTTTTTTACCAATTATTCCTGACATTTTGTTTTGTTTTAACATCCATCGAAGTGTAGGGCACTTCGTTCAAGATGTGTATTTAATTATTTATTACTTTTTACTATTTATTATACTTTGATTTCTACCTCTACCCCACTTGGTAATTCTAACTTCATTAAGGCATCAACCGTTTTTGAAGTTGAGCTATAGATATCCAATAATCTCTTGTAAGAACATAATTGGAATTGCTCTCTAGCTTTTTTGTTTACGTGTGGTGAACGTAATACAGTGAAGATTTTCTTCTCTGTTGGCAAAGGAATCGGGCCACTTAAAACAGCGCCTGTCGCTTTTACCGTCTTAACGATTTTCTCAGCAGATTTATCTACCAAGTTGTAATCGTAAGATTTTAATTTAATTCTAATTCTTTGGCTCATTTTGTTTTTTAATTTTTACTTGTTTTGGTTTTCGAATTAGAGCTATTAGCAACTCGAACCCCTATTAATTTGCACATCTACGCATTTGCGTATTTGCACATTTACATTTACGCATTAACTGATTTACCTTTAACTTTCGCGATTACTTCCTCTTGAACGTTTCTTGGTGCTTCAGCATAGTGATCAAATTCCATTGTAGAAGTTGCACGTCCAGAAGTAATCGTACGTAATTGAGTTACGTAACCAAACATTTCCGAAAGTGGAACTTGAGCTTTGATAACTTGAGATCCAGCACGAGTATCCATTCCTTGTAATTGACCTCTACGACGATTCATATCACCAATTACATCTCCCATGTTTTCTTCAGGAGTTAAAATTTCAACTTTCATGATTGGCTCCATTAACACTGGCTTAGCTTTTGGTAAAGCTTCACGGAATGCTGAACGAGCACAGATTTCAAATGACAATGCATCTGAATCGACTGCGTGGAATGAACCATCAATCAAACGTACTTTCATACTTGATAAAGGATAACCAGCTAATACACCATTTACCATGGCAGCTGCGAAACCTTTTTCTACTGAAGGGATAAATTCACGTGGAATAGAACCACCTGTAATTTCGTTTACAAATTGTAAACCACCTTTTTCATAATCAGCATCAATTGGAGAAATAATCACTTGGATATCCGCGAATTTACCACGACCACCAGTTTGTTTCTTATATGTTTCTCTGTGTGAAATTGTACCAGTGATTGCCTCTTTGTAAGCTACTTGAGGTGCACCTTGGTTTACTTCAACTTTGAATTCTCTTTTCAAACGATCCATCAAGATATCTAAGTGAAGCTCACCCATACCTGAGATAACTGTTTGACCAGTTTCTTGATCCGTTTGAACACGGAATGTAGGATCTTCTTCAGCTAATTTACCCAATGCGATACCTAATTTATCAACGTCAGCTTGAGTTTTAGGCTCAATAGCTAAACCGATAACTGGCTCTGGGAAATTCATAGATTCTAAAACGATAGGATTTTTCTCATCACAAAGTGTATCACCTGTTTTGATATCTTTAAATCCAACTACTGCTGCAATATCTCCAGCTCCAACATTTGGAATTGGGTTTTGCTTATTAGCGTGCATTTGGAAGATTCGAGAGATACGTTCTTTGTTTTCAGAACGTGTGTTGTAAACATATGAACCTGCGTCCAAGTTACCTGAATACACACGGATAAAACATAAACGACCTACGAAAGGATCCGTTGCAATTTTAAATGCTAATGCTGCAAATGGTTCTTTAACGTCTGGTTTAACTAAAATTTCAGCACCAGTGTCTGGGTTAGTTCCCAATACACCTTTTGAATCCATTGGCGATGGCAATAATTCCATCACGTAATCCAACATGGTTTGAACACCTTTATTTTTGAAAGATGATCCACATACCATAGGTACAATTTTAGCATCTAATACTGCGTGACGTAAAGCGTCTAAAACTTCACGTTCAGTAATTGTTTCTGGAGCATCAAAGAATTTACTCATTAAATTCTCATCATACTCAGCAACTGATTCTAATAATTTTTCTCTCCACTCAGCAACTTCTTCAAGCATATCTGCAGGAATAGGAACTTCTGTGAAAGTCATGCCTTTATCATGCTCATTCCAAACAATACCTCTATTGTTAATTAAATCAACAACACCTTGGAAACCATCTTCAGCTCCAATAGGTAATTGTAATGGAACTGCATTGCTACCTAACATTTCTTTAACTTGATGAACAACTTTCAAGAAATCGGCACCAGCACGGTCCATTTTATTTACGAAACCAATACGTGGTACGCTGTAGTTATTTGCTAATCTCCAATTTGTTTCAGATTGTGGCTCAACACCATCAACTGCAGAAAATAAGAATACTAAACCATCTAATACACGTAATGAACGATTTACTTCTACTGTAAAGTCAACGTGACCTGGAGTATCAATAACGTTTACATGATAAGTATCGCCTCTGTATTTCCAATCTACTGTTGTTGCAGCAGATGTAATTGTAATTCCACGCTCTTGCTCTTGTGCCATCCAGTCCATTGTTGCAGCACCTTCGTGCACTTCACCAATTTTATGACTCACACCTGAATAATATAAAATACGCTCAGTAGTAGTTGTTTTACCGGCGTCAATATGGGCAGCGATGCCTATATTTCTTGTATATCTTAAATCTCTTGACATTATCTTTTTATGAATCTATTATTAACTAGAATCTGAAATGTGAGAATGCTTTGTTAGCTTCTGCCATTTTATGTGTATCCTCTTTTTTCTTAATTGCAGCACCTTCGTTTTTCGCAGCAGCAATGATTTCTCCCGCTAAACGGTCAACCATTGTTTTTTCACCACGCTTACGAGCGTAACCAATTAACCATTTCATACCAAGAGCAGATTTACGCTCTGGACGAACTTCAGTAGGAACTTGGAAGTTAGCTCCACCAACACGGCGGCTCTTTACTTCTACAGCAGGCATAACGTTAGTTAATGCTTTTTTCCAAGTATCTAATCCGTTTTCACTAGTTTTCTTTTCTACTAATTCTATAGCATCGTAAAAAATACCGAAGGCAGTTGATTTTTTACCTTCATACATCATATTGTTTACGAATTTTGTTACCAACACGTCGTTAAACTTCGGGTCAGGTAATATAATTCTCTTTTTAGGTTTTGACTTTCTCATTTTCTTAGATCGATCGTTGCGTTACCAATTATTTCTTTTTACCTTTTGTTGCAGGCGCTTGTCCTGGTTTAGGCTTTTTAGTACCGTATTTAGAGCGGCGTTGGTTTCTTCCTTCTACACCAGAAGTATCTAGTGTACCACGAATGATGTGGTAACGTACACCTGGTAAATCCTTTACTCTACCACCTCTAATCAATACAATTGAGTGCTCTTGTAAGTTATGGCCTTCTCCTGGGATGTAAGCATTTACTTCCTTTGAGTTGGTTAAACGTACCCTAGCAACTTTACGCATCGCTGAATTTGGTTTCTTAGGAGTGGTTGTATAAACACGTGTGCATACACCTCTTCGCTGCGGACATGAATCCAATGCTGGCGACTTACTTTTGTCGACCAAAGCTACTCTTCCTTTTCTTACTAACTGTTGTATAGTAGGCATTTTAAGC
>Ga0138288_1083959_pt1 | contig 17350 bp, 32 predicted proteins | sample S_130826_M_mt_FD_106918 | JGI IMG/M metagenome (GOLD analysis project Ga0138288, IMG submission 106918) | Freshwater microbial communities from Lake Simoncouche, Canada - S_130826_M_mt (Metagenome Metatranscriptome) | ecosystem: Environmental > Aquatic > Freshwater > Lake | place: Canada: Quebec...
CCGGGCGACAACGTGAACCTGACGGTAGAGTTGATTGTGCCGGTAGCGTTGGAGCAAGGCCTGAAGTTCGCCATCCGCGAAGGTGGCCTGACCGTGGGCGCTGGCGTTATCACCAAGATCATCGAATAGGTGGAGAAATGACTAAACAAAAGATACGTATCCGCCTCAAGGCGTATGATCATCGTGTTCTTGATCAGTCTGCCAAGCGCATTGTCGAAACCGCCGAACGCTCTGGAGCCAAAGTGGTTGGCCCGGTACCCTTGCCAAGCAAGAAGGAAAGGTTTACAATACGTCGCTCCGCATTTATCGACAAGGACTCGCACGAGCACTTTGAGATCCGCACGCACAACCGTCTGATTGATGTTCTGGACCCTGATTCAAAGACGATTGATATGCTGATGCGGCTTAATCTGCCTGCGGGCGTCGATATCGAGATTAAGATCTAAATAAACACAAGTTATAAATTCGTCTAACTGGTCTGACGAGCAATAACGGTCAGGCCAGTTAGATTGAGTGCGGCGAAGCAAGAACAGTTTTTGTTCGTGGGCCAACAAATAAAATGGCCGCGGCAAGCTGGTTGACTGCTCCGCTGGGAGATGATGCAGCCTAGCCCGGCTGACAGTCTCAACTAAATCTTTGTAAAGGAGAAAACCGAGGATGTTGAAAGGGCTGATTGGTAAGAAGATTGGCATGACCCAGATCTTCGATGATAGAGGCGTGGCTTACCCCGTGACTCTCATCGAGGCTGGGCCTTGTTATGTTACCCAGGTACGACGTCCGGAGAGTGAAGGTTACTCTGCAGTGCAGTTGGGTTTTAGCGAAACGCACCCTAAGCGTCTGAGTGGTGGCGAAATTGGCCATCTGAAGACCGCGAATTTGCCGCCCCTGCGCTTTCTGCGTGAGTTCCGCACCAAGACTCTCGATGTTGCTGTTGGTGACGTAATGAAAGTAGATGTGTTCAGCGTCGGTGAACGCGTGGATGTGATTGGAACCAGTAAGGGTAAGGGTTTCGCCGGTGGTGTAAAGCGTTATCACTTCGCCGGTGGCCCCAAGACCCATGGTCAATCCGACCGCCATCGCGCTCCCGGTTCTAATGGTTCCGGTACTACCCCAGGTCGTGTTTATAAGGGTTCACGTCGCCCCGGCCATATGGGTGATGATCGCGTTACCGTTCAGAGCCTCAAGGTCGTTCTGGTTGATGCCGAACGTAACCTGATTGGTGTTCATGGCGCCGTGCCAGGCTCCAAAGGCGGCCTGGTGATCATCAACGAGGCGCGCAAGCAGTAATGCGCGAGGAATGGAGTCAGACGCTATGAAAGTTGACGTTTTGAACATGGAAGGTAAGAAGGTTAGCCAGGTTGAATTGCCTGCCGCAATTTTCGAAGCCCAAATTAATATTGATTTGATGCACCAGGCTTATGTTCGTCAAATGGCGAATGCCCGCTTGGGTACTCATGACACCAAACTGCGCGGTGAAGTGGCCGGTGGCGGAAAGAAACCCTGGAAACAAAAGGGTACTGGCCGCGCTCGCCAAGGTTCCAGCCGTGCTGCTCAATGGGTAGGTGGTGGTCGTATCTTTACGCCACACCCTCGCAGCTATACCCAGCGCATGCCATTAAAGATGCGCAGAGCCGCGTTACGCTCAGCTCTGTCTGCTAAGGCCGCAGATGCTGGCATCGTGGTTTTGGATGAACTGGTATTGGCTGAACCTAAGACCCGGCTGATGGCTCAAGCCCTCAATCTTTTGGTCGGTGGCTCAAGCGCCTTGGTGGTCATCCCTGAGAAATCTGCCGCTTACGATGTTGTCGCTCGCTCTACCAACAACATTCCGGATGCCAAAGTATTGATGGCCGGTTATCTCAATATCCGCGATATTCTCAGTTTTGATAAGGTCATTCTGCCTCTGCAAGTGCTGGATGTCCTGAAGTCTACGTTGGAATAGGAGCGATCATGACGACGCTATATGAGATTCTCCGCCGTCCGCTGATCACCGAGAAGTCGAACTATCAGTCGAGCAAACTGAACCAGTACGCTTTCGAAGTGGCTGATAAAGCCACCCGGACGCAGGTGAAGGATGCCATCGAGACGATCTTCGATGTTGAAGTGGAACGCGTGAATATTATCAACACTGCGGCCAAACGTGGTCGCCGTGCTCGCAGCCGCCGCCTGATGGTGCGTAAAGCCGGTTACAAAAAGGCTATCGTAACCCTTAAGGCAGGCCAGACTCTCCAGATTTTTGAGGGGGTGCAGTAATGGCTGTAAAAAAGTATAAACCGGTAACTCCCGGTCAACGCGGCATGACAGGCTATACGTTCGAGGAAATCACCAAGAGCGAGCCCGAACGTTCGTTGATCGTCTCCCTGCCAAAGTATGGCGGACGCAACGTGTATGGTCGCGTCACCGTTCGTCATCAGGGTGGTGGTGCTCGCCGCTATGTCCGTTTGGTGGATTTCAAACGAGAGAAGCACGGCATTCCTGCCAAAGTTTCAGCGATTGAATACGACCCGGGTCGCACCGCTCGTTTGGCGCTGTTATTTTACGCGGATGGCGAGAAACGCTATATCATTGCTCCCTTGGGTGTGAAGGTTGGCGATACGTTGCTCTCTGGCCCAAGTGCTGAAATTCGCCCAGGCAACTGCCTGCCGATTGCCAATATCCCTGTTGGTACCTTGGTGCACAACATCGAGATTAAAGAAGGCAAAGGCGGACAACTAGTGCGTTCAGCTGGTGCTGCTGCCCAATTGCTGGCCAAGGAAGGCGAATTTGCTCAGATCCGCATGCCATCTGGTGAAGTACGTTTGATCCGCCAGAAGTGCTATGCCACGATCGGGCAGGTTGGCAACCTCGATCACAGCAACATCAAGCTTGGCAAGGCTGGACGAAGCCGCCATCTGGGTATTCGTCCGTCCGTTCGCGGTTCTGCGATGACCCCTCGCGACCATCCGCATGGTGGTGGTGAAGGTCGTCAGCCGATTGGCAAGCCCGGTCCGCGCAGCCCGTGGGGCAAGCCCACTCTGGGTTATAAAACCCGTAAGAATAAGCAGACGGACAAGTATATTGTCCGCCGCCGCAGCAAGAATAGCCGCTAAGGCGTGACAAGGTAAACGAGGAACGAGACTATGTCTAGATCTCTCAAGAAGGGGCCGTTCATTGCCCCAAAATTGCTCAAGAAAATTGAGATGATGAACCAGCGCGGCGAAAAGAAAGTTGTTCGAACTTGGAGCCGGGCGAGTGTCATCTTCCCCCAGATGGTGGGGCACACCATTGCCGTGCATGATGGCCGCCGCCACGTGCCGATTTATGTCACCGAGAATATGGTCGGTCACCGCCTGGGCGAATTTGCCCCGACGCGTACTTTCCGGGGTCATCTCTCGGAGAAGTCGACGAAAGGAAAGTAAGCCATGACTGACGTTCGTGCTCATCTTAGCTTTCTCTCCGTTTCGGCCCAAAAAGTTCGCTTGGTGGTGGACTTAGTGCGCGGTAAAAACGCCAACGAGGCGTTGGACACCCTGCGCTTTGTTCCCAGCCATGCTGCTGTGCCGGTGCTGAAGCTTCTTAAGTCGGCTGTGGCGAATGCTGAGGAAAACTTCGGCGTGAGCCGTGACGATTTATACATCGCCACGATTTTCGCTGATGAAGCCCCCACGCGCAAGTGGCGCCGCTTCGGCGCTCGCGGACGCTTCAAGCCGGTCTTGCGTCGTTCATCGCATGTAACGATTATCCTGCGGGAACGCGAAGCCTAGGAGTAAGGAGAAAATATGGGTCGCAAAGTACATCCAATTGGTTTCCGCCTGGCTGTTAGCCATGGATGGCAAGGTCGCTGGTTCGCAGAGGGCGCTCAGTACCGTGAGCAACTTCAGCAGGATTTCGCCATTCGCAAGTTTGTACAGGAAATCTCCCCCAAGGCTGGTGTTTCCCGAGTAGAAGTGGAACGCTATCCCGGTAAGGTGAAAGTCACTGTCAGCACCGCCAAGCCTGGTATTTTGATCGGGCGCAAGGGTGAAGGCGTGAAAAAGGTCCGTGAAGGCCTGCAAGAATTAGTAGGCAAGAAAGTAGACCTTGATATTAAGGAATTGTCCGCCCCGGATACTGATGCTTATCTGGTAGCCCGCAACATTGCCGAACAAATGGAACGCCGCATAGCTTATCGCCGTGCGATGAAAAAAGCGATCCAATCTGCAATGCGCCAGGGTGCCCAAGGCATCAAGATTGAAGTGGCTGGTCGCCTGGCGGGCGCTGAAATGGCCCGCACTGTGTGGCTGCGCGAAGGCCGCGTTCCCCTGCAAACGTTGCGTGCGGATATTGAATTTTCCCGCGCTGAAGCTCTGACCACCTACGGACGCATTGGCGTCAAAGTGTGGGTTTACAAGGGCGAGATGAAGCAGGAAGTGGAAGAAAAAGCTGAAGCCACGGAAGGCGTGTACGTTAGCGAGTAACCCCGCACGCACGCCTTTATAAAAAATGAAGCGTGCAGGGTAATCGCCCGACACGAGCCTGTGAAAAGAGGTTGTCACTATGTTAATGCCGAAACGTGTAAAGTGGCGCAAGCAAATGCGCGGCCGCATGAAGGGCAAAGCCCTGCGCGGCGCAGAAATTAGTTTTGGTGAATGGGGCCTTCAAGCCCTGGAGCCAGGCTGGGTGACTGCTCGTCAGATTGAAGCCGCTCGTCGCGCGATTGTGCGCGAAATGAAGCGCCGCGGCAAAGTCTGGATCCGCATTTTCCCGTCAAAACCGTACACCCAGAGACCGCCGGAAACCCGTATGGGTAAAGGTAAAGGCAACGTGGAATACTATGTTGCCGTGGTAAAACCTGGCCGTATGATGATCGAAGTTGGTGGCATGTCCACTGAAGAGGCCCTGAAAGCACTAAAAATGGCCCAGTACAAGTTTTCGATCAGGACCAAGATCGTCACCCGCCATGAGGCGGTGGCAGGAGAGTAGCGAATGAACTCGAAAGAAATCCGTAACTTATCTGCCGAAGAAATCAAGGCCAAAGTCGCTGATACCCGCGAAGAGTTGATGAAACTCCGCTTCCAGCAGGTTACTGGCCAATTGACCGATACCAGTCGTCTGCGCACGCTCCGCCGTGACATCGCCCGGATGGAAACCATCCTGGCCGAAACGCAGAAAGCGGCCAAGTAGGAAGGTGCAGAATGAATAATCGTCGTCGCATTACTGGTGTCGTCACCAGCAACAAAATGCAGAAGACCGTGGTGGTCGAAATTTCTCGAAATTATCGCCATCCACTTTACAAGAAGGTCATTCACAGCACGAATCGCGTGAAAGCTCACGATGAACTTGGTTGCCAAATTGGCGATGAAGTTCAAATCGTGGAAAGCCGACCGCTTTCTGCTGAGAAGCGCTGGGTGGTGGAAGCCATCGTAAAGCGTGAGACCAAAACCGCTGACAGCGGCGTGGAGGTGTAAGCATGATCCAGCAAGAAACACGTGTAAAAGTAGCCGATAATTCTGGCGCTCGTGAGCTGCTGGTCATCCATGTGATGGGCGGTTCCACCCGCCGATACGCTCGCGTGGGCGATATCGTGGTAGCCACCGTCAAATCTGCTACACCGCAAGGTGCGGTGAAGAAGAGTGAAGTGGTGAAGGCTGTTATCGTTCGCACGGCCAAAGAATGGCGCCGCGAAGATGGCTCTTACATCCGCTTTGATGATAATGCCGCCGTGATTTTGGATACTGACGGTCAGAACCCGAAGGGCAGCCGCATCTTTGGCCCAGTAGCGCGCGAACTGCGTGAAAAGGGCTTCATGAAGATTGTATCGTTGGCCCCGGAAGTTCTTTAGGCGAGCCTGGAGTGAAGCCATGAATGTGAAGATTCGTAAAGGTGATACCGTTGAAGTAATCAGCGGGAGTCTCGAAGACAAGGGCAAGCGCGGTGAGATTATCAGCGTGCATGTTGATGAGCGCCGCGTGGTGGTGCAGGGTGTCAACATCCGCACAAAACACCAGAAGCAGACGCAAACCAGCCGTGGGCGTACGATCAATCCCGGGCGCATCAAGTTCGAAGGTGCACTGGATATTTCCAACGTCATGCTGGTTTGTCCCAAGTGCAACAAGGCTACCCGTGTCAGCGTCACGCGCGATGAGAGCGGGGCGCACCGTGTTTGCAAGCACTGCCAGGCTTTGATTGACTAAGGCAATGCCTGGACAGGAGAGCAAAAAGACATGAATAGAATGCAAGAACGTTATCAGCAAGAAGTTGTCCCGGCACTTCAAAATGCCTTCAACTATCGGAATGTGATGGAGCTCCCACGCATTCAGAAGGTTGTGGTAAATATTGGTCTGGGCGAAGCGATGGGCAATTCCAAAGCATTGGATGCGGCCATCACTGACATGACAACTATCACCGGCCAAAAGCCAATCCAGACGAAAGCTCGCAAGAGTATCGCCAACTTCAAGTTACGCGAAGGTGTCATCATCGGTGTCAAGGTGACCTTGCGTGGGGATCGTATGTGGGCATTCCTAGATCGCCTGCTGAATGTCGCCCTGCCTCGTGTGCGTGATTTCCGCGGTGTTTCGCCGGACGCCTTTGATGGCCGCGGTAACTATACTCTGGGTTTGCGCGATCAGCTGATTTTCCCCGAAATCGAATATGACAAAATCGATAAACTGCGTGGAATGGAAATCACGATTGTGACGACTGCCAAGAATGACGAGCACTCGCGCGCGATGCTCAAATTCCTTGGAATGCCTTTCAGGAAGGAAGCTTAAGTTATGGCGAAGAAATGCATGAGTTATCGTGAATTGCGGCGGAAGTACCCAACCCGTGTTCGTAACCGTTGCAATCGTTGCGGCCGTTCCCGTGGATACATCCGCCGCTTCGGACTGTGCCGGATTTGCTTCCGTGAGTTTGCTCTGGAAGGCAAAATCCCTGGTGTGGTGAAATCGTCCTGGTAAACCGGGTGGAGGTGCTAGAATGAGCGTTACAGATCCGATTGCTGACATGCTGACCCGCATCCGCAATTCCGCGACGATTGGTCAGCCTAATGTGGCAATGCCGCATTCAAAAGTAAAAGTGGAAATTGCTAAAATATTAAAAGAAGAAGGCTTCCTCGAAGGTTTTGAGGTTGCCGACGGTGAAATCCCGGGACAGCAAGTCCTGCGAATCAAGATCAAATATGTTGGTGAGCGACGCGAACGCCGTCCGGTAATGACGGGCATTGTTCGCGTGAGTCGCCCGGGTCGCCGAGTGTACACCAAGAAACAAGACATCCCGTGGGTGTTGGCTGGTATGGGTGTTGCCATCCTGTCCACTCCCAAGGGAATTATGACGGGACAACGCGCGCGCCAGCTTGGCGTGGGTGGCGAAATCCTGTGCAAAGTATGGTAAGGAGGTAGTGCTGTGTCTCGAATAGGACGCTTGCCTATCGCCGTCCCCGCTGGTGTGCAGGTGGAGTTGAACGGCGCATTCGTAAAAGTGAAAGGCCCCAAGGGCGAAATGCAGCGGACTTTTTCTCCGCTCATCGATATGGCCCTTGAAAATGGTCTCGTTACTGTTACCCGCCGTTCTGACAATCCCGCCGAACGCGCACTGCATGGGACGACGCGTGCTGTGTTGAATAATATGATCCGTGGTGTAAGCAGTGGTTTTGAACGCATCCTGGAATGGGATGGCGTTGGTTACCGCGCTGAATTGAGTGGCACCAATCTGGTGCTACACATGGGCTACTCTCACCCGATCACTATGGAACCACCCGTGGGAATTTCCTTCGCGGTGGACGTCAAGACCCGCCAGATCAAGGTGATCGGCTTTGACAAGGAAGAAGTTGGACAGGTAGCTGCGGATATTCGCAAAGTACGCCCTGTTGAACCTTACCTGGGCAAAGGCTTACATTACCTTGGCGAAAAGATCCGCCGCAAGGCCGGTAAATCTGGGAAAGGGAAGAAATAACCTATGGCTAAGATATCCCGTTCTGCATCCCGTGAAAGACGCCATCTGCGGGTTCGCAAGAAAGTTTATGGCACCCCGAATTGCCCTCGCTTGAGTGTATTCCGTAGCGTTAGCGAAATCTATGCTCAGGTGATTGATGATATGGATGGAAACACCCTCGTCTCAGCATCAAGCATCGATCAGGAATTGCGCAGCGCGATGGACGGGCTGAACAAGTCTGCACAGGCGCACATGGTCGGCAAGGCTGTAGCCCAACGCGCCAAAGATAAGGGAATTGGCATGGTCGTTTTCGATCGTGGTGGTTTCCGCTATACTGGTCGTGTCAAAGCGCTGGCCGATGGCGCGCGCGAAGGCGGGCTGGACTTCTAAGGCTCAATGGAGATCGCTATGTCGGAATATGGAAATAAAGATATGGAACAACAGGAACAACTCGACGAGCGCGTCATTGAGATCGCCCGCGTCGCCAAAGTTGTCAAAGGTGGTCGCCGCTTTCAGTTTCGTGTGACCGTTGTCATTGGCGATGGCCATGGCAAAGTTGGCATGGGCGTAGGCAAGGCCAATGCTGTGCCTGATGCAATGCGCAAAGCCACTGAACGCGCCCATAAGGACCTGCGTAAGGTTTTCCTGATGGGAACCACAATTCCTCACGAAGTTATCGGGAAAGTTGCCGGTGCAAGAATATTGCTTAAGCCTGCATCTCCCGGAACTGGCGTAATCGCAGCAGGTGGTGTACGTGCAGTTCTTGAAGTAGCTGGCGTGCGTGACATCCTGACCAAATCGCTTGGTTCTGCCAATGTGCTCAACGTGGTGATGGCTACTTTCGGTGCGCTTGATGCCCTCAAGTCGCCCGCCGTTGAAGCAGCTCGCCGCGGCAAGCCCGTTGAACAGCTGATGCCGTTTTGGGAACGGAGGAAGAATGGCTAAAAAGGTTGAAGTAAAGACCTTACGGGTGACCCTGGTGAAGAGCCCCATTGGCTTCCCAGAACCCCAAAAACGCACCGTTCGCGCGTTGGGTCTTAATCGTATGCATCAAACGGTAGAGCATGAAGATAACCCCGCTCTGCGCGGTATGCTCAATTCCGTTATTCACCTTCTTCAGATTGAAGAGTAGGAGCAAATAATGAAACTCCACGATCTGATCCCCAATCCGGGCTCGAAGAAAAACCGCAAGCGTGTTGGACGCGGTATTTCAGCGGGTCAGGGTAAGACAGCTGGGCGTGGCACCAAAGGCGCAGGCTCTCGTTCTGGCGAAGAAGGCCATCTTTATCGCCAGGGTGGCAACCTCCCGTTCTTCCGCCGCCTGCCATTTATGCGCGGTGAAGGCTTTACGCCCCCATTTCAGGTTACTTTTAACGAAGTAAACTTGGATCAGCTTGCAGCTTTTTCGGCTGGGGCCGAAGTAACTCCCGAAACACTGGATAGCGTCCGCATGCTGCGTGATTCACGCAACCCCGTTGTTATTTTGGGCCGCGGTGAGCTCTCCGTTGCTTTGAAAGTTCGTGTCCATCGCGTTTCGGCTGGTGCGAAAAGCAAAATTGAAGCCGCTGGCGGCTCGGTTGAGCTGATCGAAGGCTAAGCCTTCTCAGGAGACCTTATTTATGAAAACCACCTGGTCGGCCTGGCGCTACCTGTGGAAATCGGATGACATCCGCCGTATGCTGGTGATGACCATGCTGTTGTTGGTCATCTACCGGCTTGCGGCGAACGTCCCAGTTCCGGGTATTAACTCCGCTGCCTTGGCAGCGCTACAACAAAAATTGGCATCAAGTGGAGGAAACTTCTTCAGTTTCCTCGATTTGCTTTCTGGCGGTACCGTTTCGCGTTTTTCACTGCTTTCCATGGGTGTCTACCCCTACATTACTGCCCAGATTATTATCCAGTTGCTGATCCCCATCATTCCATCCCTTCAAAAGCGCATGGAAGATAACCCCACCGAAGGCCGAAAATGGATGGAAAAGTGGACATATTACCTCACTGTCCCCATGGCGGCGCTTTCAGCAGTGGGTCAAATTAACATCTTCAACTCGCTTGCCCCCGGCACCCCGGTTCTGGATTTCGGCTTTACTGCTGATAAGATTTTGCCTTCGATGACGGCCTTACTGGCTATGATCGCAGGTACGCTCTTTGCAATCTGGCTTGGTGAACTGATTTCTGAATATGGAATTCGTGGGCAGGGTCTTTCGTTGATCATTTTTGCGGGCATTGTAGCGCGTATGCCTTCTAATCTTGCTGCCATTATGACGGATGAGCAGAGTCGCTGGATTATGCTGACATTGATGATTGTTATCATTGTCTTGACCATTTTTGCCATCGTTTTTGTTCAGCAAGGGCGGCGCAATGTGCCGGTGATGTACCCTGGTCGACGCGTTGGCAATCGCATGTCAATGCCGGTCAAGGCTTCCCTGCCATTGATGGTCAACATGTCGGGTATGATCCCGCTCATTTTTGCGAGCGCAATTCTCCAATTTCCGGCGATCATCTCCTCGTATTTTCTGCAGAACACAAACGAGGGTGTGGCAAATTTTGCGGCTAGCGTTCAATCCACATTTGGTGGCAACTCCCCGACTTACTGGATTTTGTACTTCTTCATGGTGGTGATTTTCACCTTCTTTTACACTGACGTGCTGTTTGCGCAGCAAAACTATGGTGAAAATCTGAAACGTGTCGGCGCGCAGATTCCGGGCGTCAATCGTGGTGCACCCACTCAGAAGTACCTTACGAAAGTCCAGCGTCGCATTACCTTGCCGGGAGCTTTGTTTCTCGGGATCGTCGCCATCTTACCTTTCCTGCTCAGTCTGCTTTTGACAGCTGTCGGTATCGGATCTGGAGCTTCCTCAGCAGGCTTGTTCTTGGTATCTTCCTCGGGCTTGCTCATCGTGGTGGGTGTCGTTCGTGATACCTTCTCAACCATTGACGCTGAATTGAAGTTGCACGGTTATCAAGATTCTATCCTAGTGAGATAGGAAGGTTCTTTGTTATGCCCACATATATTGTTCTGTTAGGCCCTCCTGGGGCGGGAAAGGGTACACAGGCAGAGATACTGGCAGAAAGATTTGGACTGCCTCACATCTCCTCCGGTGATATCTTCCGAGAGAATATAAAAAAAGATACAGAATTGGGCAAGCAAGCACAAATTTTTATGAGTAGAGGTGAATTGGTACCAGATGATTTGACTGTTGCCATGATCCGAGAACGATTTTCACGCTCCGACTGTGTCCGAGGAGCCATCTTGGATGGTTTTCCTCGAACACCTACTCAGGCGGACGCTCTTGAAGAAATGTTGAAAGGTTTTGGTGGTCGAGTGGACCTTGTTCCATTCATCACTGCTCCCCCTGAAGCGTTGGTTGAACGTCTGGCTGGGCGTTGGACTTGCCGTGCGCACGGGCACATCTTCCATGTGCGTTTCAATCCGCCAAAGGATCAGGGCATTTGCGATATCGATGGTTCACCACTCTTTCAGCGTGATGATGACAAAGCTGAGACAGTAATCCATCGGATTGAGATTTATAGAAGTCAGACAGCTCCGCTGATTGATTATTACCGTCAGCGAGGCGTTTTGGCAGAAATCGATGGGTTTGCTCCCATAGAAGAAGTCGCTGCTCATTTAATGTCTGCACTCACCTCATAGGGATTATTGGTAAATTATATGGATTGGGCACGTCAGATAAACATCAAGAATCCGGCAGAAATCGCCATAATGCGAGAAGCTGGACGCATTAATGCCACAATTCTGGCTACTGTCCGCGAACAATTAAAACCTGGTGTTTCCACCGCCGAACTCGACGCGGCTGCCGAGGATGTGCTGAAGAAACACGGTGCAGTATCGCCCTTCAAAGGCTACGGGTACCCGCCGTTCCCGAATTCCATCACTGTCAGTATCAATGAAGAATTGGTGCATGGAATCCCGAGCGCAAACCGGAAACTCAAAGAAGGTGACATCGTTTCGGTTGATTGTGGGACGTTTTTCGAAGGCTACGTGGCTGATTCGGCTTTTTCTGCCGGAGTAGGGGAAATCTCCCCAAAAGCCAGGAATTTGCTCGAAGTAACTGAGCAATCCCTCTATATCGGAATCGCCAAAATGCGTTCCGGAAATCGTACCGGAGATATTTCTGAAGCGATACAAAAATTTGTGGAAAGTCATGGGTTTCAAGTAACACGCGAATACACCGGACATGGCGTAGGGCGGCAGATGCACGAAGGACCGCAAGTCCCCAATTATGGGACGGCGGGCACAGGCATTCTCTTACGCCCGGGAATGGTAATCGCATTGGAACCAATGGTTTTGATCGGCACGCATAAGACAAAAGTGTCGAAAGATAAGTGGACCGTGGTGTCTGCTGACGGGTCGCTAACAGCACACTTTGAGCACAGTGTTGCTGTTACCGAAGGAGATCCCCTCATCCTGACTGTCCTGTGACCTTAAAAAGGCACCAAATTCTGGACGTAAACTAACGAAACGAGTATAATCATAACTTCGGTTGTCTGGACACACGCGTGTCTACTGAAGGAGAAAGGCACTCATGAAAGTATCACCATCCATTCGCAAACGCTGTGCGAAGTGCAAGGTTGTCAAGCGCGGCGGCAGACTCTTCGTGATCTGCGAAAATCCAAAGCACAAGCAGAGACAAGGGTAAATAATTATGGCGCGTATTGAAGGTATTGACCTCCCTCGTAACAAGCGCGTTGAAATTGGTTTGACCTACCTATTTGGAATTGGTCTCACCCGTTCACGTGAAATTCTGGCAGAAACCAAGGTAAGTCCCGATATCCGTATTAAGGATTTGTCGGAAGCCGAAGTTGCCGCCTTGCGCGAATACATCTCCAAGCATTTTACGGTAGAAGGTGACCTACGCCGTGAAGAGCAGTTGAATATTAAGCGCCTGATTGAAATTGGTTGTTATCGTGGCATGCGACATCGCCGCAACCTGCCGGTTCACGGCCAGCGCACACGTACAAATTCCCGCACTCGCAAGGGCCCCAAGAAGACTGTGGCCGGGCGCGGACGCCGCCGTGGTGGCAAGAAGTAATAGTTGGCAGGAGAAGCATAACTTATGGCACAGAGTGTACGCCAGGCGCGCCGCACAAGCGGCGCCAAAAAAGCCAAGCGCACGTTATCTTCGGGGCAGGTTCACGTTTTTGCCTCGTTCAATAACACTATTGTTACTGTTACGGATACTTCCGGTAACACCATTGCTTGGGGCAGCGCCGGTTCGGCTGGCTTCAAGGGCTCTCGAAAGAGCACGCCCTTTGCTGCCCGTCTGGCTGCTGAGCAGGCGATCAAAGCCGCCCAGCAAATGGGATTACAGGAAGCCGATTTAATCGTCAAGGGCCCAGGCCCTGGCCGTGAATCAGCCATCCGTGCTGTCCAGTCGATGGGGATTAAGGTCCGTTCCATTTCGGATAAGACCCCGGTAGCTCATAATGGCTGCCGCCCCCCGAAGAAACGCCGCGTGTAGTTGTTTGGAGAGGTAAGAACAAATGGCGAAATATCTTGGACCGGTTTGTAAATTATGCCGGCGTGAAGGTGAAAAACTTTTCCTAAAGGGCGAGCGCTGTTTTACCCCGAAATGCGGGTTTGAAAAGCGTAGCTTTGCCCCCGGCGTTCATGGAAAATCCGGAAGCCGCTCGAGGAGCGCCACAGGACGCGAATCTGATTTCGCGCGCCAGTTGCGTGCAAAACAGAAGGCGCGCCGCATCTACGGTACGATGGAACGCCAGTTCCGCCGCTACTATGAGACCGCGCAACAGCGCCGTGGCTTGACTGGTTTGAACTTGCTGCAAATTCTTGAGACCCGTCTTGACAATATAGTCTTTCGCCTGGGTTTGGCTACCAGCCGCGCACAAGCGCGTTTGTTGGTCACCCACGGTCACTTTACCGTCAACGGCCGCCGCACTGACGTGCCGTCCATGCTCATGAATTCCGGCGACGTGATTCAGGTGCGTGACGGTTCCCGCGATACGACCTACTTCAAGGAACTTGGTGATTTTGCCGAAAAACGTAATTTCCCGGCTTGGCTAAATCGCGACTTGAAGAATCTGACAGGTACAGTACTCCGACTGCCGGAACGCGCAGAAATCGATGGCAACTTGAACGAGCAGCTCATCGTCGAGTTTTACTCACGGCGATAGTGCGACTCAATAGTTCTGAGACAGCCCAAGGGACTTACCTTTGGAATGGTTTTGCCGCCGTTTTTGAACAAGGGAGAGGTGAACCGTGACCGGCTTAACTAATATGGTCATGCCGAAGATCGAGCGTGAAGCAGAAGCTCGAAATTACGGAAAATTTGTTATCAGCCCGCTAGAACGTGGTTATGGGGTTACCGTTGGTAACGCTTTACGACGTGTTTTACTCTCTTCTTTGGAGGGCGCGGCTGTTTCGTCTGTGCGTATCACGGATGTGTTGCATGAATTTAGCGACATTCCGGGTGTACGTGAAGACGTAATCCAGGTGATGCTGCAAATTAAGCAGCTACGCTTGAAGCTCAACGGTGTGGATAGCACCCGCATGCACCTCGAAGTGCGTGGCGAAGGAATGGTTACCGCGGCGGATATTATCGCTCCGTCAGATGTAGAGATTATCAATCCAGATCTCTATCTTTTCACAGTCAACAGTGCCAAGACTCGTCTTGATATTGAATTCACTGTTGAACGTGGTCGCGGTTATTCCCCAGCTAATGAGCGCGCCGGGCATCTGCCTATCGGCGAATTACCGGTAGATGCAATCTACAGCCCGGTAAAGCGTGTCAACTGGGAAGTGAACAACGCGCGTGTGGGCCAGAGCACGAATTATGACAAGTTGACAATTGAAATATGGACCGATGGTACTGTGTCGCCTGAAAAGGCTTTGAGTACTGCAGCCAAGACGATGATCGAGCACCTGCGCTATATTGCAGGAGTGAGCGAAGAGACCCTTATCGTCACCATGGATAAGGATGTTCCAGGCGGTTCACGTCTCAGCAGTGAAGTGGCCGAGACGCCCGTCGAAGCGCTGGATCTCTCGGTACGTGTGTTCAACTCACTCAAGCGCACCGGTATCACCACCGTTGGTGACGTACTTGATTTGCTCGAAAAGGGCGATCAGGCTGTCATGTCCATTCGCAATTTTGGCGAGAAGAGTCTCGATGAGCTCCGCCAGAAAATGCGCGAAAAGGGCTTCTTGAAAGATTCAATAATTAATGCGGAGTAAGACAAAATGCGACATCAGGTAGCTGGTTACAAACTTGGACGCTCCAAGGGCGCACGCATCGCCCTGCGGCGCACTCTTATCAAGCAATTCTTCACCCATGAGCGTATCACCACCACGAAAACCAAGGCGCAAGCCATTCGTGGAGATGCGGAACGTATGATTACTGTTGCCCGCCGTTCGGCGGATGGTACGGATGCAGCCAAAGTGAATGCGCGCCGCCTCGTGTCTGCGCGCCTCGGTGGTGGCGATGATGTTGTCAAGAAGTTGTTTGATGAGATCGCCCCACGCTTTGCTACCCGTCCCGGTGGTTATACTCGTATGCTGAAACTTGGCCCACGCCATGGCGATGCTGCGGAAATGGTGATCCTCGAGCTCGTGGAAGAATAAGTCGTGTTCAGGCAATGGTTTTTGTAGAACTAAGACAAAATCCAATCACTGATCATGAATTACTGAACACTGAAAAGTGGCACGTTACCAGATTATTCTCGCCTACGACGGCACCGGTTTATCCGGAAGTCAGCGACAGGCGACCGCCCGGACGGTGCAAAGTGAGCTAGAAAAGTCACTGCGCCAACTGGGTTGGCAGGGAAAATCTGTCCTTTTGGCGGGGCGCACCGATACCGGTGTGCATGCCTCGGGACAGGTGGCAGCCTTTGACCTTGAGTGGAACCATCCGCTCGACGCATTGGTCAGAGCGTTGAACAGCAACCTGCCAGCGGAGATGGCAATCAGCGCAGTGAGAATCGTCCCAGACGATTTTCATCCGCGCTTCAGTGCCACTTCCCGGCGCTATTGTTACCGGCTTTACTGTCAGCCAACGCGCGATCCCTTGCGGGAACGTTTTGTGTGGCGGCTGTGGCCAACGTTAGATGGCGATGCCCTCCAGGCAGCTGCGAAGCTTCTTATAGGCAGGCACGATTTTGCAGCTTTCGGTACCCCGCCCCGGCCCGGAAACAGCACAATCCGCACGATCATGAAGGCAGAGTGGCAGAACCAGGATGATGAATGGACGTTTACCGTCCAAGCCGATGCTTTTTTGTACCATATGGTACGCAGGTTGGTTTTCGTCCAGGTGGCAGTAGGGCAGGGAAAGTTCCCGGCGCAAGTCGTCGCTGAATTGCTGGAAGACAGGCTAAGGGTTTTTCCCGCTGGTCTGGCTCCTGCAAACGGGTTGACGCTTGTCGAAGTAACGTACCCTGAATAATCAGGTTGAAATTGTCAATATGATGTAAGTGGAGATACGACCGTGTACAAATCGTACTATCCGAAGGCCAAAGAAATCCAGAATGACTGGGTGGTGATCGATGCCGCTGGTCAAAATCTGGGTCGTTTGACGGCGAAAATCGCCGCCACCTTACTCGGAAAACATAAACCGACTTTCACCCCCGGTGTGCCGATGGGTGATTATGTTGTGGTGATCAATGCCGCGCACATCACCGTAACTGGTACAAAAATTACCGAGAAGACGTATTACAAACATTCCGGCTATCCGGGTGGGCTGAAATCTGTCACTTTGAAGGATCAGCTCAAGAATCATCCCGATCGCGTTATTCGTGACGCGGTTTGGGGCATGCTTCCTAAAACCAAGTTTAGCCATGCAATTATCAAGCGCTTGAAGGTGTACGGTGGTGGAGAACATCCCCACGGCGCCCAGGTCGACGAGAAATAAAGGAGCAGGACAATCATGGCGCAGTATTTCGAAGGAATTGGACGCCGCAAGGAAGGCACCGCTCGCGTGCGTGTTGCTGATGGTTCGGGTAAGTTTGTTGTCAATGGCAAGGAAGCTGCTGACTTTTTCACCCGCCCAGGCGACATGCAGGCCATTCTTTCTCCGTTGGTTGCGATTGGCCACGAACAGACGTCTTATGACATCTCTGTTGTGGTGAATGGCGGCGGCGTGACTGGTCAGACCAGCTCTGTGATGCTGGGTTTGGCCCGTGCGCTGGTGAAAATCAATGGTGAGTGGACTTCGGCCATGCGTAAGGCTGGTTTGCTGACCCGCGATGCGCGCATCAAGGAACGCAAAAAGCCAGGTCTCAAGAAAGCCCGTAAGGCTCCGACCTACACCAAGCGTTAGTATTCCAGACATAACGAAAGTCGTATCGCGTAAACCGTATTGCGTGGAACTCCTCGCTTACGTTTTACGCTTTACGCTTTAATAGGAGTTTCCCATGGTTGCTGATGACTTGATGACCGCTTTGTCGGCGTTGGGCTTAAGCTCGATTTCGCGCTTGATGTTGTTGGATGCGGCGGAAC
>Ga0138288_1018978_pt1 | contig 15937 bp, 11 predicted proteins | sample S_130826_M_mt_FD_106918 | JGI IMG/M metagenome (GOLD analysis project Ga0138288, IMG submission 106918) | Freshwater microbial communities from Lake Simoncouche, Canada - S_130826_M_mt (Metagenome Metatranscriptome) | ecosystem: Environmental > Aquatic > Freshwater > Lake | place: Canada: Quebec...
CCTGAAGGAAGGCGTGGAAATGGTGATGCCTGGTGACAACGTAGCGGTGACGATCTCCTTGATCACACCGATTGCGATTGAGAAAGGTCTTCGCTTTGCAATCCGCGAAGGTGGCCGTACGGTGGGTGCCGGCGTCGTTACCGACATCATCAAGTAGTACGGTTTGTTCCTTTTTCGCCAGGTGATTGAGCCTCTTGGATAATCCCAGCAACGAAATAAGCCCGAATAATAACTCCCAGTCAATCACGTTTCTGTTTGTGATTTCTGGGATTGTCATCGGGTACTTCGTCGACTCCTTAGTCGTCGAGGTCTGTGCGAATCGTCATTGGGAAAACCCAGTGGTGTTGGGGGTGCTGTCTGCGTCAACTGCAGCAGCAGTGGTGGTTGCCGGAGCATCGTTCTTTGTCTTACTCAGGAATGTTCGTGCAACAGATTTCACCGATGAGGTGATTTCAGAGTTGCGGAAAGTGGCCTGGCCCAGTCGAGACGAAACGGTCAACAACACGCTGATTGTCATTGGTGCGACAGTCTTTTTCTCTCTACTCCTGGCCTTCTACGACTTTGCATGGGCGAAGCTGACAGGGCTCTTTCTCTACTCAGGCGCCTAGCGTTTCTCGCACCACTGGAGCTTCGGAACCATGGCCATGGCCTGGTACGTTGTACATACCTACTCGGGATTCGAGAACAAGGCTAAGCACGCGCTGGAAGAGAGAATCAAGCTCTACTCCATGGGTGATCGCTTCGGGCAGGTTCTTGTTCCCACCGAGGAAGTCGTCGAGGTCAAGAATGGCCAAAAGCGTACGACTTCTCGGAAATTCTACCCTGGCTACATCCTCGTAGAGGTGGAGCTGGATAACCAGACCTGGCATCTTGTCAAATCGACCCCCAAAGTCACTGGCTTTGTGGGTGGAGAATTTGGGCGTAAGCCCATTCAGATGCCAGAGGAAGAAGTCAATCGCATCACCCGTCGCATTGCTGGCGGTGAAGTTGCGCCGAAACCGGTCGTGAATTTTGAGCGAGGCGAAGAGGTACGGGTCGTTGATGGCCCGCTATCTCCAGTCGTTGGGAAAGTGGACGCTGTTCACACCGAACGCCGCCGCATCCGGGTGATAGTCAACATCTTCGGGCGCCCAACACCTGTGGAACTCGAATTCCATCAGGTTGAAAAGGTAGCGTAAGGCTAGAGCCCCCTAGGAGTATACGATGGCGAAAAAGGTAATAAATACAGTCAAACTGCTCATCACCGCTGGTGCTGCGACCCCGTCGCCCCCTGTCGGTCCTGCGCTGGGTTCTGCGGGCGTGAACATCCCCTTGTTTATCAAGGACTTCAACGCCAAGACGGCCCACCAGAAAGGTGAGAATATGCAGGTACCGGTCATTGTGACCGTGTACTCTGACAAGACCTTTACCTACATCATCAAGCCACCCCCGACCAGCACTCTGTTGGTTAAGGCTGCCAAGGCTGACAAGGGTTCTGCTGAACCCAATAAGCGCAAGGTAGGCTCGGTGACCGCCGCACAGGTCGAAGAGATAGCCAAGATCAAGATCCCCGACATGAACACCACCAGCCTCGCGGCTGCAATGCGGAGTGTTGAGGGAACGGCTCGGTCCATGGGTATCGAAATTCGCTAAACGACTTTGCCGGTTGCGGGGAGGAGCGCGCGCCTCCGTAGACCCTGCCGGTAGGAAATCGTTCATCTTTGAGAGCGCCAGGGCGAAGATGGATGGGTTTTCATAGGAGAAAGAAGTGGCAGCAAGAGGAAAGCGATGGAACCAGCTCCGCGCTGCCATCGAGCCTACCGCACGGTATACGCTCGATGATGCAGTTGCGTTGCTCAAAAAATCTGCGACTGCAAAGTTCGACGAAAGCGTCGACATTGCTGTTCGCCTCGGCGTAGATGCCAAGCAATCGGACCAAATGGTACGTGGTGCATGTTCTTTGCCCCACGGCACCGGAAAAACGGTTCGCGTGCTGGTATTTGCCCAAGGTGAAGCAGCAAAAGCGGCACGCGAAGCAGGTGCCGACTTTGTCGGTGCTGAAGATATCATCGAGAAGATCAGCACTGAAGGCTGGACTGACTTCGATAAGGCAGTAGCAACCCGTGATTTGATGGGCAAGGTCGGTAAACTCGGCCGTGTTCTCGGACCTCGTGGTTTGATGCCCAATCCGAAGATTGGTACCGTGGTTGGCCCGGAGCAGATTGCTGAAACCGTTCGCGAGCTTAAGGGCGGCAAGATCGACTTCCGGATTGAAAAAGCCGGTGTTATTCATGCAGCGATTGGCAAGTGCTCGATGACCGCTGAGCAAATCCGTGCGAACGTTGTAGCGCTCATTCAGACCTTAATCCGCCTGAAGCCCGCAACGGCCAAAGGTACCTACATCCGCTCGGTTGCCATTGCTCCCACCATGGGACCTGGTGCTCGTCTGGATGTCAATGACCTGATCCGCTCGATTGAGGCGTAGGAGGTCACATGAACCGCTCAGAAAAAAGTACGATTGTAGGCGAATTCCACGGCCGGGTTAGCAAGGCCCCGTTTGTGCTGGTGACCGAATTTCGCGGCACCACCGTCGCCGATGTGACGAAGCTCAGACGTGAACTGGAAAAGAGTGGGATGTCCTTCAAGGTCATCAAGAACACCCTCGCAAAGCGGGCGCTTGCTCAGCTGGGTGTTGACGGCCTCGAAGGTCACATGAAGGGGATGACAGGGATTGTTCTTTCGAATTCTGACGGAATCGCATCCGCCCGAATCCTGAAAGACGTCATGAAGCCCTACCAGACCATCCAGATCCGCGCTGGCTACTTTGATGGCATGGTCCTCACGGGCGATCCAATCAAGGTGGTTGCTGAGCTGCCAGGACGTGAGGAACTCCTCGCATCCTTGCTGGGAACCCTGCAGGCAGGGCCACAACAACTGGTCAGTGTGATTGCTGCTCCCGGTCGGGACTTGGTCCAACTCCTGTCCAACTACGCCAACAAGCTCGAAGAAGAATCTGCGGCCCCAGCCGCTTCCTAAGTTTCACATCCTATTGGAGGTTCATTCCATGTCACTTTCCCAAGCTGAAGTCGTTAGCTACATCAAGAACCTGCGTCTTGCCGAAGTCAAAGACCTGATCTCCACCCTCGAAGCAGAGCTCGGCGTTAAGGCCGGCGCTGCAGTTGTTGCCGCTGCTGCACCTGTTGCCGCTGTTGCCGCTGCACCTGTCGAAGAGAAGACCGAGTTTGACGTCATCCTCGCCGCCGTTGGCGACAAGAAGATTGAAGTCATCAAGGCCGTTCGCACCCTTACCAACCTCGGCCTCAAAGAAGCCAAGGAATTGGTTGAGACTGCACCCAAGGCCGTCAAGACCGCAGTTTCCAAGGAAGACGCTGCAGCAGCCAAGAAGCTGTTGGAAGACGTCGGCGCCAAGGCAGAGGTCAAGTAATTCTGACCTCCACCAGATCATCCATTGCACACCTTTCGGCGTTTCGCCATGGGATTCGGGTGTGTAATGGGTCGCTCTCTTGTCCCCACTCCCCAATTCTGAGGAGTGGGTACAGGTATGGTCTGGTTAAAAAAGCGATTGTATATGGGCAGATTGCTCCTATACATAGAGTCTCTCAAAACGCGTAGCGCAGCAGACGTTGCTCAAAGGGTTTGGAGCCAACTATGGCCGATCTTCTCGCTAACAACTTCCGCTACCGTCGCTCCTTCTCCAAGGTCCCGGTTGTTCCTATTGGCAACCTGATCTCGGTTCAGAAAGAGTCGTACGATCTGTTCCTCCAGACGGAGATCCCCGTTGAGCAGCGCAAGAGCATTGGGCTCCAAGCGGTGTTCCGGAGCGTCTTTCCGATCCGGGACTTCAGCGGCAAGGCAGAACTTCAGTTTGTAAGTTACGAACTGGAAGCTCCTAAATATGATGTCGATGAGTGCCGGGAGCGAGGCATGACCTTCAGCGCCCCACTCAAGGTGACTGTCCGCCTCGTAGTCTGGGAAGTAGACGCTGAGTCTGGAAAACGGAAAGTCTACGACATGAAAGAGTCTGACGTCTATTTTGGGGAAATCCCCCTGATGACGGAGAACGGCACTTTCATTGTGAACGGTACCGAACGTGTCGTTGTGAGCCAGCTTCACCGCTCTCCCGGCATTTTCTTTGATGAGTCCCCCTCCAAGACCGGAGGCGCGGGCAAAAACATCTATACCGCACGCATCATCCCCAATCGTGGATCCTGGATCGACTTCGAGTTCGATACCAAGGACATCCTCTACGTGCGGATTGATCGCCGTCGTAAACTCCCTGCAACGGTTCTGTTACGCGCCCTTGGTTACAACACTGAGGACCTGCTTAACTACTTCTACCAACGTGAACTGTATATCCGTACAGCAAACGGCTGGTTCAAGGAAACCCCCATTGACCTGCTGAATATTCAAACAGCAGCCATGGACGTGGTGACCGACTCAGGCGAACTGATCCTGCGCAAGACAGGTAAATTCAACAAACAGGTCCAACGTAAACTTCGTCAGGCCAACCTGATGAAGACCATCATGATGATGGTAGACGGCAAAGAGACCAGTGTTGATGTGGCCCGGATTCCAGCGCCTGAAGAAGATCTGCTGAACCGCGTGTGTGCCTTCGACGTCGTCGATATGAACACCGGCGAGATCCTCATTGAATGTAATGAAGAGATCAAGCCTGCACACATGAAGTTGCTGGCCGAGCGTGGCATTGATGAAATCGACCTGCTGTATATTGATGGCAAGTTTGTCGGTTCCTTCCTGCGCGACACCTTGGCTGTGGACAAGATCACCACCAAAGAAGAGGCGGTGATTGAGATCTACCGTCGCCTGCGTCCGGGCGATCCGCCCACCTACGACGCCGCCGATGCGCACTTCCACAATCTCTTCTTTAATGCCGAGCGCTACGACCTCTCGGCCGTTGGCCGTCACAAGCTGAACCATAAACTCGGCTTGAACCTCTCTGACGAGCAAACCACCCTGACTCGCGAAGACATTCTGAAGGTTGTTCAGTACCTGATCAACCTGAAGAATAAGAAAGGCCAGGTCGATGACATCGACCACCTTGGAAATCGCCGCGTGCGTGCAGTCGGTGAGTTGCTGGAGAACCAGTACCGTGTTGGTCTGGTCCGTATGGAGAAGGCCATCAAAGAGCGCATGAGCCTCTCTGAAATTGAGGCCCTGACGCCAGCCGACCTGATCAATGCCAAGCCCGTCTCGGCCGTTATCAAGGAATTCTTCGGCTCCTCCCAGCTGTCTCAGTTTATGGACCAAACCAATCCTCTTTCCGAGGTTACCCACAAGCGCCGCCTGTCGGCCCTGGGGCCCGGTGGTTTGACCCGTGAACGTGCAGGCTTCGACGTACGCGACGTGCATCCCACGCACTACGGTCGTATCTGCCCCATTGAAACGCCTGAAGGCCCGAATATCGGTCTGATTGCTTCGCTCTCGACCTATGCACGTGTCAATCACCACGGCTTCATCATCACCCCCTACCAACTGGTTGAGGGTGGGCGTCCTACCGGAGAAATTCAATACTTCTCTGCATTGGATGAAGAAGACAAGGTGATCGCCCAAGCGAATACCACCATCAATGAAACCGGTCACTTTGCCGACTCCCACATCTCTGCCCGTAAGGGTGGCGACTTCGTGATGGTGCCTGGCGATCAGATCAATTTGATGGACGTCTCTGCCAACCAATTGGTATCGGTGGCCGCCTCTCTGGTGCCTTTCTTGGAAAACGACGACGCCAACCGTGCGTTGATGGGTTCCAACATGCAGCGCCAAGCGGTGCCCCTGATCAAGACCGATGCCCCCCTTGTCGGGACCGGCATGGAGTCTTCCGTGGCGCGCGATTCCGGGGTAACCACCTCGGCCCGCCGCGATGGGGTGGTTGAGTATGTTGACGCAGGCCGTATCGTGATCAAGACGGAAGGAAGTGGTGATGGCATCGGTGACGATGTCGATATCTACAACCTTACCAAGTTCATGCGGTCGAATCAGAATACCTGTATCAACCAGCGCCCTGTGGTTCGCCCCGGCGATCGTATCACCGCCCAAGAGATCATCGCAGACGGTCCGGCCACGGACACTGGCGAATTGGCACTGGGCCGGAACGTCGTCGTCGCATTTATGCCCTGGCAGGGCTACAACTTCGAAGACTCCATCCTGATCTCTGAACGTCTGGTATCGGAAGACGTCTTTACCTCGATTCACATTGAGGAATTTGAAGTTAGCGCCCGCGATACCAAGTTAGGCAAAGAGGACATCACCCGCGACATCCCCAATGTCGGCGAAGAAGCTTTGGCTAACCTGGACGACTCCGGTATCATTCGGATTGGTGCAGAAGTCAAAGCAGGCGACATCCTGGTCGGCAAAATTACGCCCAAGGGTGAAACCCAGTTATCTCCAGAAGAGAAACTGCTGCGCGCAATCTTCGGCGAAAAAGCCGGGGATGTCAAGGACACCTCTCTTCGGGTTCCCCCCGGTGTAGAAGGCACGGTCATTGGCTGCCAGATCTTCGCCCGTGAAGGTGTTGAGAAAGATCAGCGCAGTGTTGAGATCGAAGAGATCCAGAAAGCCAAGATCTTCCGGGATCGGGATGAAAAACTCCGCACCGTTCGCGAATCGGCTGCACGCAGCTTGGTTCGGATGCTGAAGGGCTACAAGGCTCAAGCGCGCATCATGGACGACAACACCGATGAAGAAATCATCGGTCGTGGCCAGGAGTTTACGGCGGACATCATCCGTCGCCTCTCGGTTGAGCAATATGAACGCATCCAAGTGGATGGCGACCATACCCTGCAAGACCAGATCTTTGCCCTGGTGGACAAGGTTCGCGAGAAAGAAGACGAAATCCGGGCCCGTTACACGGCCAAGATTGAGCGTCTGACCAAGGGAGATGAACTTCCTCCTGGCGTTATCAAGATGGTCAAGATCTACGTCGCGATCAAGCGTAAGCTTCAGGTCGGTGACAAGATGGCAGGCCGTCACGGAAACAAGGGTGTTATTTCGAAGGTTCTGCCTATCGAAGACATGCCCTACCTTTCCGATGGTAGCCCGGTTGATCTGGTTCTGAACCCCCTCGGCGTGCCTTCTCGTATGAACGTTGGGCAGATCCTTGAAACCCACTTGGGTTGGGCTGCACGCGGCATGGGCCAGCAAATTGGTCGGATGTTGGAAGAGAAGTACAACATCGAAGAGCTGAAGTCCTTCCTGCGCGAGTGTTTTGTCGGGCAGTCGGATGTGCTGGCCTTCATCGACACCGCTTCGGAAGAAGAGCTTCACCGCTTTGCCATCAAATACCTTGGTGGCGTGACCACAGCGACCCCCGTCTTTGCAGGGGCCACCGAAGCCGAGATTAAAGAAGCGCTACGGGTCGCCGGACGTACCGTGCAAACGGTGCTCTACGATGGCCGGAGTGGCGAAGCCTTTGCCAACAAGGTCACCGTTGGCGTGATGTACGTTCTGAAACTGCACCACCTCGTTGATGACAAGATCCATGCCCGGAGTATCGGGCCCTACTCCCTGGTTACCCAGCAACCGCTGGGTGGAAAGGCGCAGTTCGGTGGTCAGCGTCTCGGCGAAATGGAAGTATGGGCCTTGGAAGCATACGGCGCAGCCTACTGCCTCCAGGAATTCCTTACCGTCAAATCGGACGACGTACTGGGCCGCACCCGGATGTATGAGAGCATTGTCAAGGGTGAAAACATCCTTGAAGCAGGACTTCCTGAGTCCTTCAACGTGCTGCTGAAAGAACTTCAGTCTCTGGCGTTGGATGTTGAGCTCCGGGAAGACAAAGATCTCCTGGCGCGTGGCTGAACCTATCAAATTCCTCTGATCGCTTGCGGAGTTCTCCATGAAGGACGTCTACAACCTCTTTGAGAAGCCCAAGAACCCGCTTCAGTACATCGCTGTACGCATCTCCCTGGCCTCTCCGGAGAAAATCCGGAGCTGGTCTCATGGAGAGGTTAAGAAGCCCGAAACCATCAACTACCGGACGTTCAAGCCCGAGAAAGATGGTCTGTTCTGTGCAAAGATTTTCGGACCTGTCAAAGACTACGAATGCCTCTGTGGCAAATACAAACGCATGAAGCATCGCGGGATTACCTGCGAGAAATGCGGAGTAGAGGTTATTCAGGCCAAGGTACGTCGGGAACGGTTGGGCCATATTGAACTGGCCACACCCGTCGCCCACATCTGGTTCCTGAAGAGCCTTCCCAGCCGTATTGGCAACCTGTTGGATGTATCGCTCAAGGATCTGGAAAAGGTTCTGTATTGCGAATCCTACATGGTGACGTCCCCTGGAGAATCCAACCTTAAAGAAGGCGAAATCCTTTCTGAAGAGGACTACCAGGAAGCCATCCGCACCTATGGCTACGGCTCCTTTGACGTCGGCATGGGCGGCGAAGTGGTACGCGATACTCTGGCGAAGATGGACATCAATTTGATGGCCGAACAGCTCCGCCAGCAGATGCGCGAAACCACCTCTGAGGCCATGCGGCGCAAGCATGCCAAACGCCTCAAGATTGTGGAAGCCTTCCGCGAGAGCAGCAACAAGCCAGAATGGATGATGATGGAAGTCATTCCTGTCATCCCACCCGACCTGCGCCCGCTGGTGCCCCTTGATGGCGGTCGCTTTGCGACCTCCGACCTCAACGACCTGTATCGTCGCGTTATCAACCGCAACAACCGTCTCAAGCGCCTTCAGGATCTGAACGCCCCTGAGATCATCATCCGCAACGAAAAGCGGATGTTGCAAGAAGCGGTGGATGCCCTCTTTGATAACGGGCGTCGTGGCAAGATCTTTACCGGCCCCAGCAAGCGCCCCCTGCGTTCGCTGTCCGACATGCTCAAAGGCAAGCACGGTCGTTTCCGTCAGAACTTGCTCGGAAAGCGCGTCGACTACTCTGGCCGTTCGGTTATCGTCGTCGGTCCCGAGCTTCGCCTGCATCAATGTGGTCTTCCCAAGAAGATGGCATTGGAGCTGTTCAAGCCCTTTATCTACGCCAAGCTCGAGGAGCGCGGCCTTGTGACCACCATCAAAGCGGCCAAACGCATGGTGGAACGCGAGGAAGATGAGGTATGGGACGTATTGGATGAGGTGATCCGGGAACATCCGGTCATGCTCAACCGCGCACCCACCCTGCACCGCCTCGGCATCCAAGCCTTTGAGCCCGTGCTGATTGAAGGCAAGGCCATCCAGCTTCACCCGCTGGTTTGTACCGCCTTCAACGCCGACTTCGACGGTGATCAGATGGCGGTCCACGTACCGCTGTCCATTGAAGCCCAGATTGAAGCACGCGTTCTGATGATGTCTACCAATAACATCCTCAGTCCCGCGCACGGCAAGCCCATCATCCAGCCCTCTCAGGACGTGGTGCTTGGCTGCTACTACATGACCCGTGAACGGCGCTACGCCAGGGGCCATGGCCGTCGCTTTGAGAGCTCTGCCGAGGTTGAAATCGCCTATGATAACGGCGAAGTCCATCTCCAGGCCCCTGTGACCGTGCGTATGTCGGCCCCCATTTTGGAACAACGCATCTCTGATCGCATCCCTGAACTTAAGGATGCCCACCTGATGGTCGGTGTAGACACCGCCCCAGGCCGTTCAGAAGTATGGCACTTCCATCGTGGCCATTGCGACCGTTACACCAATGGCAAGATCGTCCCTGAAGTGGCTTCGGTCGGTGGAGACGTTGCCGTTTCTATCGATGGCCAAGCCATCACCACGGGCAATCCCTACGTCACCCTCTTTGTCAACCACACCTCTGATGTGGCCGGCAGTGGGCGCGGCGAAGTTCAGATTCTGACGGCCAATGGCCAGGGCAAGGTTGGTCCTGCCAGTATGGTTGTCGGTGCATCCGAAGGCAGCGAGATCATCCCCATCGCCATCGACAGCAGCGAAGAATTGCCAGAGCTGCATGTCAGGGCCTGGAGCTTGCCCAAGCTTCGCGGCAATGGACGCGTCATTGCGACTGTTAGCCCCGTCTTGGTCATGGCCAACAACCAATTGGACGTGGATGCGCGCATGAGCAGCACCCGTCGTCTGGCCCTGTTGCGGAAGGCCGTGATTGTTCTGCGTGAACGTTTCGGCGACGACTTGGTCATGGTTGTGACCCCTGCCGGTTTCTTTGGTTACGAAGGCCGCGTGCCCGTCATGATCAAAGAAAACCTCCCCGAAGGCCTCGAAGCCAAGGGCGAAATGGTCAAGACCACGGTTGGCCGCGTCATCTTCTTCAATGGCGTTGTACCCAAGAACCTGCCCTTCTCCCTGGTCAACCGCGCACTCGGTAAGAAGCAATTGGGCGAGTTGATCGACCGTTGCTACCGCGTCTGTGGTGCCAAGCAGACCGTGCTCATGGCCGACGCCCTGATGCAGATGGGTTTCCGCAACTCCACCCTGGCCGGTATCTCGATCTGTATCGAAGACATGAAGATTCCTTCCAAGAAGAAGGAACTGCTTGAGGCCGCCTTTGGTGAAGCCCGCGACACCGAGAACCAGTACAACGATGGCTTGATCACCGTCAAAGAACGGTACAACAAGATCGTTGACCTCTGGTCCAAGGCCACGGACGAAATCTCTCTGGCCCTGATCAAAGAGATCAAGGTCGATATCATCAAGAACCCCACCACTGGCAAGCCAGAAGTCCATGACTCCTTCAATGCAGTCTGGATGATGGTGGACTCCGGTGCCCGTGGTTCGACCACCCAAATCCGTCAGTTGGCGGGTATGCGCGGTCTGATGGCCAAACCCAATGGCGAGATCATTGAGAATCCCATCACGGCGAACTTCCGTGAAGGTCTCACCGTGTTGCAGTACTTCATCTCCACCCACGGTGCACGTAAGGGGCTTGCCGATACGGCGCTTAAAACCGCCAACTCCGGCTACCTTACCCGTCGTCTGGTGGACGTGGTCCAAGACACGATTATCACCGCCAAGGATTGTGGCACCCGCAATGGTATGGAGACCCGCAGCCTGATTGAAGGCGGCGAGATCATCGAGCACGTTGGGGATCGCGTTCTCGGACGTGTCGCTGCAGAGGACATTCTGGACCCCTACAGTGACGAAGTCCTGGTTGCCCACAACGAGATGATCGACGAAAAGAAAGTCGACAAACTGGTTCAAGCCGGTGTGGACCGCCTCCGTATCCGCTCAGTCTTGAGCTGTGATATGCGCTGGGGTGTCTGCGCCATGTGTTACGGCCGCGACCTAGCCCGTGGTGCACTGGTCAATGTGGGCGAAGCCATTGGTGTTATTGCCGCACAATCCATCGGAGAGCCCGGCACTCAGCTGACCATGCGTACCTTCCACATCGGTGGTGCCGCATCCAGCAAGGTGACCGAAGCCTACCTGGAACTCAAGACCTCTGGTGTCATCCAATACAGCGATGCCTTGCTGACCGTACAGAACCGCCATGGAAAGATGGTGGCCATGTCCCGTAACGGCGAGATCTCGGTGGTAGACGACAAGGGCCGCGAGCGCGAGAAGTACGGCATCCCCTACGGCGCGACCATCTTGGTCAAACATGGGGAAAAAGTCATTATCAAGACCCGCATCGCAGAATGGGACGGTTTCAACACCCCCATTATTGCCGCCGAGTCTGGTATCGTGGTCTTTGAAGACTTTGAAGGCACAGTGACGGAAGATACGGATAAAATCACGGGTCGCAAGATGCGTGTGGTCGGTGACTTCCGCGACACAGACAAGCGCCCCCGCGTGGTGTTGAAGGATACGGTCAAGGGCAAGCCCAAGGCCCGCTCCTTCCTCCCTGCGCATACCAAGGTTGAGGTTGAAGAAGGGGATGAGGTTCAGTCCGGTGACGTACTGGCCAAGATTCCTCGTGAATCGACCAAGACCAAGGACATCACCGGCGGTCTGCCCCGCGTTGCTGAGCTCTTTGAAGCCCGCAAACCCAAGGAGGTGGCAATCATCTCCGAGATTGACGGTGTGGTCTCCTTCGGCAAGGAAACCAAGGGCAAGCGCCGGATTGTGGTCACTCCCGAAACGGGCGAGACCAAAGAGTACCTGATCCCCAAGGGTAAGAACCTGATCGTCAACGAAGGCGACTTCGTCCGCGCAGGCGACCCGCTGATGGATGGTGCGGCTAATCCGCATGACATCCTGAAGATCAAGGGAGAAGGGGAACTGGCGCGTTACCTTGTTGATGAAGTTCAGGAAGTTTACCGCCTTCAGGGCGTGAAGATCAACGACAAACATATTGAAGTCATCGTTCGTCAGATGCTACGCCGGGTGCGTGTGCGGAATGTCGGAACCACGGACTTCCTTGTGGATGAAGCCGTTGAACGTCATCGTCTTGAGGAGGCCAACGAGAAGGCACTTAATGCGGGTCTGCAAAAGGCCCAAACTGAGCCGCTGCTCCTGGGCATCACCAAGGCCTCTCTGTCGACCGACAGCTTCCTCTCGGCGGCCTCCTTCCAGGAGACCACCCGCGTCCTGACCGATGCTGCCATTAATGGGCGTCTCGATGGATTGCGTGGCTTGAAGGAGAATATCCTGATGGGCCGACTGATCCCTGCCGGTACCGGATTTGCCGCATACCAGAAGCTTGGTATGATGATTCGCGACCAGTCAATGACGTCATCTTCTGATGAAGGTGAAGAAGCTCTCTAACTGAGTTGACAGACGCTCACAGACGGATAATTGGGCGGGGCCTTTAGGGGCCCCCTGCCCGCAACGAGGACTGAATGCCGACCATTAATCAGCTGGTACGTAAAGGACGTGAGCAGGTCATTAAGAAGACCGCGTCCCCAGCGTTAAAGAGCTGCCCGCAGAAGCGTGGGGTGTGTACCCGCGTCTACACAACCACTCCCAAAAAGCCAAACTCTGCGCTCCGTAAGGTCGCACGTGTTCGCCTCACCAATGGCATGGAGGTTACCTCCTACATCCCTGGTGAGGGGCATAACCTCCAGGAGCACTCTTCCGTGCTTATCCGTGGCGGTCGTGTCAAGGACCTGCCCGGCGTGCGTTACCACATCATCCGTGGATCCTTGGATACCCAGGGGGTCAACAACCGGAAGCAGGGCCGTTCTAAGTACGGTGCCAAGCGTCCGAAGAATTCGAAGAAGAAGTAGAGGTCAGAGATGCCCCGTCGCCGTGTTGCCGCCAGGCGTGCCTGGATTCCCGATCCCATCTATCAAGACGACCAAATTACCCAATTCATGAATATCGTCATGATGGACGGTAAGAAGTCTGTTGCTGAAGGGATTGTCTATGGTGCACTTCGTACCGTAGAAGATCGTACCAAAGATGACCCTCTGAAGGTCTTCAAGCGGGCTATTGAGAATTGCCAACCCATGGTTGAGGTTAAATCTCGCCGCGTGGGTGGTGCAAACTATCAAGTTCCCGTTGAAGTTCGCCAAGAGCGCCGTGTTTCTCTGGCGATGCGCTGGATTGCCCAGTTCGCCCGTGATCGCTCCGGTCGTTCCATGGTAGAAAAACTTGCGAATGAAATCATGGAAGCAGCTCACAATCGCGGCAGCGCGATCAAGAAGCGCGACGATGTGCATCGCATGGCAGACGCGAACAAGGCGTTTGCACACTATCGCTGGTAAGCGATCAAGACGTGTCCTGAGGAGTCCTTCCTGTCCCGCCTCAATCTGAGGGGCTGACCGCACCCGCCGTGGTCCGGAGCGTGAAAGCGCTGACCGCACGGAAGAAGTTATTATGAGCACCGACCTTCACTTTACTCGCAATATCGGCATCATGGCCCACATTGATGCCGGCAAGACCTCGCTCACGGAGCGAGTGCTCTTCTATACGGGTGAGTCCCATCGTATAGGTGAGGTGGATGACGGTTCTACGGTCATGGATTGGATGGTACAGGAACAGGAACGCGGCATCACGATCACTTCGGCCGCGACGACTTGTAACTGGCGTGACCACCGCATCAATGTCATCGATACCCCAGGGCATGTGGATTTCACCATTGAGGTGGAACGCTCCCTAAGGGTGTTGGATGGTGCCGTTGCAGTGTTTACTGCGGTTGAAGGCGTCCAGTCCCAAAGTGAAACGGTATGGCGCCAAGCAGACCGCTATAAAGTGCCCCGAATTGCCTTCATCAACAAGATGGATCGCATCGGGGCAGATTTTTTGGTGGCTGTAGAAACCCTGAGGGAGCGTTTGGGGGCCAATCCGATCCCCTTCCAGCTTCCGATTGGAGCCTCTGAGACCTTTCGTGGTGTTATTGATCTGGTCCGGATGGAGCAATTAATCTGGACCGACACTAACAATTCCGGTCGTGATTTCGAGCGTTCTCCGATTGATGCTGCGTACTTACCTGAAGCACAGGCTGCACGCGACATTATCATTGATGCCCTCTCTCAAGAAGATGAGGGAATCCTTGAGGCCTTCGTAGAAGAGCGTCCGATTACGCCAGAACAATTAGTTCAAGCTGCACGTAAAGCCACCATTGCACAACGTATCGTGCCGGTGTTTTGCGGTGCAGCCGTTCGCAACAAGGGTGTCCAACCCTTGATTGATGCGGTTATTGATTACCTGCCTTCCCCTTTGGATCTGCCGGATACCGTTGGGCGTGACCCGACCAATGAGTCTAAAACGCTCAGCCGCAAAGCATCCGAAGAGGCACCGTTTTGTGCACTGGCCTTCAAGATTATGAGTGATCCCTTTGTAGGGACGCTTACCTATCTACGGGTCTACTCTGGGCGTTTGGAAGTCAGTGCCGTGGCCCTGAATCCCCGTACAGGAAAGCGCGAGCGTATTGGCCGCATCCTCCAAATGCGTGCAAATAAACGCGAGGACTTGCAGGTGGCCACAGCGGGCACAATTGTAGCCGTTCCCGGCTTACGCCAGGTGGCGACAGGTGACACCCTCTGTGATCAAAAGCATCCAATTGTGTTGGAGTCGATGACTATCCCAGAGCCGGTCATCTCCATGGCGATTGAGCCAATGACCAAGGCTGATGAGGAAAAACTCGGCGCAGCACTTACGAAATTGGCAGAGGAAGATCCGACCTTCCGGGTACAATTCGATAAAGAGAGTGGCCAAACCGTCATCTCTGGAATGGGTGAATTACACCTGGAAATCATCAAGGATCGCCTTGATCGTGAGTTCAAGGTCTCCAGTCAGGTTGGCCGTCCCCAAGTCGCCTATCGCGAAACAATTACGGCCGAAACCACCCATGAAAGTGCATTCCGTCGCATGGCTGCGGGCAAGATGCAATCGGCATCGATCCGGCTCCAACTCTCTCCTGCAGAGAGTGGTGCAGGAAACTCAGTCAAAGAACGGATCTCTGGTGGCATTATCCCTCGCGACATGGTACATGCGGCCGTGCAAGGGGCCAAGGAGACACTGGATCGCGGTGTACTCGCTGGGTTTCCAATGGTGGACGTTCGATGCGAAATTCTGGAAGGCACCTTCTTTGAGGGTGAGTCTACAGATGTCGCCTTCCGGGTCGCAGCCTCCATGGCGGTTCAACAGTGTGCAGAATCTGCACGGCCTGTTTTACTTGAACCAATTATGAGGGTTGAAATTTCTGCGCCAGAAGAGTATACGGGCGCCGTACTTGGTGACCTTGCAGGTCGCCGAGGTTTGGTGGATAGGCGGGAGTCCAGAGGTGGCCTCCAGGTGGTGGGAGCGGAAGTTCCCCTAGCTTCGATGTTCGGGTATGCAACCGATCTCCGGTCAGCAACTCAAGGTCGCGCCAGCTTCACGATGCAATTTGAAAAATATGCCGACGTACCGGCGAGTGTTTCACAAGAGATCATTCGTCGATACCGGGGTTACTGAGGTCGGGAGATAGAGATGGCGAAGGCAAAGTTTGAGCGCAACAAGGCCCATGTCAACATTGGGACCATTGGTCACGTTGACCACGGCAAAACCACGTTGACAGCCGCAATCACCAAGGTGCTCTCCAAGACTGGAGGCGCACAGGCGCTGGCTTACGATCAGATCGACAAGGCC
>Ga0138288_1064336_pt1 | contig 15703 bp, 10 predicted proteins | sample S_130826_M_mt_FD_106918 | JGI IMG/M metagenome (GOLD analysis project Ga0138288, IMG submission 106918) | Freshwater microbial communities from Lake Simoncouche, Canada - S_130826_M_mt (Metagenome Metatranscriptome) | ecosystem: Environmental > Aquatic > Freshwater > Lake | place: Canada: Quebec...
AGCGCCTCGCGGGCGCCTTCCATGGCGGGCTTGATGAACTCACGAGGGATCGCGCCGCCGCTAACCTGATCGTGGACCACGGTGCCCGCGCCGCGAGGCGCCGGCTCCACGAACAGCTTCACATGGCCGTACTGGCCCTTCCCACCGGTCTGGCGCTTGAGCACCGCTTCGCCATCGGCCCGCTGCGAGAGCGTCTCCCGATAGGCCACCTGCGGCCGTCCGACCTGGCAGCCGACCCGGAACTCCCGCTGGAGGCGGTCGCGGATGATGTCGAGGTGGAGCTCGCCCATCCCCGCCATCACGATCTGGCCCGAGTCCTTGTCCACCTTGGCCTTGAACGTGGGGTCCTCTTCCTGGAGGCGGGCGAGCGCGGCGGTGAGCTTGTCCTCGTCGGCCTTGGTGGCAGCCTCGATCGAGAGCCAGATCACCGGCTCAGGGAAGGTCATCGCCTCGAGAACCACCGGGTGCTTCTGGTCACACAGGGTGTCCCCCGTGGCTACGTTTCGCAGCCCGACCGCCGCCACGATCTCGCCCTCGGAGGCAGACTGGAGGTCCTTCTCCTTGTTCGCGTGCATCTGGAGCAGCCGGCCCATGCGCTCGCGCTTGCCCGTGCGTGGGTTCAGCGCGACCTCTCCGGGGGAGATCGAGCCCGAATAGACCCGAAGGTAGGTGAGCGCACCGACAAACGGATGGCTCTGCACCTTGAAGGCGAGCGCGCAGAACGGATCGTCCTTCCCGGGCTGCCGCCGAACGAGCTTGGACTCGTCATCGGGGAGGCGCCCGATCACCGGGGGAAGGTCCAGGGGCGAAGGAAGGAGCGCGGCGATCGCGTCGAGCAGGGGCTGTACACCCTTGTTCTTGAACGCCGCCCCGCAGAAAACCGGGATGCAGGACTGCGCCAGCGTCGCCTTTCGGGCCGCGGCCCAAAGCCACTCGGGGGCGATCGCGTCGCCGGCCAGAAACGCCTCGACGATGCGCTCATCCTGGTGGCTGAGCACGTCGACGAGGGCCTCGCGGGCTAGCGCGGCGTCATCCACCAGTTCATCCGGGATCGGACCGACGGTCATCTCCGCGCCACGGCTCGCTTCGTCCCAGGTGAGCGCCACCATTCGGATGAGGTCGACCACGCCCAGGAACGTCTCCGCGGAGCCGATGGGGAGCTGGAACGGCACTGGGTTGGCCCCGAGCTTCTCGCGGATGGACTCCATCGCGGCATCGAAGTTCGCGCCCACCCGGTCCATCTTGTTGATGAACGCGATCCGGGGCACATGGTACTTCTCCGCCTGCTTCCAGACCGTTTCGCTCTGCGGCTCCACGCCCTCGACGGCCGTGAACACCGCCACCGCGCCGTCGAGCACGCGGAGGCTACGCTCCACCTCGATGGTGAAGTCGACGTGCCCCGGCGTATCGATGATGTTGATCCGATGGTCGTGCCAGAAGCAGGTCGTGGCCGCGGAGGTGATCGTGATCCCCCGTTCCTGTTCCTGCGGCATCCAGTCCGTGGTCGCCGCGCCGTCGTGAACCTCACCCATCCGGTGGATCACGCCCGTATAGAACAAGATCCGCTCGGTGAGCGTTGTCTTCCCCGCATCAATGTGTGCCATGATGCCGAGGTTACGGACGTTGGACAGATCGTTCTGCATGGCTCGGTGTGGCCATCAGACGTCGAAGTTACGGAGGTCGGCTGCATCGTCGATGACCCGGGCACAAAACATGGTGCCTGTCTGCGAGCGACGATTCGGCGGAGTCCGAAACGGCGATGTACTGAGGACTGCTCCTTGCCTTGCGGCGGTCAGGGGGAAAAGACGAGACGGGCGGCCCGAAGGCCGCCCGCGCTACGTCACTACCAGCGGTAGTGGCTAAAGGCCTTGTTGGCCTCAGCCATGCGGTGAACGTCGTCACGCTTCTTGACGGCGTTGCCGCGGCCGTGGCTGGCCTCGATGATCTCGTTGGCGAGCTTGTCACGCATGGACTTACCGGCACGCTCGCGGGCGTACTCGGCGATCCACCGCATCGCCAGCGCCATGCGGCGCTCGGAGCGCACTTCGACCGGCACCTGGTAGTTCGCACCACCGACGCGGCGCGACTTGACCTCGACCACCGGCTGGCAGTTCTCGAGGGCCCGGATGAAGATCGGGAGAGGATCCTCGCGGAGCCGCTCCTTGATGATGTCGAAGGCACCGTAGACGACGGACTCAGCCACCGCCTTCTTTCCTTCCTTCATCACGACATTGGTGAACCGGGTGACGGTCTGATCGCCGTAGACGGGATCAGGGAGAACCGGACGCTTGGGTACTTCACGACGACGAGGCATGGATCACCTACTTCTTCGGACGCTTAGCGCCGTACTTGGAACGGCCCTGGCGGCGGTTGGAGACACCCTGCGTGTCGCCGGTGCCGCGGATGATGTGGTAGCGGACGCCGGGAAGGTCCTTCACGCGACCACCACGGATGAGCACGCTGCTGTGCTCTTGGAGGTTGTGTCCCTCACCGGGGATGTACGAGGTGACCTCGATCCCGTTGGTGAGACGCACGCGCGCAACCTTGCGGAGCGCGGAGTTCGGCTTCTTCGGCGTGGTGGTGTACACACGAGTGCACACGCCGCGCTTCTGGGGGCATTCCTTGAGCGCGGGGGACGCGCTCTTGTGGGCCACCTTCTGGCGGCCTTGCCGGACCAGCTGGTTGATCGTCGGCATCGATTCCTTCGGGGGGGGTAGGTGTTCGCGAGCGGCGGCTTATTACCCGCCGCTCGGGGGGTGTCAAGAGAAAGGGGGCGATCGACGATCGAGATTTGCGTCTCGACCCGCGCGCGCCCCGGGGGGCATGGCCTAGACGGCCTCCTCGTCTTCGCCCGGAGCCATCGCCTTGTCGGCGACCATCATCCCGAGCTTCTGGTAGGCCGCGAAGCCGGTACCAGCGGGGATGAGGCGGCCCATCAGGATGTTCTCCTTGAGGCCGCGGAGGCGGTCCGTGCGGCCGTTGATGGCCGCCTCGGTGAGCACGCGGGTGGTCTCCTGGAAGGAGGCCGCGCTGAGGAAGCTGTCGGTCGAGAGCGAAGCCTTGGTGATGCCGAGGAGGAGAGGCTCGCAGGCCGCCGGGCGCCCGCCGCCAGCAACGATCCGCTCGTTCTCTTCGTCGTACTTCCACTTCTCCACCGGCTCGTCTACGAGGAACTCGGTGTCTCCGGGGTGACGGATCTTCACCCGACGCAGCATCTGGCGAACGATCACTTCGATGTGCTTGTCGTTGATCTTCACGCCCTGGAGCCGGTAGACCTCCTGGATCTCGTCGACCAGGTAGTTCGCGAGCTCGGCCTCGCCCTTGATCTTGAGGATGTCGTGGGGGTTGGCCGCGCCATCCATGAGGGGGTCGCCAGCGCGGACGAAGTCGCCTTCGTTCACGGTGATGTTCTTGCCCTTCGGGATCAGGTACTCCTGGGCCTCGCCGTTCTCCGCGGTGACCACCACGCGACGCTTGCCCTTGGTCTCCTTGCCGAAGGACACCACGCCGTCCGTCTCCGTGATGATCGCGACCTCCTTAGGCTTGCGAGCCTCGAAGAGCTCCGCGACGCGCGGGAGACCGCCGGTGATGTCCTTGGTCTTCATGCTCTCGCGAGGGATCTTCGCGAGCACGTCGCCCATCTGGACTTCCTGGCCCTCCTCGCACTCCACCTTGGTACCGGCGGAGAGGAAGACGCGGATCTTCTGCTTGCCCTTCGCTCCGGGCTCCTTCACGACGATGCGCGGGCGCTTGTCGGTGTCGGCGAAGTTCTCGACCTCGCGGGACTTGCGGCCCGTGAGCACGTCGGTGGTCTCCTTGACCACGCCGTCGAAGTCTTCGAACACCACCACGCCGCTGTCGTTGGCGAGGATCGGGGTGTTGAACCCGTCCCACTCGGCCACGCGGGTCTTCGCCGCGACGCGCTCGTGGTCCTTCACCAGGATGGTGGCGCCGTACGGGATGCCGTACTTCTCACGCTCGCGGCCCTTGTCATCCACCACCTTGAGCTCGCCGTTGCGGCTGACGGCGATGGTCTGGCCGTGCCGGTTGGTCACAGTGAGGAGCGCCTCGGAGAAGCGGATGGAACCCGAGGTCTTCAGCTCCAGGTAGGACTGGGTGACCTCCTTGTTCGCCGCGCCGCCGATGTGGAACGTGCGCATGGTGAGCTGGGTGCCCGGCTCGCCGATGGACTGCGCCGCGATGACGCCGATGGCCTCGCCGATGTTGACGAGGGTGCCACGCGCCAGGTCGCGGCCGTAGCAGCAGGCGCACACGCCCCAGCGCATGTCGCAGCTGAGCACGGAGCGGATCCGCACGCGGTCCACGCCCGCCGCCACGAGGTTCTCCACCGCGGCTTCGTCGATGAGGCCGTTGCGCGGGACGAGAATCTCGTCGCTGTAGGGATCGAGGATGTCCTCCGAGGAGACGCGCCCGAGGACACGCTCACCGACGTGCTCGATGATCTCCCCGCCCTCGATGAGGGAACGGATCTCCATGCCCACGCGGGTGCCACAGTCCTTGGCCGTGATGATCGTGTCCTGCACGACGTCGACGAGTCGACGGGTGAGGTACCCGGAGTTCGCGGTCTTCAGCGCGGTGTCGGCGAGACCCTTACGGGCGCCGTGCGTGGAGATGAAGTACTCGAGGACGGTAAGGCCCTCGCGGAAGTTCGAGGTGATCGGGTTCTCGATGATCTCGCCGCTCGGCTTCGCCATCAGACCGCGCATGCCGGCCAGCTGACGAATCTGGGTCTGGGAGCCACGAGCGCCGGAGTCCACCATCATCCAGATGGCGTTGAAGGAGTCGTGGTCCTCCACCTTGCCGGCCGGCGACAGCACCTTGCTGACCTTGATCTCGGAGATGAGCGACTTGGAAATCTGCTCGGTCACCGCCGACCAGAGGTCGACGACCTTGTTGTACCGCTCCTTCACCGTGATGAGCCCGTCGTTGTACTGGTTCTCGGTCTCGCGAGCCTCAGCCGTGGCCTTCTCGATGACGAGGTGCTTGCTCGACGGGATGAGCATGTCGTCGATGCACACCGAGATGCCGGCGGCGGTCGACATGCGGAAGCCCATCTGCATGAGCGCGTCGGCGAGGAGCACGGTCTTCTTGGCGCCCGCGAGGCGGTAGCAGCGGTCGATGAGCTCGCCGAGCTGCTTCTTGCCGAGGGGCCGATTGACCAAGCTGAAGGGGAGCTCCGCGGGCACGACGTTCGCGTAGAACAGCACGCGGCCGACCGTGGTCTTCACCAGCTCGCCGCCCGCCTCGAGGGCACCCGACTTGCCGGAGAGATGGAGCGGGACCTTTCCTTCGTACCCGAAGAAGCCGGCCGGAGCGGCCACGAGGACGAGGTCGTCGTCGAACTTCGCGCGGAGGGCGGCCACGCCCTGCCGGAGCACAGCGAGGCGCTGCGCGGTGTTCATCCGCGCGTCGATGGCAACGCTGCTGCCTTCCATGGGCAACGTCGGCGAGATGACGCCGATGACGCGGGCGTTACCGCGGAGCTTCGCGAGGCGGTACGCGCGGACGGTGATGCCGGCCGGCGCCTCGATCTCGATGGTCTCCTCGATCTCGCCGAGACCCTCGGCGATGCCCTTGATCTTGCCCGCCGTGGAGCCGGTGGCGAACCGGAGGCCCTTGCCGCCGGGGAGCTTGCCGCCCTGGTGGAAGAAGCCGACCGTAGCGAACACGTCCCCTTCGGTCTTGCCACCGTCCACGCTCACGGCGATGTCGCCGCCGACGGAGGCCACATCGCGAACGATGGTGTTGGCCGCGTGACGCGTGGTCACGCCGCGGTGAACGTGCCAGATCTCCGTCTGGTCCACACCGACGTCCACGCCGAGGAGGAGATGGGCGTCCTTCAGCTCAGGGATACGATCCGGGATGCGGTTCTGAAGCGTGAGCGCATTGAGGCGGACATGCACCGGCGCCTGCAAGTGGACTTCCCCGGCGTCGTAGGCAGACTCGACCTCGATGGGGTTGCTGAACACCCGACCGTGGCCCTTCGCGTACCGACGCTCGCGGGTCATGTAGTAGCAGCCGAGGACAACGTCCTGGCTGGGCTGGATGATCGGCCGGCCCGACGCCGGGCTCAGGATGTTGTTGGTCGACATCATGAGCACGCGGGCCTCAATCTGGGCCTCGATGCTCAGCGGAACGTGGACCGCCATCTGGTCACCGTCGAAGTCCGCGTTGAACGCGGTGCAGACGAGCGGGTGCAGCTGGATTGCCTTTCCTTCGATGAGGACCGGCTCGAACGCCTGGATGCCGAGACGGTGCAGCGTCGGCGCGCGGTTGAGCATGACGGGGTGTTCCTTGATCACCTCGTCGAGCACGTCCCACACCTCGCCCTCTTCCCGCTCAACCATCTTCTTCGCGGCCTTGATCGTGGTGACCACGCCACGCTCTTCAAGCTTCGCGAAGATGAAGGGCTTGAAGAGCTCAAGCGCCATCTTCTTCGGCAGGCCGCACTGGTGGAGGCGGAGCTCCGGGCCGACGACGATGACCGAACGACCGGAGTAGTCGACGCGCTTGCCGAGGAGGTTCTGACGGAAGCGACCGTGCTTGCCCTTGAGCATGTCGGACAGCGAGCGGAGCGCGCGCTTGTTGGGACCGGTGAAGACCTTCCCGCGACGCCCATTGTCGAACAGCGCGTCCACCGCCTCCTGGAGCATCCGCTTCTCGTTGCGGATGATGATCTCCGGGGCGTTGAGATCGTGCAGCCGCTTGAGGCGGTTGTTGCGATTGATCACGCGGCGGTAGAGATCGTTGAGGTCGGAGGTGGCGAAGCGGCCGCCGTCCAGCGGGACGAGTGGTCGGAGGTCCGGCGGGATGACCGGGACGACCTCGAGCATCATCCACTCCGGACGATTGCCCGACTCGTGGAAGGCCTCCACGATCTTGAGGCGCTTCGCAAACTTGCGGCGCTGGGCCTCGGAGGTGGTGTCGCGCATCTGCTGGCGCTGGCTCTCGGCCAAGCCGACGATGTCGAGCTTGGCGAGCGCGTCGCGGACGACCTCGCCGCCCATGCCAACATCGAAGCTCCCGTACCCGTAGGTGCGGATGGCCTCCTGGTAGTCCTCCTCGGACAGGATCTCGCCATCCTTCAGGGTGGACTCACCGGGGCTGGTGACCATGTACGACTCGCAGTACAGCACCTTCTCAAGGTCCTTCAGGGACACGTCGAGCAGGTTGCCGATGCGGCTCGGGAGGCTCTTGAGGAACCAGATGTGAGCGACCGGCGTGGCGAGCTCGATGTGGCCGAGGCGCTCACGGCGGACCTTGGCCTGGATGACCTCCACGCCGCACTTCTCGCAGGTGATCCCGCGGTGCTTCATACGCTTGTACTTGCCGCAGATGCACTCGTAGTCCTTGACCGGGCCGAAGATCTTGGCGCAGAACAGACCGTCCTTCTCGGGCTTGAAGGTCCGGTAGTTGATGGTCTCCGGCTTCTTGACCTCACCGTGGCTCCACGACCGGATCTTCTCCGGGGAAGCAAGCGAGATCTTCACGGCGACGTACTGGAGCGGGTTCTTCGGCTTCTCAAAGAGGTTGTAGACGTCCTTCATGAGGCCTCCGAGCGAACGGATGATGCAGGGGAGAGATAGAAAGCGGGGGAAGAGGACCGGGGCGCCCGCGCGGGGCGCCCCGAGGACGGCCGGGGCTTAGCCCTGACGGAGAACGTCCTTGTCCTCTTGAAGTTCCACGTCCAGCGCGAGCGACTGGAGCTCCTTGACGAGCACGTTGAACGATTCGGGCAGGCCCGCCTCGAGCACGTTCTCGCCCTTCACGATCGACTCGTACATCCGGGTGCGACCCAGGACGTCGTCGGACTTCACGGTGAGGAACTCCTGGAGCGCGTACGCCGCGCCGTAGGCCTCGAGGGCCCAGACTTCCATTTCACCGAGGCGCTGCCCGCCGAACTGCGCCTTCCCACCCAGCGGCTGCTGGGTGACGAGGCTGTACGGCCCGATGCTGCGGGCGTGGATCTTGTCGTCGACAAGGTGATGGAGCTTCAGCACGTACATCACGCCGACGGTGACGTTGTTGGCGAACGCCTCCCCGGTGCGACCGTCGTACAGCAGCGTCTGCCCGTTGGCGTTGCGGCCACCGAGCTTCAACGCCTCCTTGATCTCCCCCTCGTCCGCGCCGCTGAACACCGGCGTGGAGATGGTGATGCCCTTGCGGTACTTCCCGGCGAAGAGCCGGAGCTCCTCCTCGGCCGCCGAGGCGATGAAGGCGAGCACGTCGGCCTGACCCTTGAAGCAGCCCGTGAGGTACTCACGGAGCGCGTCGACGCCGTACTGCTCGTCGATGACCTTGCCGATCTGCGCGCCCATGCCCTTGCAGGCCCAACCGAGGTGGGTCTCGAGGATCTGGCCCACGTTCATACGGCTCGGCACGCCGAGCGGGTTGAGCACCAGGTCCACCGGGGTGCCGTCTTCAAGGTACGGCATGTCTTCGACAGGGAGCACCTTGGAGATGACGCCCTTGTTGCCGTGACGACCGGCCATCTTGTCACCGACGCTCAGCTTACGCTTGATGGCGACGTAGACCTTGACCATCTTGATGACGCCCGGCGGCAGCTCATCCCCCTTCTGGAGCCGCTCCACCTTGGCGGCGTAGCGGGCCCGAAGTTCGTCTTCCTTCTCGCGCACCTTGTCGACGAGCGCGAAGATCGCGTCCTGGATGGCGTGGTCGCCATCGACATGGATGCGTTCGTACTGGTCGAGCGTGAGGCGCTTGACCAGCTCAGGGGTGAACGCGTCGCCACGGGACACGACTTCCGCGCCGGTGTTGTCGTCGAGGATGCGTCCGCCGGACTTCACGCCCTTGAGCAGGCGGCTGAGGCTACGGGCGGCCGAGTCGCGAACCGTGCGGAGCTTCTCGTCGCGATCGCGGTTGATGCGGGCGATCTGATACGCCTCGATCTCGAGCGCGCGGGTGTCCTTGTCCACGCCTTCACGGGCAAAGACCTGGGCCGCGATGACCGTACCTTCCACGCCCGGGGGAACGCGCAGGGAGGTGTCCTTCACGTCGCCGGCCTTCTCGCCGAAGATCGCGCGCAGGAGCTTCTCTTCGGGGGAGAGCTGGGTCTCGCCCTTCGGAGTGATCTTGCCGACGAGGATGTCGCCCGACTTCACGTCGGCGCCCACGCGGACGATGCCCGCGTCGTCGAGGTTGGCCAGGGCCTCCTCACCGACGTTCGGGATGTCCCGGGTGATCTCTTCCTTGCCGAGCTTGGTGTCCCGGGCCGAGACCTCGAACTCCTCGATGTGGATGCTCGTGAAGTAATCTTCCGCAACCAACCGCTCGGAGATGAGGATCGAGTCCTCGAAGTTGTACCCCTGCCAGGGCATGAACGCGACGACCGCGTTCTGACCGAGCGCGAGCTCGCCGGTGTCCGTAGCCGGACCGTCAGCCACCACCTCACCCTTGTTCACGTGGTCGCCCACGCGCACGACGGGGCGCTGATTGATGCAGGTGTTCTGGTTGCTGCGGGTGAACTTCGTGAGATTGTAGATGTCTACGTCGTCGCCGATGCCCTCGGCGCTGGCGTCCTCACACTTGACCACGATGCGGCCGCCGTCCACGTACTCCACGATGCCAGAACGGCGCGCCGTGGTGGTGACGCCGGAGTCGCGGGCGACCACGTCTTCCATGCCGGTGCCGACGAGCGGCGCCTCGGTACGGACGAGCGGCACCGCCTGGCGCTGCATGTTGCTTCCCATGAGGGCGCGGTTCGCGTCGTCGTTCTCGAGGAACGGGATGAGCGAGGCCGCGACGGACACCAGCTGGTTCGGCGAGACGTCCTGCAAGGTGACCTGGTCACGCGGCACGACGGCGAACTCACCGGCGCGACGGGCGGAGACGACCTCGGAGTCGAAGGTGGCGCCGCGGGATGCCGCCAGCTCCGTGGCCTGCGCGATGCAGTGCTCCTCCTTCTTGCCATCCTTGAGGTAGAACTCCTCGTCCAGCGCCGTGAAGTAGCGGATCTCCTCAGTCGGGCAACCGTCGGTGACCGTGCGGTACGGGGTCTCGATGAAGCCGTACTCGTCCACGCGGGCGTAGGTCGAGAGCGAGGCGATGAGGCCGATGTTCGGGCCTTCCGGCGTCTCGATCGGGCAGATGCGGCCGTAGTGGGTGGGATGCACGTCGCGAACGTCGAAGCCCGCGCGCTCACGGTTCAAACCGCCAGGCCCAAGGGCCGAGAGGCGGCGCTTGTGCGTCACCTCGGACAGCGGGTTGTTCTGATCCATGAACTGGCTGAGCTGGCTGGACCCGAAGAACTCCTTCACCACCGCCGAGACCGGCTTGGCGTTGATGAGGTCCGCGGGGGTGAGCGCCTCGATCTCCGAGAGGCTCATGCGCTCCTTGATCGCCTTCTCCATGCGTACCAGACCGACACGGTACTGGTTCTCGAGGAGCTCCCCGACCGCGCGAACACGACGGTTGCCGAGGTGATCGATGTCGTCGACCTCGCCCTTCTTGTTCTTGAGGTTGATGAGGTACTGCACAACCTTGAGGATGTCCTCGCGGGTCAGCGTGACCTGCTCGAGCGGGAGGTGGACGTTGAGCTTGTGGTTGAGCTTCTTACGGCCCACCTTGCTCAGATCGTAGCGCTCGGCGTTGAAGAACAGGTTGTGGAAGTGGGCGTCCGCGGCGTCGTAGGTCGGGGGATCACCCGGCCGCAGGCGGCGGTATATCTCGATGACCGCCTCTTCCTTGGTGGTGATCTTGTCCACCAGCAGGGTGTCGCGGAGGAAGGACCCTACGAACTTGCCGTCGATGTAGAGGACCTCCACCTCCTCGATGCCCCGCGCCTCGATCTCTTTGAGGTTCGCGGCGGTGAGCTCTTCGTTGCACTCCACCACGATCTCACCGGTCTGCATGTCGACGACGTCGTACGCGCTGACCTTGCCCTCGAGCGCCTGGAACTCCACCGGCAGGATGCCAACCTCGACTTCCTGCTCGCGTCCGTCGATGATCTGCACCGCGTGGCGCATGAGGCCGGCGGCCTTCATCTTCTTCTGCGCCGGCTTGGCGAACTTCGCGTTCGCCTTCACGATCACCTCGCCGGTCGGCGAGAGCAGCTCGCGCGTGGCGACCTGGATGTTGAGCAGGTCGACGCTGGACTCCTTCTTCCAGGAGCCGTCCGCATCGCGGAAGTAGCGCTCGCGCTGGTAGAAGTGGTTGAGCAGGTCCTCAGTGCCGTAGCCGAGGGCCCGGAGCAAGGTCGTCGCCGGCAGCTTACGGCGGCGATCGATGCGAACGTAGAGGATGTCCTTCGTGTCGAACTCGAAGTCGATCCACGAACCGCGGTTCGGGATGATGCGAGCGGAGAAGATCATCTTCCCGGTGCCGCCGGTCTTCGAGGGGTTCTCGTCGAAGAAGATGCCGGGGCTGCGGTGGAGCTGGCTGACGATGACGCGCTCGGTGCCGTTCACGATGAACGTGCCGTTCTCGGTCATCAGCGGTATCTCGCCGAAGTAGACGTCCGACTCCTTCATGTCGTACGGCTTGCGCTTGCCGGAGTCGGGATCGACCTCCCAAACCACGAGGCGCACGGTCACCTTCAGCGGCGCCTGGAAGGTCATGCCGCGCTCGCGGCACTCTTCCACATCGTACTTCGGCTGCTCGAGCTCGTAGGACACGAACTGGAGCTCCGCCTTGTTGGAGAAGTCCTTGATCGGGAAGACGCTCTTGAACACCGCCTGAAGGCCCATGTTCTTGCGATCCACCGACGCAACATGCGCCTGGAGGAACTGCTCGTAGGACTCCTTCTGGACCGAGATCAGGTTGGTGATCGGCACAGCCGGCGTCTTGCTGTACGAGCGGCGGAACTTGAAGTTGTTCGCGAGCAGGTCAGCCATGGACGACTCCGTAACGGTGCGCCGCGACGCCACTCGAGGGGCTCACGGTCGCGATGAAGGGATACAGGGAGACCACAGGTTCGCAGACTCCCGAGAGCGTCGGGACGAACCCGACGGGACAGGCCGAGCCTGCTGCGAGATCGACGTCCGTAGACGCCGTTCCCGGGGGCTGGTTCCCACACCGAAGCGTGGAAGCCAGAGGGGCAGACGCCGGGACCCCTGAGGGGCCCCGGCGTCGAATGGCCGCTGGGCAGCGGCCCGGGGACTACTTGACCTCGACCTTCGCGCCGGCTTCCTCGAGCTTCTTCTTGGCAGCGGCGGCGTCGTCCTTGGAGACGGCCGACTTGATCGGCTTCGGGGCGCTCTCGACGAGGGCCTTGGCCTCGGCGAGGCCCAGACCGGAGACGAGCTCGCGAACGGCCTTGATGACGCCGATCTTGTTCGCACCGGCCTCGAGCAGGACGACGTCGAACTCGGTCTTCTCCTCAACCGGCGCCGCGGCGGCGGCGGCGGCGGCAGGCGCCGCCGCGGCCATGGCCACGCCAGCCTTCACGCCGAGCTCGGCCTCGAGGGTCTCGACGAGAGCCTTGACCTCGGCGAGCTTGAGGTTCTTGATGTAGTCGACGACTTCAGCCTGGGAAAGGGACATGGTGGTTTCTCCGAATGGATTCTGGAAGACGGATGGCGGTGGGCCCATGGGCGGCTCCGCCGTGGGGAAGGCGGGGACCTACTCGCCGGTGGCGAGCTTGTCCTCGTAGTTCTTGAGGAGCTGGACGAGGTCCCGCCCCGGGGCCTGGATGACGCTCACCAGCAGACGCGGGCCCTCGTTGAGGGTCGCGAGCAGCTGGGCGAGGATGTCCTCGCGACTCGGGAGGGAGGACACAGTGTCAACACACTTGCCATCCATCGCCGTGCCGTCGAAGAAGCCCGCCTGGACCTTGATGGTGGGCAGACCCTTAAGAAGATCCTTGAGGATCTTCGCGGAGCCCACCGCATCCGGACCAGAGAAGACCACGCCGGTCATCCCCTTGAGGGTCGTGTCAAGACCGTTGACGCCCACGTCACTGAAGGCGCGCCGCGCCAAGGTGTTCTTGATCACCTTGTACCGCATGCCCTTCGCTTCGAGGGCACGACGGAAGAAGTTGATCTCGGACACCTTGGTGCCGCGGAACTGCGCGAGCACGATGAGCGGTGCTCCCTTCGCGTAGTCGGCGAAGGTGCTGATCTGGTCGGCTTTCTGCGTGCGGTTCATGGTTACTCCTAGGCCTCGCCCGTCCGAGTGAGGTCACTGGGATCGAGCCGGATGCCCGGACCCATGGTGGAGCTGAGCGCGGCGCCGCGGACGTACGTGCCCTTCGCCGAGGCCGGCTTGAGCTTCAGCAGCGTACCGACCAGCGCCTCGATGTTCTCCTTGATCTGGGCGGGCTCCATCGAAGCCTTGCCCACCATCGCGTGCACGATGCCGGCCTTCTCGACCCGGAAGTCGATCTTGCCGCCCTTGAGCTCGCGAACGGTCTGGGCGATCATGTCCGGGCCGACGACCGTGCCGATCTTCGGGTTCGGCATGAGGCCGCGGGGGCCGAGCACGCGGCCCAGCTTACCGACCTTGCCCATGAGATCGCGGGTAGCGACAGCCTTGTCGAAGTCCGTCCACTGCTGCGTCTCGATCTTCTGGATCAGGTCGTCCGCGCCGACGAAGTCCGCACCGGCCTCCTTGGCCGCGCGTGCCGCTTCGCCCTGGGCGAAGACGAGCACTCGCACCGTCTTGCCCGTCCCGTGAGGGAGGGCAACGGCGCCGCGGACCATCTGGTCGGCGTGCTTCGGGTCGACGCCGAGCCGCACCGCGATGTCGATGGTCTCATCGAACTTCGCGGACGCGGTCTGCTTCAACAGCGACACCGCCTGCTCCAGCGTGTACTTGACGTTCGGGTCGACCACCTTTCGGACGGCCGAGAACCGCTTTCCTCGTTTTGCCATGTCTTCTTGGATTCTCCTGCGGACCGCCTCGCCCCACGGACCCTTTCGGGTGCCCCCGTGAAACGCTGCGACCCTTCACCGGTGAGGTCCTCGGAGCGGCGGCGCTCCTCCCTCATGGCCGGCAGTGCGGGGTTAAGGATTCAGACGACGTCGACGCCCATGGAACGCGCAGTTCCCTCAACCGTCCGGCAGGCCGCCTCCAGACTGGTCGTGTTCATGTCCGCCAACTTCGTCTTCGCGATCTCCAGCACCTGGGCATGGGTGACGGAGCCAACCTTCTTCTTGTTCGGTTCAGCGGAGCCCTTCTCGGCCTTGGAGGCCTTGGTGAGCAGGATGCTCACCGGGGGCGGCTTCACCACGAAGGTGAAGGACCGGTCGCTGAAGACCGTGATGATGACCGGGACGACCACGTTTTCGGCAGCCTGGGCCGCGGTGCGGGCGTTGAACTCCTTCACGAACATCGGGATGTTCACGCCAGCCTGGCCGAGGGCCGGGCCGACCGGCGGCGACGGCGTCGCCTTGCCCGCCGTGATCTGCAGCTTGATCTGATTGACGACCTTTTTGGCCATGTTCGTTCCCTCGACCGGGGGTTACCCGACCTTCTCGACCTGAGTGAAATCAAGCTCGACCGACGTAGGCCGGCCGAAGATGGTGACGGTGACGCGGAGGCGCCCCCGGGCGGTGTTGACTTCTTCCACCTTGCCGACGACAGGCGCGAGCGGCCCATCGACGACACGGACGTCTTCCCCGCGCTCGAAGTTGACCGCGAGCTTCGGCTTCTGCTCTTCTCCGCCGATGCGGTTGGTAATGCGCGCGACCTCGGCAGGGTCCATCGGAACGGGCTTCCGGGTCTGGCCGCCGACGAAGCCGGTTACCTTGGGGGTCTCCTTCACGACGTGCCAGGTCTGGTTGTCCATCTCCATCTCCACCAGGATGTACCCGGGGAAGAACTTGCGGGTGGTGGTCTTCTTCTGGCCGTTCTTGACCTCGACCACCTCTTCCGTCGGGACGAGAACTTGGCTGAAGCGCGGGCTCAACCCGTAGAGCTTGATTCGCTCTTCGAGCGCCTGCTTCGCCTTGTTCTCGAAGCCCGAGTAGGTGTGAACGACGTACCACGCCATGGACATGAGGAGAGAGGCTCCGAGGTTTCCGGCTACTTTGAGGCGCCGGAGTAGAGGGCTTGCTTGACGATCGTGGCCCAGATGCTGTCATAGACGAACATCAGGACCCCGAAGCCGAGAGCAGCACCGATGACGATACCGGTGTTGTGGGTGGTCTCGTCTCGTGACGGCCAGGTCACGCGGGACATCTCGCTGATCGCGCTCTCCGTGAACTCCGTGGCCTTCGCATTGCGCGAGAGCCCGAAGAACGTGGCGATGCCACCGACCACCCCGAGGAGGGTGGTGAGGGACACGACCCCCAGCAGGGTCGGATCGTTGAGGCTCTCGTAGGTCACCACCTGGAGCCCTGCGCTACGAACAAGCAACCCCCCGGCAAGGCCGGCGAGAAGGTACAGCAGGGTGACAGATCGTTGGTGGTCCACGGGATTCCGGCTCGATTCGACGAAGCTGCTTTTTCCGGTTTGGACGATCACATCTTTCGATGATCACGTCGCCGGATTGGAAACGCCCGGGCGGTTAATACCCTGGCACGAAACGTGCAAGCAGGACATGAAGAAAGGGCTCGGGCGACCCCCGAGCCCTCTCCACACAGTCGAGCTACGTCGACGACTACTTGATGATCTCGGCGACCACACCGGCGCCGACGGTCTTGCCACCCTCGCGAATGGCGAAGCGCAGCGCCTTCTCCATCGCGATGGGGGTGATGAGCTCGATGCTCATCTCCACACGGTC
>Ga0138288_1150603_pt1 | contig 15468 bp, 29 predicted proteins | sample S_130826_M_mt_FD_106918 | JGI IMG/M metagenome (GOLD analysis project Ga0138288, IMG submission 106918) | Freshwater microbial communities from Lake Simoncouche, Canada - S_130826_M_mt (Metagenome Metatranscriptome) | ecosystem: Environmental > Aquatic > Freshwater > Lake | place: Canada: Quebec...
AAAAAAAACTATTCTTCTGTAGCAGCAGGAGCTTCTTCTATAGCTGGTGCTTCAACAACAGCTGGTGCTTCAACAACAGCTTCAACTTTAGGAGCAGCTGGTGCTTTGGTTTTACCACGACGTGTTTTCTTAGCAGCTGAAGTTTTAGTAGATTTATCATTCAATAAACTTTCGTTAAAGTCTACAAATTCGATAATTGCCATTTCAGCGTTATCTCCTTTGCGGTTCATTAACTTAAGGATACGTGTGTATCCACCTGGTCTTTCACCAACTTTACCTGAGATTGGCCCAAAAAGTTCAGTAATAGACTCTTTGTTCTTTAGGTAACTAAATACCGTACGACGAGAATGTGTACTATCGTCTTTAGCCTTTGTAATAAGTGGCTCAACGTATTTGCGCAATGCTTTTGCTTTTGCTGCAGTAGTAGTAATGCGTTTATGGATAATTAGCGAGGAAGCCATATTGGCCAACATTGCTTTCCTATGAGGAGCAGTTCTACCTAAATGATTAAATGTTTTTCCGTGTCTCATTTTTCTTTTCGTATTGAATGATGCTTACGCAGCATTATCTCTGTCAATTCTATTATTCTTGGTCTAATTTGTATTTGCTAATATCAATACCAAATGTAAGACCTTTGTCGCGAACCAATTCTTCTAATTCACTCAATGATTTCTTACCAAAATTGCGGAATTTCAATAAATCAGCAATATCGTATGAAACTAAATCTGCCAAAGATTTGATATCAGCTGCTTTCAAGCAATTGTATGCTCTTACAGATAAATCTAAATCAGATAGAGGAGTTTTAAGGATTTTACGAACATGAAGGTAATTTTCATCAACTTCTTGGGTAGGTTCTTTAACTTGTGTATCAAGCGTAATTAACTCATCAGAGAACAACATAAAATGTTGGATCAAAATCTTAGCAGCCTCTTTCAAAGCTTCTTCTGGATGGATTGAACCATCTGTTTGGATTTCAATTAACAATTTTTCGTAATCTGTTTTTTGCTCTACACGGTAATCTTCAACGCTGTATTTAACGTTTTTGATAGGTGTGAAAATAGAATCTATAGCAATTACACCAATGTTCGCATCCTTTGATTTATTCTCATCAGCTGGAACGTAACCACGACCTTTTTCAACTGTCAATTCAACTTCTAATTGAACAAAAGGCTCCATGTTACAAATAACTTGCTCAGGGTTCAATACTCTGAACGAGTTGGTATGTTTGCCAATTTCTCCAGCTAAGAATTGCTCTTGGCCTTTGATATTGATATAAATTTTTTCGTTATCAACTCCATCAACGATTCTTTTGAAGCGAACTTGTTTAAGGTTCATTACAATTTCTGTAACATCTTCAATAACGCCCTTAACGGTTGTAAACTCATGATCTACACCAGTGATTTTCACTGAAGTAATTGAATAACCTTCTAAGGAAGATAATAAGATTCTCCTCAATGAATTTCCAATAGTAACTCCGTATCCTTTTTCAAGCGGACGGAATTCGAATTGCCCAAAGAACTCAGTGTCTTTGTGCATGATAACTTTGTCTGGTTTTTGGAATGCAAGGATACCCATTTATAATTCTTTATTAAATGATTATTTAGAATACAATTCTACGATCAACTGTTCTTTGATATTTTCAGGAATCTGATCACGTTCAGGGTAAGCCATGAATGTTCCAGATAAATCTTTGGTTTCAAAGTTTAACCAGTTAAATTTCTTTGGATTGCTAGATGATACTGAACCAGTGATAACTTCTAATGATTTAGATTTTTCACGTACAGAAATTACATCACCTGGTTTCAATTGGCATGAAGGAATATTAACCAACTTACCATTTACATTGATATGACCATGAGCAACCAACTGACGCGCTTGGCTACGTGTTTGAGCAAAACCTAAACGGAAAGTGGTATTGTCTAAACGTGCTTCCAAGAATTTCAATAAGTTTTCACCAGTGATACCTTTTTTACGGGCTGCTAATTCAAAAGTTTTGAAAAACTGACGCTCTAATACACCATAAGTGAATTTTGCTTTTTGTTTTTCAGACAACTGAATTGCATATTCAGTTTGTTTGGTTCTCTTACGAGAATTACCATGCTGACCTGGAGGTGTCGGCCTTTTCTCGAAAGACTTATCAGGTCCGAAGATCGGATCCTTGAAACGTCTAGCGATTTTGGTTTTTGGTCCTATATATCTTGCCATTACTCTTCTTTATTAAAAAATTAAACTCTACGTGCTTTTGGTGCACGACAGCCATTATGTGGCAATGGAGTAATATCTGTGATAGACAATACTTCTAAACCACTTGCTTGCAAAGTTCTGATTGCAGAATCTCTTCCTGAACCAGGTCCTTTGATAAATACATCTACCTTCTTCATACCTGCATCAACTGCAACTTTAGCACAATCAGCAGAAGCCATTTGAGCTGCGTATGGAGTATTTTTCTTAGAACCTCTAAATCCCATCTTACCTGCAGAAGCCCAAGATACTACTTGACCTGTGCTGTTTGTGATGGAGATGATTACGTTATTGAAAGAAGCTTTGATATGCACTTGCCCGTGAGCATCGATGCTTACTACTCTCTTCTTTGTAACTTTCTTATTATCCCTAGCCATTATTAGTTATTTAATGATTATTTGGTTACTTTTTTCTTACCTGCAACTGTCTTACGTTTACCTTTACGGGTACGTGAGTTAGTACGAGTGCGTTGTCCGCGAACTGGCAAACCTTTACGGTGACGTAAACCGCGGTAGCAACCAATATCCATCAAACGTTTGATGTTCAATTGACGCTCTGAACGCAATTCACCTTCAACAGTGATTTTTTCAGTTACGAATTTACGAATGGCATTCAACTCTTCGTCGTTCCATTCGCTTACTTTCTTGTCGTAATCAACTCCACATTCCGTTAAAATACGTTGTGAAACCTTACGCCCAATTCCGAAGATATAGGTTAAACCTATCTCTCCTCTTTTGTTTTTGGGTAAATCTATACCTGCTATACGAGCCATACTACTATATTATCCTTGACGTTGTTTAAACTTAGGGTTCTTTTTGTTGATAACGTAAACCCTTCCTTTACGTTTCACAATAATGCAGTCTTCACTGCGCTTTTTTACCGATGCTCTGATCTTCATTTTACCAGTTGTTACTTATATCTGTAAATAATTCTACCTTTTGAAAGGTCATATGGCGACATTTCTATCGACACTTTATCTCCTGGAAGGATCTTAATGTAATGCATTCGCATCTTTCCTGAGATATGGGCAATCACCTCGTGCCCATTTTCTAACTGCACTCTAAACATCGCGTTACTAAGCGACTCTGTTATTGTACCGTCTTGTTTTATTAACGACTGTTTTGGCATATTATCCGCAAAAGGGCAGCAAAAATAGGTTATTTTTTGGTATTGTCAACGTTTAATTTAATTAAACAGCTGCACCCACCGCATTGCGACCTTTGATCCTACCCGACTTCATTAAACCATCGTAATGTCTCATCATCAAGTGGCTTTCTATTTGTTGGAGGGTATCTAATACTACACCCACAAGGATAAGTAAAGAGGTTCCTCCATAAAATTGAGCAAATTGACTGTTGATATTCAGAACATTGGCCAATGAAGGCAATATGGCAACAAATGCTAAGAAGATTGCTCCAGGGAGCGTTATTCTAGACATTACGTTATCTATAAAATCTGCAGTAGATTTTCCCGGTTTTACACCTGGAACAAACCCACCATTACGCTTCATATCATCTGATATTTGGTTGGCATTAACCGAAATAGCAGTATAGAAATATGTAAAAATTACGATTAACAATCCAAAAGTAATGTTGTATGTCCAACTCATGGGATTAATGAATGCAGCCATAACACCTTGCATCGCTTCGTAATTTGGAAAAAACTGTGCGATAGTACTTGGAATAAACATTAAAGCTTGAGCAAAGATGATAGGCATTACACCCGCAGCATTTACTTTTAGAGGAATATATTGACGAACACCTCCGTATTGACGGTTACCAACAACTCGCTTAGCATACTGTACAGGAATTTTCCTTGTACCTTGAACCAATAGAATGGTAATCATGATTACGGCGAAGAGAGCGGCTAATTCAATTAAGAAAATCACCAAACCTCCTCCACTTTCAGATAATTTAAAGTTAAATTCTTCTTTTAATGCAAATGGCAAACGAGCAATGATACCAATCATGATAATCAATGAGATACCATTACCAATTCCTTTTTCAGTAATACGCTCACCCAACCACATAACAAACATGGTGCTTGAGGTTAATACGATAGTAGCAGTTAGCATAAATATGAAATCCGACATCTCACCAGGATTTGTAATAGATACAATGGCTTGAGGATTTTCACTTTTCAAATTAATTAGGAAACCAATTGACTGAACCGCGGTAATCACTATGGTGAGGTAACGGGTAATCTGATTGATTTTTCTACGACCTTCTTCACCTTCTTTTTGCATTTTCTGAAAAGAAGGAACTGCCAAGCTCAACAATTGAACAACAATAGAGGCAGAAATATAAGGCATAATTCCCAGTGCAAAGATAGAGCCCCTTGCGAAGGCTCCTCCAGCGAACATGTTAATTAAGCCAAAAATACCACCACTTGATTGTTGGGCAGATCCCTGAAGCATGTTTGGATCCACACCAGGAAGGGTAACATAGGTACCCAAACGGTAGGCCAACAACATCCAGAAAGTAAGTGCCAATTTGTATCTCAGCTCTTCTATTCTGTATATGTTTTTAAATGTTTCTATTATTTTCTTCACTTGCTTTGGAAGTGTTAAGGGTTAATACTAGTTATTTACGATTGATCCACCAGCAGCTTCAATTGCTTTTTGAGCAGCAGCTGAAAATTTATCAGCTTTTACTTGAATAGCAACTTTAACTTCACCACGCGCTAAGACTTTAACAAGATCTTTTTTACCAATTAATCCGTTGTCTCTTAAAACAACTGAATCAATTTGCGTAATACCTTTATCGGCCAATTCTTGCAATTTATCTAAGTTAATAGGCGAGTATTCTACACGGTTCAAATTTTTGAAACCAAATTTAGGAACACGACGGTATAAAGGCATTTGACCACCTTCAAAACCACGCTTTGTGCTGGTACCACTTCTAGATCCAGCTCCTTTATGACCACGAGCAGCTGTTCCACCTTTTCCACTACCTTCTCCTCTACCAACTCTCTTACCTTCTCTATGTGTTGAACCGCTTGCAGGTTTTAATGTATGTAATTTCATTGTTAATCCTCAATTAGATTTTTTCAACTTTTAACAAATGAGCAACTTTATTGATCATTCCCATGATCTGTGGTGTACCTTCCACTTCTCTGCTCTGGTGCATTTTAGTAAAACCTAAAGCACGCACTGTGCGCTTTTGATCTTCTTTTCTATCGATGGTACTTTTAACTTGGGTAATTTTATATTTTTCCATCGTTCTTATTCTCCGTTAAAAACTTTTTTCAAACTAATACCTCTTTGCTGAGCAATAGTGAAAGCATCACGCATTTCAAGTAAAGCGTTAATGGTTGCTTTTACCACGTTATGTGGATTAGAAGAACCTTTAGACTTTGCCAATACGTCTGTTACGCCAGCGCTTTCCAATACGGCACGCATTGCACCACCGGCAATTACACCAGTTCCATGAGCAGCAGGCTTAAGGAATACACGACCACCGCCGTATTTACCTAATTGCTCATGAGGCACAGTACCTTTTAATACAGGAACTTTAACTAGGTTCTTCTTAGCATCATCAACACCTTTTGAAATAGCGTCAGTTACCTCTAATGATTTACCTAATCCGTATCCTACGACACCGTTTCCATCTCCTACTACAACTAAAGCAGAAAAACTAAATGTTCTACCACCTTTGGTTACTTTAGCCACACGGTTGATAGATACAACTTTCTCTTTCAATTCGATATCAGTTGTTTTAACCTTTTTTATGTTTGCTGTTGACATAATTCTCTTTTTCTGAATGATTAAAATTTAAGACCAGCTTCTCTTGCACCATCTGCCAATGATTTAACACGGCCATGGTATAAGTAACCACCTCTATCGAAAACTACTTCAGCAATACCTGCGGCTAGCGCTTTCTCAGCCAAAGTTTTACCTACCAAAGTTGAAGATTCAACTTTTGATACTTTTTCGCTTATCGCTCTCGATGAACTCGATACCAGTGTTATACCAGTAACATCATCGATTAATTGAGCGTAGATAAACCTATTGCTCCTAAATACCGATAAACGTGGTTTTTGAGCTGTACCGGTTACGCGGCTGCGAATACGGGCACGAATTTTATTTCTTCTTGATTCTTTACTAAACATGGCTCAATATTATTTAGAAGCAGTTTTACCTGCTTTTCTTCTTAATGTTTCTCCTTCAAACTTGATACCTTTTCCTTTGTAAGGCTCAGGAGCACGCAATGAACGAATCTTTGCTGCTACTTGTCCGATTAATTGCTTATCGGTACCTTCCAAAGTGATAATAGGGTTCTTACCTTTATCTTGTTCAGTTTTAACTGTTAATTCCTTAGGAATTTCAAAATAAATATGGTGAGAATAACCTAAAGTAAGGTCTAATATATTTCCTTCATTTGTTGCTTTGTAACCAACACCCACCAATTCTTGGCGTTTTTTGTAACCAGTTGTAACACCAGTAACCATGTTGTTAACCAAAGAACGGTATAAACCATGAAGGGCTTTATGACGCTTTTGTTCTGTAGGACGTTTCAATTGAACGTTGCCATCTACTACTTCAAGCGTAATATCTAGATCTAATTGCTGAGTTAATTCGCCTTTTGGGCCTTTAACGGTAACCAAATTTCCGGTAGATACTTTCACATCTACACCAGCAGGTAATTTTATAAGTGCTTTTCCTATACGTGACATAATTTTTTTCTCCTATCTATTAATACACGTAACACAATACTTCACCACCTACGTTTTGATTACGTGCTTCTTTATCGGTCATTACACCTTTAGAAGTAGTAACAATAGCAACACCCATTCCGTTAATTACACGTGGCATAGTTTCAGCACCTGTGTATTTACGTAAACCCGGACGGCTAATTCTTTCTAAACTTTTGATTGCTGAGGTTTTAGTTACCGGATGGTACTTCAACGCAATTTTAATAGTTCCTTGGTGGTTAGCAATATCCTCAAACTTGTAGTTAAGGATGTAACCTTTTTCAAATAGAACTTTTGTGATTTCCTTCTTAAGGCCCGAGGAAGGAATTTCAACAATACGATGATTTGCCTTGATCGCATTGCGAAGCCTGGTTAAAAAATCTGATATTGGATCTGTCATATGTTATTAATTATACTTTCCGGTAGTTAGCCAAGGCTGTACTCTTACCGACTAAGTTGTTGTTGTTATAAAAATTAAAGGGCTGCGAATATACAACAACTCGCATCCCTTACCAAATTTTTCTTTGTACTACCAGCTAGCTTTGGTAACTCCTGGTATTTTACCCATTAGGGCTAATTCTCTAAATTGGTTACGGCAAATTCCGAAATCCTTCATATATCCTTTAGGACGACCGGTTAATTTACAACGGTTTTTCAAACGAACCGGAGAAGCATTACGAGGTAATTTTTGTAAACCTGCTGAATCTCCAGCTTTCTTCAAAGCCTCACGCTTGGTAGCAAATTGTGCTACTAATCTTTCTCTTTTGCGCTGACGTGCTTTTATTGACTCTTTTGCCATCTTCTAGTTAATTATGCTTTTTTGAATGGAAAACCAAATTCTTTCAATAATTCTAAACATTGCTCATCTGTGGTTGCTGAGGTAACAAAAGCGATATCCATACCATTGATACGGTTAACTTTTTCCATTACAATTTCAGCAAAGATGATTTGTTCAGTGATACCCATGTTATAGTTACCACGGCCATCAAAACCTTTCAATTTCAAGCCTTGAAAATCACGAACACGAGGTAATGAGATAGAGATCAAACGATCTAAAAACTCATACATTCTTTCGCCACGTAGGGTTATACGAGTACCAATAGGTACATTTTTTCTTAGTTTGAAATTTGAGATATCTTTCTTTGAACGTGTTCCAACAGCTTTTTGACCAGCAATCATAGATAATTCCTCTAAGGCTTGGTCAATTAATTTTTTGTCGGCAACAGCTTGTCCGATACCCTGGTTGATGCATATTTTCAGCAACTTAGGAACCATCATACTGTTTTTGTATCCAAATTTTTCTTGCATTGCAGGAACAATCTGCTTAGCGTATTTTTCTTTTAATCTAGGCGTGTACATACAATTCTCCTTAATCTATAATTTCACCAGATGATTTCTTTGAAAAGCGAACCAATTTACCTTCTTCATTTTCCTTACGGCCAATGCGGGTAGCTTTTCCTGATTTATCTACAACCATTAAGTTTGAGATATGAACAGGGGCTTCTTTTTTAATAATGCCACCATTTTGGTTTTGTGCATTTGGTTTGGTGTGACGGCTAACAATGTTAATGCCTTCAACGATAGCTCTAAGGCTATCAGTTTTTACTTCCACAACACGGCCTTTTTTACCTTTGTCGTTTCCAGTAATAATTTGAACCATGTCACCTTTTTTTACATGGAGTTTAGTCTGGCTGTTAAATTTTCTTTCCATTTTATAATACCTCTGGTGCTAATGAAACAATTTTCATGAACTGTTTTTCTCTTAACTCACGAGCTACTGGTCCGAAAATACGGGTTGCACGCGGCTCATCTTGCGCATTTAACAATACACATGAATTATCGTCGAAACGGATATATGATCCATCAGCTCTACGAACTTCTTTTCTGGTTCTAACAACTACAGCTTTGGATACTGAACCTTTTTTTACGGTACCTGAAGGAATTGCAGATTTTATACTCACTACAATTTTATCTCCAACAGATGCGTAACGTCTGGCAGTTCCACCCAAAACACGTATGCAAAGAACTTCTTTTGCACCGCTGTTGTCGGCTACTTTTAATCTACTTTCTTGTTGTATCATCGTTATTTAGCTTTTTCAATGATTTCTACTAATCTCCAACGCTTGTCTTTACTCAAAGGACGCGTTTCCATAACTTTTACGATATCATTCATACCGCATTCACCCTTTTCGTCGTGCGCCTTAAACTTAGAAGTCATCTTAATGAACTTACCATATTTAGGGTGCATTACTTTACGTTCAACGGAAACCACGATAGTTTTTTGCATTTTATTGCTCACTACTTTTCCGATGATGACTTTTCTCGAGTTTCTTTCTTCGATTGTATTTTCCATATTCAATGATTATTGAACGCTTGCTAATTGACGCATTCTTTGTTCTGTTAACAAACGTGCAATTAACCTCTTGTTTTCTTTAATAATATTTGGGTTTTCTACAGGAGAAACAGCATGATTTAAAACCATTTTGGTTAAACCGGCTCTCTCTTCTCTGATCCTGGCTGCCAATTCTTTATTGGACAATTCCTTGATTTCGGCGTTCTTCATAATTATTCGCTATATTCAGGTTTAACAACAAATTTGGTAATAACTGGCAATTTTTGGGATGCCAAGCGCATTGCTTCTTGCGCAACGGCCATAGGAACGCCATCTGCTTCAAAAATAATGGTTCCTGGACGGCATCTAGCTACCCAAAATTCAGGTGCTCCTTTACCTTTACCCATACGTACCTCTGCAGGTTTACGTGTCATTGGTTTGTCTGGGAAAACACGAATCCATACTTGGCCTTCACGTTTCATGAAACGGTTTAGCGCCACACGAGCAGCTTCAAGCTGTTTTGATGTGAGGAAACACGTATCAAGTGCTTTCAATCCGAATGATCCGAAAGAGACGGTAAATCCACGTGTGGCATTACCTCTAACTCTTCCTTTCTGTTGTTTCCTATATTTAGTCTTTTTTGGCTGTAACATTTCTACAGTTTATTTAGCTTTCGAACAATTAATGATTATCTTCTTCTTTCTCCACCGCGGTTTCCACCTTCTCTTCTCTCTCCGCCTCTTCCGCCATCTCTTCTATCTCCACCACGGCCACCTTCTCTTCTATTATCTCCACCTCTTCTGTCTGGACGACCTGAAGGGCCAGATTTTTCGTTAGGGTTATTGAATCCTAAGTTTGGTGAAAGGTCGCGTTTTCCAAAAACTTCGCCTTTACAGATCCATACCTTAACTCCAATTTTACCGTAAACTGTTAATGCTTCAGCAATTGCATAATCAATATCAGCGCGCAATGTATGCAATGGAGTACGTCCTTCTTTAAAAGATTCTGAACGTGCCATTTCTGCACCACTTAAACGACCAGATACCATTACTTTAATTCCTTCGGCACCCATTCTCATGGTTGAAGCGATGGCCATTTTTACAGCACGTTTGTAAGAAACACGTGCTACTATTTGATTTGCGATTGACTCGCCTACCAATACGGCATCTAATTCAGGACGCTTAATTTCAAAGATATTGATAGCAACATCTTTTTTAGTAAGCTTCTTAACTTCTTCTTTGATCTTATCAACTTCAGAACCCGCTTTACCAATTACGATACCAGGACGTGAAGTGTGAATGGTAATGATTACACGTTTGATAGTACGCTCGATAATAATCTTTGCAATACCACCTTTTGTAATACGAGCATTTAAATATTTTCTGATCTTCTCATCTTCGATAAGTTTCTCAGCAAAGTTTTTGCCTCCATACCAGTTAGACTCCCAGCCTCTGATAATTCCTAAACGTAAACCTATTGGGTTAACCTTTTGTCCCATTCTGATTATATTATGCGTTTTCTATTGTTTTTTTACTAACGGCTTTGGTTGTTGCTGCTTTCGTATCAACAATCAAAGTCACATGATTTGAGCGCTTGCGTATACGGTGCGCTCTACCTTGAGGAGCAGGCCTAATCCGTTTTACCATAGCACCGCCATCTACGAAAATGGTTTTAATAACCAATTCGCTGTCTTCTACTTTACTACCTTCATTCTTTTGTTCCCAGTTGGCAATGGCAGAACGAAGAAGTTTCTCCAAACGGAGTGAGTTCTCTTTTTTTGCATTGAATACCAAAATATTGAATGCATCTTCCACACGCTTTCCGCGGATCAAATCGGCCAATAACCTCATTTTACGTGGAGAGGTAGGGCAATTATTTAATTTAGCTACTGCTTCCATTCTTATTAATCTTTCTTAGTAGGATGCGACTTAAATGTACGGGTTGGAGCGAACTCGCCCAACTTATGGCCTACCATATTTTCTGTTACATACACAGGGATGAATTTACTTCCGTTGTGCACTGCAAAAGTATGACCAACAAAATCAGGAGTAATCATAGACCTGCGACTCCAGGTTTTGATAACTGATTTCTTTTTGCTATCGTTCATAGCGAAAACTTTTTTCTCAAGTTTTACTTCTACAAACGGACCTTTTTTTAATGAACGCGCCATATCTCGTTATTTCTTCTTACGACTTTCAATGATAAATGAATTCGAATATTTTTTCGGTGTACGGGTTTTGTAACCTTTAGATTTCAAGCCCTTACGTGAACGTGGGTGACCTCCAGAAGCTCTACCTTCACCACCACCCATTGGGTGATCCACAGGATTCATTGCTACTGGTCTGGTACGTGGTCTTCTACCGATCCAACGGTTAGCACCCGCTTTACCTTTACGCTCATTCATGTGATCTTGGTTAGAAACCTGACCAACAGTAGCGTAACAAGCACACAATATTTGACGGGTTTCGCCAGATACCATTTTCACGGTTGCATATTTACCATCTCTATTCAATAATTGAGCTGCAGCACCGGCTGATCTGGCCATTTGACCACCTTTACCAGGATGAATTTCAATATTGTGAATGGTAGTTCCCAAAGGAATTTCACTTAGAGGCAATGCATTACCAATTTCAGGAGCGATACCAGTTCCGCTTACAACGGTTTGACCAGCATCTAAGCCTTTAGGGGCAATGATGTAACGCTTTTCACCATCGGTATAAGCCAACAAAGCGATAAAGCAAGAACGATTTGGATCATATTGGATTGAATCTACAGTAGCTTCAACACCAAATTTATTACGTTTAAAATCGATAACACGGTATAATTTGCGGCTTCCACCACCAATATAACGCATTGTCATTTTACCCGAATTATTACGACCACCTGAGTTTTTCAAACTCACGATAAGTGACTTTTCAACCTTATAGTCAGGCGTCAATTCCTCGTAGGTATTTTGAGCTCTAAAGCGAGTACCCGGTGTAACTGGTTTAAATTTCCTGATTCCCATCGTTCTTATTAGATATTTTGGAAGAAGTCAATTTTCTGACCTTCTTGTAATGTAATAACTGCCTTTTTAAAAGATGGCTTACGTCCTGAGAAGTGCCCTCTTTTGGTAAATCTGGCTTTTGATTTACCTGCGTATATCATGGTATTGATGTTAATCACATTCACGCTATACAATTCTTCAACAGCTTTTTTAATTTCTGTTTTGGTGGCAGTTTTTGCCACTATGAAACTTACCTTGTTCAACTTTTCGCTGATGGCAGTAAATTTCTCGGTTACTAAAGGCTTTTGTAAAATAATCATTCTATGCCTTAATTAAAATGTTCTCAATAACTTCAACTGAATTCTCAACAAAAATTACTTTGTCGGCGTGAAGAATATCATAAGTGTTCAAATCCTTTGCAGCCATAACTTTGGCTTTTGGAAGGTTTCTACCCGACTTATAAATATTCTCGTTGTAATCTGCTAAAACTAACAATGTTTTGTTGTTTAACAAATTCAAGCCATTCAAAATATTTATGTAGTTTTTGGTTTTAGGATCATCCATTGTAAATACTTCAAGTACTTGAATGTTGTTTTCCTTAGCCTTGTAAGCCAAAGCACTCTTACGAGCCAATTGCTTCAATTTTTTGTTCAATTTGAAACTGTAATCACGCGGGCGTGGTCCGTGAATACGGGCACCTCCAACAAATGTACCAGTTTTGATAGAACCTTTACGGGATCCACCAGTACCTTTTTGTCTGTGTAATTTCTTAGTTGAACCACTCACTTGACTTTTTTCTTTAGCTGAGTGCGTTCCTTGGCGTTGGTTAGCCAAGTATTGCTTCACGTCTAAATAGATAGCGTGGTCATTTGGATCGATACCAAAAATGTTATCATTTAAGGTAACCTTTCTTCCTGTGGCTGATCCGCTGGTATTTAATACTGCTAATTCCATGTTACTTCTCTATCAATACAATTGAACCCTTATGGCCAGGAACTGATCCTTTAACAACCAATAAGTTTTGATCTTTGTGAACTTTTAATATTTCAAGATTTGTTTTCTTGATACGTGTACCACCGGTTCTACCAGCCATACGCATACCTTTGAATACCCTTGAAGGATCCGATGATGCACCAATTGAACCCGGGGCACGTAAACGATTGTGCTGACCGTGTGTTTGCATTCCAACCCCTTGGAAATTGTGACGTTTCACAACTCCTTGGAATCCTTTTCCTTTACTGGTACCAACAACATCTACAAATTCTCCAACCTCAAATAAGTCTACATTTAAAATTTGGCCAACAGTTAATGTTTGCTCAAAACTTTTAAACTCCACCATTTTCGATTTCGGGCTTGTATTTGCCTTCTTGAAAATACCGTTTAGCGCAGCGGGAGTGTTTTTTTCTTTCGCATCTCCATACGCCAATTGAACAGCTGCGTAACCATCAGTATCTGATGTTTTCACTTGTGTAACAACACAAGGGCCCACTTCGATTACGGTGCAAGGAATTTGCTTACCGGTTGAATCGAAGACGCTGGTCATTCCTAATTTTTTTCCTATTAAACCTGACATAGTATTTTATCAAACTTTAATTTCTACATCCACTCCGCTAGGCAATTCAAGCTTCATCAAAGCATCGACAGTTTTTGCGGTTGAACTGTATATATCTAACAATCTTTTGTACGAGCACAATTGAAACTGCTCCCTAGCTTTTTTGTTTACGTGCGGCGAACGTAGAACTGTGTAAATCTTCTTGTGAGTTGGCAATGGAATTGGACCGCTTACTACGGCTCCAGTTGCCTTAACAGTTCTTACAATCTTCTCAGCTGACTTGTCAACTAAGTTGTGATCGAACGATTTTAATTTAATCCTTATTCTTTGGCTAACCATGATATTTTTTAAGCTTTTGCCTTTCCGTTAACTTTTGCTAAAACTTCATCCTGAACATTTCTAGGTGCTTCTGCATAATGGCTAAATTCCATTGAGCTAGTTGCACGACCAGAAGAAAGCGTTCTCAATTGGGTTACGTATCCAAACATTTCTGCCAATGGAACTTTACCTTTAACAACTGATGCACCTGCTCTGGTATCCATACCTTCTAGTTGTCCTCTTCTCTTGTTTAAGTCACCAATTACATCTCCCATGTTAATCTCTGGTGTAATCACCTCAATTTTCATGATTGGTTCCAACAAAATAGGACTTGCTTTTCTAGATGCTTCTTTGAAAGCCATCTTTGCTGCGATTTCAAATGACAATGCATCCGAGTCAACTGCGTGGAATGAACCATCAAACAAACGAACTTTTAAACTTTCAACTGCATAACCGGCTAAAACACCGTTTTGCATAGCCAATTTAAATCCTTTTTCAATTGATGGGATAAATTCTTTAGGAATTGAACCACCTACAATCTCATTTATAAACTCTAAACCTGGCTTCTCTGCTGATCCTGGGACCAACTCAAATTGAATATCTGCAAACTTACCACGACCACCAGATTGTTTCTTGTATACCTCGCGGTGAGAAACTGGTTTTGTGATTGTTTCTTTATAAGATACTTGTGGTGCACCTTGATTGATTTCTACTTTAAACTCACGTTTCAAGCGGTCTACAATAATTTCTAAGTGCAACTCACCCATACCAGAGATAACGGTTTGACCACTATCTTCATCTGTATGAACTTTGAAAGTTGGATCTTCTTCAGCTAATTTAGCTAAAGCCATACCTAACTTATCTGAATCTGCTTGGGTTTTTGGTTCAACCGCTAATCCAATAACTGGATCAGGGAAATCCATTGCTTCCAAAACAATAGGGAATTTTTCAGCACACAAAGTATCACCTGTTTTGATATCTTTAAAACCAACTGCTGCTCCAATATCACCCGCTTCAAGCGCTTCAATTGGATTTTGTTTGTTGGCATGCATTTGGAAGATACGTGAGATACGTTCTTTATTTCCGCTACGTGTATTTAATACGTATGAACCAGCATCCAATTTACCAGAGTAGGCACGCATAAAAGCTAAACGACCAACGAAAGGATCGGTTGCGATTTTGAACGCCAAAGCTGTAAAAGGCTCATCAACACTTGGTTGGCGAGTAATTTCAGCACCAGTATCAGGATGTGTACCAATTACACCTTTTTTATCAATTGGGCTAGGAAGTAACTCCATAACCAAATCTAACATTGTTTGTACACCTTTGTTTTTGAATGAAGAACCG
>Ga0138288_1167435_pt1 | contig 14185 bp, 28 predicted proteins | sample S_130826_M_mt_FD_106918 | JGI IMG/M metagenome (GOLD analysis project Ga0138288, IMG submission 106918) | Freshwater microbial communities from Lake Simoncouche, Canada - S_130826_M_mt (Metagenome Metatranscriptome) | ecosystem: Environmental > Aquatic > Freshwater > Lake | place: Canada: Quebec...
GACCGTGTGGAGATGAGCATCGAGCTCATCACCCCCATCGCGATGGAGAAGGCGCTGCGCTTCGCCATTCGCGAGGGTGGCAAGACCGTCGGCGCCGGTGTGGTCGCCGAGATCATCAAGTAGGAGCAAGCAATGGCCTCCGCCAATCGCATCCGCATCCGCCTCAAGGCGTACGACCACAAGCTGCTCGACAAGTCGGCGCGTGAGATCGTGGACACCGCCAAGCGCACCGGCGTCAGCATCCGCGGGCCTCTGCCGCTGCCGACGACGATCTCGCGCTGGACGGTGCTTCGTTCTCCGCACGTCGACAAGAAGTCGCGTGAGCAGTTCGAGCGCCGCACTCACCACCGTATGCTCGACATCCTCGAGCCCACCCAGGCGACTGTGGACGCGCTCATGAAGCTCGACCTCAGCGCGGGTGTGCACGTCGAGATCAAGCTCTCCTAGGCCCCAAGAGGAATTCAATGGCCAAGGTCGATGTTTACAACCTCGCGAAGGAGAAGGTCGGTACTGCCGAGCTCTCCGACGCGGTCTTCGGGGTCGAGGTCAAGGAACACTTGTTCCACCTCGTCGTCCGGGCTCAGCTGGCGGCTCGCCGGCAGGGCACCCACGCCACCAAGCAGCGCGCGATGGTCGCGGGCGGTGGCAAGAAGCCGTGGCGCCAGAAGGGCACCGGTCGCGCTCGTCAGGGCTCGACTCGGGCTCCGCACTGGCGCGGTGGCGGTTCGGTCTTCGGGCCGCAGCCCCGCAGTCACGCCTTCCAGATCAACAAGAAGGTCCGTCGGGCCGCGCTGAAGAGCGCGCTGAGCCGTCGCACCGGTGAGGCCGCGCTGGTCGTTCTCGACCGTCTGACCCTCCCCGAGGCGAAGACCCGGCACTTCCGGGCCTTCATGAAGACCTTCGGGTTCCAGAGCCTGCTCGTCGTCCTCCCCAAGGCGGACGACGCTGTGGCGCTGGCTGCGCGCAACATTCCCGGCGTGACGGTTCTGCCGGTGGAGGGGCTCAACGTCTACGACGTGCTCCGCCACAAGAACCTCGTCGTCGCTCAGGACGCGATCGGCGCGATCGTCTCGCGTCTCGAGGTGGCCAATGGCTGAGATTCACGAAATCATCCTGCGTCCGCTCGTGACCGAGCGTTCGGCGATCGCCGAAGCCACCCAGAACACCTACGTGTTCCAGGTTGGCGAGAACGCCAACAAGCACGAGATCAAGGCGGCCGTGGAGTCGTTCTTCTCTGTGAAGGTCGAGGATGTGCGCACCGTCCGCGTCCGCGGGAAGTTCCGCCGCTTCGGCCGCTTCTACGGCAAGCGGTCCAACTGGAAGAAGGCGTACGTGAAGCTCGCTTCCGGCCACTCCATCAACTTCTTCGAGGCCTGAGATGGGTATCCGTCGATTCCGTCCGGTTACCCCGGGCACCCGCTTCCAGGTAGCGTCGGACTTCGCCGAAGTCACGACGGATCGCCCGGAGCGCTCGCTTACGGCTCCGCTCAAGCGGACCGGTGGGCGCAACAACACCGGCCGCATGACGCAGCGCCGCATGGGCGGCGGGCACAAACGCGCCTATCGCATCATCGACTTCAAGCGGAACAAGCTCGATGTGCCGGCCAAGGTCGCCACCATCGAGTACGATCCGAACCGCACCGCCCGCATCGCGTTGCTCCACTATGTGGACGGCGAAAAGCGCTACATCCTGGCGCCGGTTGGCCTGAACGTGGGCGACACCATCGTCGCATCGCAGACGGCGGACATCGTTCCGGGCAACTCACTGACGCTGTCGCACGTCCCGCTCGGTACGTTCGTCCACAACGTCGAGTTGAAGATCGGACGTGGCGGGCAGATCTGCCGCAGCGCCGGGAGCTACGCACAGGTGATGGCGAAGGAAGGCAAGTATGTCCTCCTTCGGCTCCCCAGTGGCGAGCTTCGCCAGATTCTTGCCGAATGCCGGGTCACCATCGGCCAGGTTGGCAACCTCGATCACGAGAATGAGCGGCTCGGGAAGGCGGGTCGTGCCCGCTGGCTTGGCTGGCGTCCGTTCGTTCGTGGAACTGCAATGAATCCTATCGACCACCCGCATGGCGGTGGTGAGGGCCGCACCAAAGGCGGTCGTCACCCGGTCACTCCCTGGGGCAAGCCGACGAAGGGGTACAAAACCCGTTCGAAGAAGAAGCCCACCAACCGCTTCATCGTCAAGCGTCGCCGCTAGGAGCCGCCCGACATGGCACGTTCAGTCAAGAAGGGTCCGTTCGTCGACCAGCACATCTTCGCCAAGGCCAATGCGGCCCGAGTGGCGGGGGGTGGTGCGAATCGCGTCATCAAGACCTGGAGCCGCCGCTCCACCATCCTGCCCGACTTCATCGGTCTGACCTTCGCCGTGCACAACGGAAAGAAGTTCGTCCCGGTGTACGTCTCCGAGAACATGGTCGGCCACAAGCTCGGAGAGTTCGCCCACACGCGGACCTTCTACGGGCACGCCGCTGACCGCAAGACCAAGGTGAAGTGATGGACGCAACCGCTCATCTCCGCTTCGCCCGGGTCAGCGCCCGCAAGGCGCGGCTCGTCGCCGACGCCGTTCGGGGTCGCCCCGCCGGTGAAGCCGTGGAGGCCCTCCGCTTCCTCGACAAGAAGTCGGCGCCGCTCATCGCCAAGCTGGTGGAGTCCGCGATCGCTAATGCCGAGCAGTCGGCGAAGTTGGCGAACAAGGAGCTCGACATCGACGCGCTGGTCATCAAGCGCATCGAGGTCGGCCAGGCTGCCGGGCTCCGGCGATTCCGGCCGCGCGCCCAGGGCCGCGCGACCCCCATCGTCAAGAAGACCTCCCACATCACCGTCGTCGTCGGCGAGGAGTCCTAGAACATGGGCCAGAAGGTCAATCCCATCGGCTTCCGCGTCGGCATCACCCGCCCTTGGGAGTCCAAGTGGTACGCGGAGCGCGATTACCAGCGCTTCCTCCACGAAGACATCAAGATCCGGCGGTACCTCAAGGAGAAGCTCTTTGTCGCGGGCATCTCCAAGATCCGCATCGAGCGCGCGGCCAACAAGGCCAAGGTCTTCATTCATGCCGCCAAGCCCGGCATGGTGATCGACAAGCGCGCCAAGGGGCTCGACCAGCTCCGCGCGGACCTCCAGAAGCTCGTGAAGACCGAAATCTTCCTGAACGTGATGGAAGTCCGCAAGGTCGACACCGACGCTCTTCTGGTGGCGGAGAACATTGCTGCGCAGCTTGAGAAGCGCGTGAGCTTCCGCCGCGCGATGAAGAAGGGCATGACCCAGTCCCGGAAGGCCGGGGCGAAGGGCATCAAGGTTATGTGCGCCGGCCGCCTCGGCGGTTCGGAGATGAGCCGGACCGAGTGGTACCGCGACGGCCGGGTGCCTCTGCACACCCTCCGGGCCGACGTGGACTACGGCCTGGCTGAAGCCAAGACCACCTATGGCGTCATCGGCGTCAAGGTGTGGATCTACAAGGGCGAAATCACGCCCGGTGACGAAGACCGCTCGCTCTGAGAGGCCCCCTCCATGCTTTCCCCCAAGCGCGTCAAATTCCGCAAGGTCCAGAAGGGCCGTAGCAGTGGCCTCGCCTATCGTGGCGGGGACGTCTCTTACGGCGAGTACGGACTTCAGTCGACGGACCCGGGGCGCCTTACGGCGCGCCAGATCGAGGCGGGCCGTATCGCCCTCACTCGCTACGTGAAGCGTGGCGGGAAGATCTGGATCCGGGTCTATCCCCACAAGCCCGTCACCAAGAAGCCTGCCGAGACTCGGCAGGGTACTGGAAAGGGCAACGTGGAGTTCTGGGTAGCCGTGGTCAAGCCCGGCACCGTGCTCTACGAAATCGAAGGCGTTTCCGAGGAGATCGCCCGCGAGGCGTTCCGCCTCGCGAGCCACAAGCTGCCCCTGGGCACCCGCTTCATCAAGCGGGAGGAGCACGTCGGATGAGCACCAAGATCGATCTGTCCGCTCTGTCGGACGAGCAGCTCGTGCACCACGAGCTCAACGCACAGCGCGAGCTTGCGGCCCACCAGCTGCGGCACGCCACGGGCAAGCTCGAGAACAACAGCCTGCTCGGCAAGGCTCGCAAGGCCATTGCCCGCGCCCAGACGGAGATCCGTCGGCGTGAGCTGGATGGCGGTCTCGACAACGGTGCGCTGCGTTCCCAGCATCTCGGCTCCTTCAAGCCGACGGCCATGGGCGCGGCGCCGGAGGCCGGCGCCGGCTTCCTCAAGAATGTGCTTGACAGCAATACGGCCGCGGACTAACTCCGCGTCTCCTTTCCGGGGGTCGTTCGCGCCCCCCAACCCGCTGTAGTCCACGGAACGTGGAGACCCGCGGGCGTACTCAACCACCAACCAGGTGATTCATGGCTGCCGAGGGAACCAACGAGGTTGCCAGCGCTGCGTCGCGTGGTCGTCGCACCTTGCTCGGTCGCGTCGTGTCCGACAAAATGGACAAGACGATCGTTGTCGAGGTCGAGCGCACCCACAAGCACGCCACGTACCGCAAGTACGTGAAGTCGAGCAAGAAGTACAAGGCTCACGATGAAGCGAACGACTGCAAGGTCGACGACTTCGTGGTGATCGAGGAATCCCGCCCGCTCAGCCGCACCAAGCGCTGGGTGGTCGTGGAGCGCCGCCCCGTGGGAGGTGCCTCGTGATCCAGATGCAGAGCACGCTGGACGTAGCGGATAACTCCGGCGCCCGCAAGGTGATGTGCATCAAGGTCATCGGTGGGAGCAAGCGGAAGTATGCCTCCCTCGGTGACGTGATCGTCGTCGCCGTGCAGGAAGCCATCCCCAACGGCAAGGTGAAGAAGGGCGAAGTGGCGAAAGCCGTCATCGTTCGGACCTCGAAAGAGGTTCGTCGTGCGGACGGGTCCTACATCCGCTTCGACAACAACTCTGCCGTTCTCATCGACAACAAGGGCGAGCCCGTCGGCACCCGCATCTTCGGCCCTGTGGCGCGTGAGCTCCGTAGCAAGGCCTACATGAAGATCGTGGCCCTCGCTCCCGAAGTGCTGTGAGGCGGCCATGAAGATCAAGTTCAAGATTCATCGCGACGACACCGTCGTGGTCATCGCGGGCAAGTTCAAGGGGCGCGTCGGCAAGGTCGTGCGCGTCATCCCCGAGGACGGCCGTGTGGTCGTCGAGGGCGTTGCGCTCCAGAAGCGCCACGTGAAGGCGCAGGGCGATCAGGCTGGGCGCATCATCGAGAAGGAACGCCCGATCCACGTTTCGAACGTGGCCATCTGGAACGTCGACGAGAAGCGTCGCGTGAAGGTCGGCCTCAAGACCCAGGAAGACGGCACCAAGGTGCGCGTCGACAAGAAGACCGGGTCCAACCTCGACCAGGCGAAGGGGTAGTCCATGGCGCTCCGTTCCAACGAGCTGTACCACACCGCGACGGTGCCCGCGCTCCAGAAGGAGTTCGGGTACACCAACGTGATGCAGGTGCCGCGGCTCGAGAAGATCGTGCTCAACACCTCCATCAAGGAAGCCACCCAGAACGTGAAGGTCCTCGAGACCGCCGCGGAGGAGCTTTCCCTGATCACCGGCCAGAAGCCGCAGGTTCGTCGTGCTCGCAAGGCAATCGCGAACTTCAAGCTCCGGGCCGGCATTCCCATCGGCGCGCGGGTCACCCTGCGTGGACGGCGGATGTGGGAGTTCCTGGATCGGTTGATCCACATCGCGCTTCCCCGCGTTCGTGACTTCCGCGGGATCAACCCGCGGGCGTTCGACGGCCGCGGGAACTACTCGCTCGGTATCACCGAGCAGATCATCTTCCCGGAGATCAACTACGACCGCGTGTCGAAGGTCACCGGGATGAACATCTCCTTCGTCACCACCGCGAATACCGACGCGGAGGGCAAGGCGCTGCTGCAGCACCTTGGTCTCCCGTTCCGGCAGTAGGGGGCAAGATGGCCAAGAAGTCTATGGTCGCCAAGGCTGCCCGCCCGGCGAAGTTCTCCTCGCGCAAGTACAACCGGTGCCCCCTGTGTGGCCGGCCTCGCGCGTTCCTCCGCAACTTCAACATGTGCCGCATCTGCTTCCGGAATCACGCCCTCGCGGGCGAGATCCCCGGCGTGATGAAGGCGAGCTGGTAGGAGGTCCCCATGGTGACTACCGATCCCATCGCGGACCTGCTCACGCGCATCCGCAACGGCCTCTCGGCGCGCCACGCGTCGGTTGTCGTTCCCCGCTCCAAGATGAAGCTCGAGATCGTGAAGATCCTCAAGACTGAGGGCTTCATCGAGGGCTACATCGACCAAGCCGACGCGACTCGTCCGAGCGTGAAGGTCTTCCTCAAGTATGCCGATGGCAAGTCGGGGGTCATCCAGGGCCTCCAGCGCGTGTCGAGCCCGAGCCGGCGTCATTACGTCGGTAAGGACGAGCTCCCTCGCGTTCGCAACGGCCTCGGCGTTGCCATCCTCACCACGCCTCGCGGCGTGCTCACCGACAAGGCGGCCCGCGCGGCTGGCGTTGGCGGTGAGGTCATCTGCTACGTCTGGTAGGAGCTTCCATGTCGCGCGTTGGAAAGCTGCCCATTGCCGTCCCCGCTGGGGTCACGGTCACGACGGGCGCCGCCGAGTTCCATGTCAAGGGTCCGAAGGGTGAACTCACCCAGAAGCTCGCGACCGGGGTAAGGATCGTGCAGGAGACCGGATCGGTCGCTGTCGTTCGCGAGAACGAAGAGCGTCAGTCTCGGTCGAATCACGGCCTCACCCGCGCGCTCCTCGCCAACATGGTGACGGGCGTGACGAAGGGCTACGAGCGTCGCCTCACCATTCTCGGTGTCGGCTTCAAGGGTGAGATCAAGGGCAAGAGCCTCACGCTCGCCCTCGGTTACTCCCACCCTGTGGAGTTCCCGTTCCCCGCCGGCATCACCATCGAGGTCGACAAAGCGACCACGTTGGTGGTGAAGGGCGCGGATCGTCAGCTCGTCGGCGAGACCGCCGCCAAGCTCCGCGGCCTCCGTCCGCCCGACTCCTACAAGGGGAAGGGGATCCGGAACGAAGGCGAGCACATCAAGCTCAAGGCCGGCAAGACCGCGAAGAAGTAGGGAGAGCTCATGTCCAATCGTGAACATCAGATCGCTGCACGTGAGCGCCGCAAGGTTCGCATCCGGGGTCGCGTCAGCGGCACGCCGGGGCGTCCGCGCCTCTCCGTCTACCGTTCGGCCAGCCACATCTACGCGCAGGTCATTGATGACGAGACGGGGGTCACCCTCGCGTCTGCGTCTACCTTGTCTGCAGAGCTCAAGGGCCGCGAGGGGCACGGTGGCAACATCGACGCCGCGCGCGCCGTGGGCGGCCTGCTCGCCGAGAAGGCCAAGGCCGCGAACATCAACCAGGTGGTCTTCGATCGTAACGGGTTCCTCTACCACGGCCGCGTGAAGGCCCTGGCGGACGGGGCTCGTGAAGGCGGCCTCGACTTCTAGCCCTTACTCGTCGGCGCCTCCGGGCGCCGCGGAGCTTCCATGTCCATGCCGTCTGGCAACAAGAAGAGCGCTCCTCGCAAGCCCGCGGAAGACGCGCAGCTCATCGAGAAGAACATCTACGTCAACCGCGTCGCGAAGGTCGTGAAGGGCGGTCGCCGGTTCTCGTTCGCCGCCCTGGTGGTGGTGGGCAACGGCGACGGTCGGATCGGCATCGGGCAGGGCAAGGCGAACGAGGTTCCCGAAGCCGTGCGTAAGGCCACTGAGCGTGCGCGCCGCACCATGTTCGATGTCCCGGTCGTCGACGGCACCGTGCCGCACGTGATTCAGGGGCGCTTCGGTGCGGGCAAGGTGCTGCTCCGCCCGGCGAATCCCGGCACGGGTGTCATCGCCGGTCCGGTGGTGCGCGCGCTGCTCGACGCGGCTGGCTACCACAACGTCCTGACCAAGAGCCTCGGCAGCTCGAACCCGTACAACGTCGCGAAGGCGACGGTGGCCGCGCTCAAGACGGTCGAGTCTCCGGCGATGGTCGCGGCACGCCGCGGTCTGTCCGTTGAGGACGTCATCGGCAACTACGACCTCGGCCACCGCGTGTGGGCGAAGGACGCGAAGGAGAACGTATGACCCGCCTGAAGGTGACGCTCACCCGGTCTTCGATCGGGTGCGACGATCGGCAACGCTCGACCCTCAAGGGTCTCGGCCTGCGCAAGATCGGTGGCTCCCGGCTGCTCGAGAACACTCCGAGCGTGCGTGGGATGGTGAAGTCGGTGATGCACCTCATCGAGGTCGAGGAGGTTTCCAATGGCGGATGAACTGAGCCGTCTGAAGCCCGTTGAGGGCGCTCAGACGAGCCGTACCCGTATCGGTCGCGGCCAGGGCTCCGGCCTGGGCAAGACGGCGGGTCGTGGCACCAAGGGCCAGCAGGCGCGTGCGGGCTACACCCGTCGGTGGGGCTTCGAGGGCGGCCAGATGCCGTTGCAGCGCCGTCTCCCGAAGGTGGGCTTCAACAACATCAACGCCAAGGACTACGAGGCGGTGAACGTGGGCAAGCTCAACGGGCTCGCCGACGGATCCGTTGTCGACGCCGCGGCGCTCAAGGCTGCCGGGGTCATCTCTCGCGTCGGTCGTGACGGCGTGAAGGTGCTCGGCGGCGGCGATCTCACCGTGAAACTCACGGTGAAGGCCGCCAAGGTTTCCGCTGGAGCCCGTGCCAAGATCGAAGCCGCTGGCGGTACGGTCGAGGTCGCGGAGTGATCGTGCGGCTTCGGCCGCACACACTTGCTTTCGGGGAAGCTGCGATTAGCCTTCCCCGCCGGAGGTAGGCATGACCCGCTGGATTTCCACCATCTGGCGGATGCCGGACCTGCGGAGCCGGGTGGTGTTCACCTTGGCGATGTTGGCGGTTTTCCGTCTCGGGGCACACATCCCCGCGCCGGGTGTGAACCGTCACGCGCTGGCTAAGATGATCGAGGCCAACAGCCAGACGATGTTCGGGCTGTACAACATGTTCAGTGGCGGCGCGCTGGGGAACTTCAGCGTGTTCGTGCTGGGCATCATGCCCTACATCACCTCCAGCATCATCATCCAGATATTGACGGTCGCCATCCCTTCGTTGGAGCGCATTTCCAAGGAAGGTCAGCAGGGCAAGAACCGCATCACGCAGTACACGCGCTATGCGACGATCGTCATCGCCCTCGTTCAGGGCGTGGTGATGGTCGCCATCCCGTTGGAGTCCATGAAGGACGACACGGGAGCGAGCGTGGTTTTGCACGCAGGCCTCGAGTTCCGCGCGATGACCTCCATCACGCTGGCGGCGGGAAGCTGTTTCGTGATGTGGATCGGAGAGCAGATCAGCGAGCGTGGGCTCGGAAATGGCAGCTCCCTGATCATCACGGCGGGCATCGTCTCCCGGCTTCCCGGTGCGGTTGAGAGCAGCATCGTGAAGGTGCAGAACGGGGAGAACAACCTGCTCGAGCTCACCGTCATGGGCTTCCTGATGGTCATCGTCATCGGGCTCATCGTCTGGATTGAGCGGGCGCAACGCCGCATCCCCATCGAGTACGCCAAGCGCGTCGTGGGTCGGAAGGCGGTGTCCAAGGGGGCGCAGCAGAGCCACCTCCCGCTGAAGATCAACACGGCGGGGGTCATCCCTCCGATCTTCGCGTCGAGCGTGCTCATGGCCCCGGCCACGATTCTCACGTTCACCAAGACCTCCACTCCGCTGGTGCAGGCGATCAGCGCGGCGTTGCAGCCGGGTGCCTGGTTGTACAACTACTGCGAAGTGGGCCTGATCGTCTTCTTCGCGTACTTCTACACCGCGATGGTGTTCAACCCGGTGGACGTGGCTGACAACCTGAAGAAGCATGGCGGCTACATCCCGGGGATCCGTCCCGGGAAGCAGACGGCCGAATACATCGACCACATCCTCACCCGGCTGACGGGTGCGGGTGCGCTGTACATGGCGGGCGTGTGCGTCCTCCCCATCATCCTCACCCGCATGTACGGGATGCCGTTCGCGTTCGGCGGAACGGGGCTGCTCATCGTGGTCAACGTCTCGTTGGACACGGTGGCCCAGATCGAAGGGCAGATGCTCACGCAACACTACGACGGCATCACGGGTCCCCAGGCTCCTGGGATGTCGGGCGGCCGTCGGCGGATCATCGCGGACGCCGCTCAGGTCTGAGGAGGTGTCGATGTTCGTGCTCCTGTTCGGCCCGCCTGGCTCCGGAAAGGGAACCCAGGCTGCGGCGCTGGCCTCGCGTCTGGCCATTCCCCACGTCGCCACGGGCGACATCTTCCGGAAGCACCTCCGCGAGGGCACCGACCTCGGGAAGCTCGCGAGGAGCTACATGGACCGGGGGCAGCTCGTGCCCGACCTGGTCACGTGCGATCTGGTGGCGAGCCGGATTGGCGAGGCCGACGCCGGCAACGGCGTGCTCTTCGACGGCTTCCCGCGGTCCGTGCCACAGCTGTACTGGCTCATCGGGCACCTCGGCGCGACGGGCCGAAGGCTCCACGCCGTGGTGAACCTCCAGGTGGCGGACGACCTCATTCTCGGCCGGATCACCGGGCGGAGAACCTGCACCAACTGCGGAGCGACCTACCACCTGGTGAGCGCGCCTCCGAACACGGATGGCAGCTGCAGTCGCTGTGGGGCGGCGGTGGTTCAGCGCAAGGACGACTCCGAGGACGTGGTGCGCGACCGGCTCGTGGCCTACGCTAATCAGACCTTCCCGTGCTTGGAGCAGCTGCGCGACCGCACGCCCATCCACGACGTGGATGGAGTGGGGAGCATCGAAGGCGTGCAGGGGCGCATCTTCGGCGCGTTGGGGATGTAGGTCCCGATGATCCCGATCAAGGAGCCGTGGGAGCTCGTGGTGATGCGCACCGCGGGCCGGAAGCTTGCGGAGGTCGTCGCGCGGCTTCGCGAGCGCCTCGTGGTGGACATGACCACGCTCGACCTCGATCGGCTCTCCGAGGATGCCATTCTTGAGCTTGGCGCGAAGCCGGCGTTCAAGGGCTATAAGGTTGGGCGCGCGGTCTTCCCGGCCACGCTTTGCGTCTCGATCAATGAGCAGGTCGTGCACGGCATCCCCGGGAAGCGCAAGATCAAGAGTGGAGACGTGGTCTCCCTCGACTTTGGGCTGATCTACGGCGGCTACTACGCCGACACGGCGTTCACCGTGGTGATGGGGGAGGGTGACGCGGACGCGCGGAGGCTCGTCGCCGCCACGGAGGAGGCGATGCTTCGGGGCATCGCGCTCGCGAAGGTCGGCGGGCGCGTGGGGGACATCGGCCACGCCATCGAGAGCTTCGTGCGCCCGCAGGGGCTCGGGGTGGTGACGCAGATGGTGGGGCACGGCATCGGCCGGAAGCTGCACGAGCCGCCCAGCGTACCGAACTACGGGAAGGCCAGGAGCGGCGATCTCATAAGGCCAGGCATGGTTTTGGCCATCGAGCCGATGATCACGCTCGGGACGGACGACACGAAAATCCTCGGTGACCAGTGGACAGTGGTGACCGAAGACGATAGCCGCTCCGCCCACTTCGAACATACCGTGGCGATCACCCCGGCCGGTCCAGAAATCCTGACCCGGCTGAGCTGACCAAGCGAGGTTGGAAGTACAACGCGGCGCGAGCCGCTTCATCCTGTCCGTTGAACCGGCATCCCGCCGGCGAGGAGCAATCGTGAAGGTAAAGGCCTCAGTCAAGGTCATTTGCGACAAGTGCCGCGTGATCAAGCGGCGCGGCGTCGTCCGTGTCATCTGCGAAACCCCCAAGCACAAGCAGCGTCAGGGCTAGGAGGAAAGCATGGCACGTATCGAAGGCGTCGACCTGCCGCGCAACAAGCGCATCGACATCGCACTCGGCTACATCTACGGCATCGGCCGGGCCAACACCAAGGTCATCCTCGAGAAGGCCCAGGTGGAAGGCTCCGTCCGTACCCAGGACCTCTCCGAGACGGAGATCGCGCGGATCCGCGAGGTCATCCAGCGTGAGTTCCGTGTCGAAGGCGAACTCCGTAAGGAAGTCGCCATGAACATCAAGCGCCTGATTGACCTCGGCGCTTACCGCGGTTCCCGCCACAAGCGGGGCCTCCCCACGCGCGGCCAGCGCACCCACACCAACGCGCGTACCCGTAAGGGACCGCGTCGTACCATCGCCGGCAAGAAGGTCGCGACCAAGTAGGAGGAGGCTCACATGGCGAAGAAAGAAGAAACTGGCAAGAAGGCCAAGCGCGCTAAGAAGAACGTGCCGGTGGGCGTGGTGCATATCCAGAGCACCTTCAACAACACCATCGTCACCATCACCGACATGGCGGGCAACACCGTCGCCTGGTCGAGCGCTGGCGTGAAGGGCTTCAAGGGCTCCCGCAAGAGCACGCCGTTCGCGGCGCAGCTCGTGGCGGAAGACGCCACCCGCAAGGCTGTGGAGCACGGCATGAAGACCGCGGGCGTGGTCATCCGCGGCCCCGGCTCCGGCCGTGAGTCCGCGTTGCGCGCCATCGCAGCGGCCGGCCTGAAGGTGACGTCCATCACCGACCAGACCGCGATCCCCCACAACGGCTGCCGCCCTCCGAAGCGTCGCCGCGTCTGATTCAACCCGGCCTCACCCGCGTCGCGGGTGAGGCCTCCCCCGCCTGGCCAGCACCGTGTCCTCTCCGGAGGATGCGGCCTTTCCTCGGCGAGTGATGAGCCGGCTCGGCCAGCCGCGCGAGAAGCTCGCCCCGGAGACTCTTCTCATGAGCAACGAGTTCGTCGTCAGCAACTGGCGCGCGCTGATCAAGCCGCGTCGTATCGAGCGCGATGGCAAGTCGGACGCCACCTATGGCAAGTTCGTGGTGCGTCCGCTTGAGCGCGGGTTCGGCATCACCTTGGGCAACTCGCTTCGCCGCGTGCTGCTCTCCAGCCTCCAGGGCGCGGCCGTCACCAGCGTGAAGATCGAGGGCGTCCTTCACGAGTTCTCGTCCATCCCGGGCGTGATCGAAGACGTGGTCGACATCATCCTCAACATCAAGGGCATCCTGGTCAAGACCGACCGGATGGAGCCGATCCACGCCACGATCGACGTTGAGGGTACCCCCGGCGAAATCCGCGTGGTGCGCGCCCGCGACCTCCGCTTCGACGCGGCGGCCGATGTGCTCAACCCCGACCACCCGCTGTGCACCATCACGGGCTCGGGCCGCTTCCACGCCGAGCTCGTCGTGGCGATGGGCAAGGGCTACGTGCCCGCGGACAAGGCGGCGAACAAGGAGCTTCCGATCGGGACCATCCCGGTGGACGCCATTCACATGCCGGTTCGCCGGGTGAAGTTCACCGTGACCAACGCCCGCGTCGGACAGCGCACCGACTTCGACAAGCTCACCCTCGAGGTGTGGACCAACGGGTCGGTCAGCCCGGAGGACGCCGTCTCCTTCGCCGCCAAGGTGCTCAAGGAGCAGCTCCAGGTCTTCATCAACTTCACCGAAGAAGATGAGCCCTCCTCCGGAGACGAGCCGAAGGCCCAGGAGCAGTTCAACGAGGCGCTCTTCAAGCGAGTCGACGAGCTGGACCTCTCCGTGCGCTCGGCGAACTGCCTCCAGAACGCCGGCATCGAGTACATCTGGCAGCTGGTCGAGCGCTCCGAAGCGGAGATGCTCAAGACCAAGAACTTCGGCCGCAAGTCGCTCAACGAGATCAAGGAGCTCCTCTCGGAGCTTGGGCTCTCGCTGGGCATGAAGCTCAACAACTTCCCGAAGAACCGCGCGTAGTCGCGGGTCGAAGGAGTCTACCATGCGTCATCAGTCCTCCGGCCGCGGCTTCGGGATCTCCAGCTCCCACCGCAAGGCGATGTTCAACAACCTGGTCACCGCGCTCATGCAGCACGGGCGGATCCAGACCACCGAGCCCAAGGCGAAGGAGCTCCGCAAGATCGCCGATCGGGTGATCAGCTTCTCCAAGAAGGTGCCGAACGGTGACCTGGCGAAGCTCGAGGGCGCGGAGCTCGCGGCGGCGAAGGCCAAGCGCGTGCACGCCATCCGGCTCGCTCGTCGCTACATCACCGATCGCGACGTGCTCCACACCATCTTCACCGACTACAGTGATCGGTTCGCGGCCCGTCCGGGCGGCTACACCCGGATCATCAAGCTTGGCCGCCGCGCCGGTGACAACGCCCACATGGCGCTCATCGAGCTGGTGACCGAGCCCTACCCCGCCGCGGAGTAGGTTTAGGCCGGCGCCGAGGCCGCGTTGAGCGGCCTCGGGCGGGTGTGTACCACGGAC
>Ga0138288_1028666_pt1 | contig 13985 bp, 27 predicted proteins | sample S_130826_M_mt_FD_106918 | JGI IMG/M metagenome (GOLD analysis project Ga0138288, IMG submission 106918) | Freshwater microbial communities from Lake Simoncouche, Canada - S_130826_M_mt (Metagenome Metatranscriptome) | ecosystem: Environmental > Aquatic > Freshwater > Lake | place: Canada: Quebec...
CCTGAAGGAAGGCGTGGAAATGGTGATGCCTGGTGACAACGTAGCGGTGACGATCTCCTTGATCACACCGATTGCGATTGAGAAAGGTCTTCGCTTTGCAATCCGCGAAGGTGGCCGTACGGTAGGTGCCGGCGTCGTTACCGACATTATCAAGTAATCTTATAGAAGAATCAGGAAGACTTCCATGGCTTCTACCGATAAAATTCGCATCCGCCTTAAGGCATACGATCACAAGCTGCTTGATAAGTCGGCACGTGAGATTGTGGACACAGCACGCCGTAGTGGTGTGACCATTCGTGGGCCCTTTCCGCTTCCTACCACTATCAGCCGCTGGACCGTGCTTCGCGGGCCCCACGTTGACAAGAAGTCCCGTGAGCAATTTGAACGGCGCACACATCACCGCCTCATTGACATCCTGGAGCCTACACAGGCAACGGTAGATGCGCTGATGAAGCTGGATCTGTCCGCTGGTGTTCACGTCGAGATCAAGATTTCCTGAAGATTCGCCACTGTTTTTCGGAACGGTGAGGAGCACAGATGCCTGTGGTCAATGTGTACAACGTCGCGCGTGAGCAGGTCAGTTCGACCGAGCTGAGCGACGAAGTTTTCGGAACAGAAGTCAAGGAACATCTGTTTCACCTTGTAGTTCGCTACCAACTTGCCGCCCGTCGTGCTGGAACGCACGCAACCAAGACTCGTTCTTGGGTTGCAGGTGGCGGACGGAAGCCCTGGCGCCAGAAAGGCACCGGTCGCGCCCGTCAAGGTTCCACACGCTCCCCTCAATGGCGGGGCGGTGGTGTAGTGTTCGGGCCGCATCCACGCAGCCATGCCTTTGACGTGCCTAAGCGCGTCCGGCGTGCCGCACTTCGTGGTGCTCTCAGTCGTCGTACTGAGGAGAACAGCCTGACCGTTCTGGACAGCCTGACATTTGGCGAGGTCAAGACCCGCCAATTTGTGGCCTTCCTAAAGCGTTTCGAGATGAAAAGCGTGTTGGTGGTAGTTCCTGAGATCGATGCATCTCTGGATCAGATTACCCGGAATATCCCCGGTGTAACCGTACTACCAGTGCGTGGACTCAATGTGTATGACGTGCTTCGCCACGCGAACACAGTGATAACACTCGATGCTGTCACCGGTGTGGTAGAGCGCCTGAAGGAGGCTGCAAATGGCTGAGATTCACGATATCATCCTCCGCCCACTGGTGAACGAGAAAGCGTCCCAGCTTGAGGCTCAGGGTACATACGTATTCGCGGTGGGCTTAGATGCAAACAAGCATCAGATCCGTGAAGCCGTAGAGCACTTTTTCAAAGTCAATGTTGAAGATGTTCGGACAGTCATCGTACGGGGTAAGTTCCGTCGCTATGGCCGCTTTACATCTCGGCGCGCTGATTGGAAGAAGGCCTATGTTCGCCTCGCAGAGGGGAACACCCTCAACTTCCTGGAGAACTGAAGATGGGCACAAAGCGTTTTGCTCCGGCCACTCCGGGTCGGCGCTTCATGGTGACGCCAGACTTCGCAGAGGTCACAACTGACCGTCCTGAGAAGAAGCTCACCGTTTCTCTGAATGGCACCGGTGGTCGTAACAACCTGGGTCGGCTCACCAGCCGTCACATGGGTGGTGGCCACAAGCGTCGTTACCGGATCATCGACTTCCGGCGTGAGAAAGATGGAGTTCCTGGGGTTGTATCCACCATTGAATACGATCCCAACCGCACCGCACGTATCGCTCTGGTGAGCTATGCAGACGGTGAGAAGCGGTACATCATCGCTCCTGTGGGCTTGTCCGTAGGTGACAAGATCCTCACGAGCGACCAGGCTGATATCAAGCCTGGCAACACCATGCGTCTCTCGGCGATTCCGCTCGGCGTGTCGGTCCACAATGTGGAACTGCGCGTTGGTGCGGGTGGCCAGATCTGCCGCTCTGCGGGTTGCTTTGCTCAAGTGATGGCGAAAGAGGGCAAGTATGTTCTCCTTCGGCTTCCCAGCGGCGAGCTCCGTCAGGTGCTGGCTGAGTGTCGTGCTACCATCGGCCAAGTTGGCAACCTGGACCATGAAAATGAGATCCTTGGTAAAGCCGGTAAGGCACGCTGGTTGGGTTGGCGCTCCGAAGTACGTGGCACTGCAATGAACCCCATTGACCACCCCCACGGTGGTGGTGAGGGTCGTACCAAGGGCGGACGCCATCCAGTGTCTCCTTGGGGCAAGCCAACCAAGGGTTACAAAACACGGTCTCGCAAGAAGCCGTCCAATCGGTTCATTGTCAAGCGTCGCGAAAAGTAGGGAGAACCCATGGCGCGTTCAGTCAAAAAGGGTCCTTTCGTTGACCAGTACCTGATTGCCAAAGCGGCTGCGGCCCGTGGCGGAGCAGGACGGGTTATCAAGACCTGGAGTCGTCGTTCTACGGTCATCCCCGACTTTATCGGGCTGACTTTTGCTGTTCACAACGGCCGTAAATTCCATCCAGTGTACATCACTGAACAGATGGTAGGACACAAGTTTGGGGAGTTTGCCCTCACCCGCACTTTCTTTGGTCATGCGGCTGACCGCAAGACCAAGACCAAGTGAGCTGAAAGGCATAGGAGTTTCCGATGAAGGCGACTGCAACACTTCGGTTCGCGCGCGTGTCGGCGCGGAAGGCACGGTTGGTAGCTGATCTCGTTCGCGGTAAAGACGCGGATGAGGCTGTCAAGCTTCTGACCTTTCTTCCCAAGAAGACCGCCCCGCTGATCAAGAAGCTGATCGAGTCTGCGATTGCAAATGCTGAGCAGGCCGAGCGTGAATTGGATGTAGATAGCCTCTACGTCCAGAGCATTGAGGTTAACCAGGGTCCTGGGCTGCGCCGGTTTCGGCCACGCGCACAGGGTCGGGCTACCCCGATTCTCAAGAAGACAGCCCACATCACTGTCACGGTTGGAACCCGGTAGGGGGAAGTATGGGTCAGAAAGTCAATCCGATCGGGTACCGCGTAGGGATCACCCGCCAGTGGGAATCTCGCTGGTATGCTGAGCGCGATTTCCAGCGTTTCCTCCATGAGGATATTCAGATTCGTCGCTTTCTCAAGGCGAAACTGATGTCTGCTGGTATCAGCAAAATCCGCATTGAGCGGGCTGCCAACAAAGCGAAGGTCTATATCCATGCTGCAAAGCCTGGTATGATCATCGACAAGAAGGCCAGCGTACGTCTCGATGCACTCCGCCTTGAGCTGCAGAAAACGGTCAAGACCGAGGTCTTCCTGAATGTCATGGAAGTCCGTAAGGTTGATACCGATTCTCAGCTGGTGGCAGAGAACATTGCGGCTCAGCTTGAAAAGCGGGTTAGTTTCCGCCGGGCCATGAAGAAAGCCATGACTCAAGCCAAAAAGGCTGGAGCCAAGGGTATCAAGGTCATGTGTGCAGGCCGTCTCGGTGGCGCAGAAATGAGCCGTACAGAGTGGTACCGTGAGGGGCGTGTTCCGCTCCACACCCTGCGTGCAGATGTGGACTACGGTTTCGCTGAAGCGAAGACCACCTATGGCGTCATTGGCGTCAAAGTTTGGATCTTCAAGGGTGAGATCATGCCGGGCGACGAGGATCGCTCGCTCTGAGGTGTTAAATGATGAGCCCGAAGAGAGTTAAGTTCCGGAAAGTTCAGAAAGGAAACCGCAATGGCCTTGCCTATCGCGGCTCTGATGTCAGCTATGGAGACTTCGGTCTTCAAGCGACTGAGCCCGCATGGGTCTCGGCGCGGCAGATCGAGGCAGGTCGTATTGCACTGACCCGTCACGTGAAGCGCGGTGGAAAAATCTGGATCCGGGTATTCCCCCAAAAGCCAATCACCAAGAAGCCTGCTGAGACCCGTCAGGGTACCGGTAAAGGCGCTCCAGAATACTGGGTTGCAGTGGTTGAGCCAGGTCGTATTATATACGAAATTGAGGGAGTAGCAGAAGATGTGGCACGCGAAGCACTTCGCTTAGCAAGCCACAAACTGCCCGTTGCTACCCGCTTTGTGCGTCGTGGTGGAGGTATCTGATGAAGTTCAACGAACTCACATCGCTCAGTGATGAGCAGCTGGTTCACAAGGAACTGGGATTGCAGACGGCTCTGATGACGAGCCTTTTGCGTCACCGCCTTGGCAAGCTGGTTAACACTGGCCTTATCCGTGATGCACGTCGCGACATCGCACGCGTGCAGACCCTGCTTACCCAGCGTGAGCAGGCCGCAGGACTTGGCAAAGGAGCCCTTAAAGCTCAGTTCCAATCCTCTTATCAACCCGAAGCTGCTGCTGAGACTGAGACTGCCGGTTCAGGCTTCTTGAAGTCGCTCCTTGACACGAGCGCTCAGACCTGATAAACGGCGGTCAGCTTCACAAGCTGAGAAGAATGCTGCGTCCGCTTTGCGGAGACCGTATTCTAACTCTAATGCCTTTCTGGAGGCTCTAAAATGTCTGAGGAAGCAGGCCAGGGCGGCAAACGCCGCCTTCGCGGTCGCGTCGTCTCTGACAAGATGGACAAGACTGTGATCGTGGTGGTAGAACGTAAGTTCAAGCACCCTAAGTATCGTAAGTATGTGACCAAGCTCCGCAAGTTTGCGGCGCATGATGAAGAAAACAGCTGTGCTATCAATGACGTTGTTGTCATTGAAGAGTCCCGGCCGCTTTCTCGCACCAAGCGCTGGATGGTTGTGGATCGCGTAACAGCGAGCTAGGTCGCAGGGAGACAGCCATGATTCAGATGCAATCCACGCTTGATGTGGCAGACAACTCCGGAGCTCGTAAAGTTCAGTGCGTAAAAGTACTGGGCGGAAGCAAACGGAAATACGCCTCCCTTGGAGACGTTATTGTTGTAAGCGTCAAGGAAGCCATCCCTAACGGGAAGGTCAAGAAAGGCGAAGTATCAAAAGCCGTAGTCGTTCGCACAGCGAAGGAAGTTCGCCGTGCAGACGGAACCTACATTCGCTTCGATACGAATGCTGCGGTCCTCCTTGATGAAAAGAATGAACCGGTGGGAACTCGTATCTTCGGGCCTGTCGCACGCGAACTCCGCGCGCGCCAGTACATGAAGATAGTTGCTCTTGCCCCTGAGGTGCTGTGAGGCGGTGATGTCTAAACTGCGAATCCACAAAGATGACGTGGTGGTGGTCATCAGCGGCAAAAATAAAGGCCGCGTCGGCAAAGTGCTCGAAGTCCGTCCGACTGAAGAGCGCGTTATTGTCGAAGGTGTAGCCATCGTGAAGCGGCATGTGAAGCGGCAAGGCGAACAGGCTGGCCGTATTGTCGAGCGCGAAGCGGCTATCCACGTCTCGAACGTGGCGCTGTGGGATGCCGACAACAAGCGGCGCTTGAAGTCTGCCCTTCGTGTTCAAGAAGATGGGACTAAGGTTCGCGTCGATCGGAAGACCGGTCAACGAATCTGACGGGAGTGTGGTATGACAGCTAGGTTACTGGAGCATTATCGCTCGACCGTAGTCCCCGCTCTCCAGGCGGAATTCAACTACGGCAACGTTATGGAAGTCCCTCGCTTGATCAAGGTTGTTGTTAACACCTCGATCAAAGAGGCCACCCAAAACGTGCGTCTTCTTGAAAACGCTGCTGAGGAGATCGCGACCATAACAGGTCAAAAACCTCAGATCCGGCGTGCTCGTATGAGCATTGCTAATTTCAAGCTCCGGGAAGGAATGCCTATCGGCGCCCGGGTAACCCTTCGGGGTTCCCGTATGTGGGAGTTCTACGATCGCCTGGTCAATGTGGCGCTGCCACGTACGCGAGATTTTCGCGGCGTCAGCCCCAAGGCCTTTGACGGTCGTGGCAACTACTCGCTGGGCCTGAGTGAGCAAATCATTTTCCCAGAGATCAACTATGATAAGGTGCAGAAAGTGACAGGAATGAATGTCGCTTTTGTCACCACTGCAAAAACCGACCGTGAAGCCAAGGCACTGCTGCGACACCTCGGCATGCCCTTCCGGCAGTAGGAGCGGAGATGGCCAAGAAGTCTGACATCGCGAAAGCGAAGCGTGAGCTGAAATTCAGCGTTCGCAATCGCAATCGCTGTCCTCTCTGCGGGCGCCCTCGGGCATTTCTGCGTGATTTCAACATGTGCCGTATCTGTTTCCGGGGACTTGCTCTAAAAGGCGAAATCCCCGGTGTGATGAAGGCCAGCTGGTAGACGGAGGATCCTATGTCAATGACTGATCCTGTGGCTGACATGCTTACTCGCATTCGTAATGCGGGCATGGTCGGACATGACTCTGTGGTTGTCCCACGGTCCCGCCTTAAGATGGAGGTCTTGCGCATTCTTGAGCAAGAAGGTTTCATCGCTGGCGTGACGGATGATGGACACATTATGCACGTCAAGCTCAAGTTTGACCAAGGACGCCGAACGGTGATCCAGGGCCTCAAACGTGTGAGCACCCCCGGACGTCGCACCTATGTCGGCAAAGACGAGATTCCGTACGTACGTGACGGACTCGGCGTTGCCATCTTGACCACTCCCCGAGGCGTACTGACCGACAAGGCCGCACGTCATGCAGGCGTGGGTGGCGAAGTCATCTGCTACGTGTGGTAGTAGGAGCCAGCCAATGTCTCGAATTGGAAAGCTACCGGTAATTTTACCGGCGGGCGTTGAAGTACACATCGCTGATGACACCATTCGCCTGAAAGGCGCGAAAGGTGATCTGACCAGGCGGATCGCCAACGGCATCCGTGTTGAGCGCAAAGGGGCTGAGCTCCTTGTGCAGCGAAACGATGAAGAACGTCAGACCCGTTCAAATCATGGGCTGATGCGCGCACTGATCAACAACATGGCGATCGGTGTGAGCAAGGGTTTTGACGTCCGCCTGGATATCCAGGGGGTTGGCTTCAAAAGTGAAGTCAAAGGCAAAACGCTCGTTCTATCACTCGGCTATAGCCACCAAATCAATTTCCCCTTTCCAACCGGCATCGTTATTGATGTCGAGAAAGGCACTAAATTGACCGTTCGCGGTTGTGACCGTGAACTGGTTGGTGAGACAGCTGCCAAACTCCGAGAGTTCCGTTCGCCCGATAGCTATAAAGGCAAGGGCGTCCGTTACGAGGGTGAGGCCGTCCGCCTGAAGCAGGGCAAGACTGCGAAGAAGTGAGGTCTACATGAGTGTCAAGAGCGGTCAGGATGCGCGTGTACGGCGCAAGCAGCGGATTCGCAAGAAAGTGTTTGGCACGACCGAGCGCCTTCGTCTGACGGTATTCCGTTCCCTCAACCACATCTATGCCCAGATCGTCAATGACGAGATCGGCCATGTGGTTGCGGCAGCCTCTACATTGTCTCCAGAATTGGAGTCTTTGGAAGGTCACCGAGGGAACATGGAAGCAGCGCGAGCAGTTGGGAAACTGATTGCAGAAAAAGCGCTTGCAGCATCTGTTCAGAAGGTAGTGTTCGACCGAAATGGCTTCCTGTACCACGGGCGCATTCAGGCTCTTGCCGATGCTGCACGTGAGGCGGGCCTTGAGTTCTAGTTACCGGTGAGGTAGACGTGAATAAGAACATGCGTTCGAAGAAGGCAACGGAAGAGGTCCACCTCATCGAGAAGACCATCCATGTCAACCGCGTAGCCAAGGTCGTGAAAGGCGGCCGTCGATTTGGCTTCAGCGCGCTAGTGGTCGTTGGAAACGGACAGGGTCGGATCGGCATTGGTCATGGAAAGGCCAATGAAGTTCCCGAAGCCGTTCGTAAAGCGACCGAGCGCGCGAAGAACCATATGTTCGACGTGCCCATTTTCAACACCACGGTTCCCCATGAAGCAGTAGGCAACTACGGCGCAGGCAAGGTGGTTATCCGCCCTGCAAGCTCTGGTACCGGCGTTATCGCTGGCCCTGTTGTCCGCGCCATCATGGATGCAGCGGGGTACCACAACATTCTTACCAAGAGCTTGGGCAGTTCCAATCCGCACAACGTCATGAGGGTTACCCTCGATGCGTTGTCGCAGATGGAGTCTCCCGAGCAGACGGCCGCCCGGCGGGGTCTCTCGCTGGAAAATGTGCTGGAGAACTACAAACATTCAGGGCAGGGTGTGGGTCGTTCTTGACCCCTCCGTAGGAGGCTCAGGTGGGTATGCTGAAGGTTACCCTGACGCGTAGCACAATTGGTTGTAGCGAACGTCAGCGCAATGCGATCCGTGGTCTCGGACTCCGCAAGATCGGTGTCTCCCGTGATGTGGAGAATACCCCTGCGATTCGTGGCCTGATCAAATCCGTCATTCACCTTATTCAGGTGGAAGGCCCTTCTGAGGGCTGAGGAGATTCCTCGTGGCAAATGAACTTTCTAATCTCCATCCGGTTCCGGGCTCTTATAAGAGCCCCCGTCGGTTGGGGCGTGGCCAGGGCTCTGGTCTCGGCAAGACAGCAGGTAAAGGCACCAAGGGCCAAAAAGCCCGTTCCGGTGCATCGAAGGGCAAGGGCTTTGAAGGCGGTCAGGTTCCTCTGAAACGTCGTCTGCCTAAGTTCGGCTTTACCAGCATCTTTGCGAAGGATTACACCGAAGTCAATGTTGGCAGCCTTTCCGGGTTGGCAGCAGGCACGGTCGTTACCGCCGCATCTCTCAAGGAAACCGGCATCATTTCGCGCATCGGCAAAGATGGCGTCAAGGTGTTGGGGAACGGGGATCTGTCGGTAGCACTCACCTTGAAGATCGAGGCCTGCTCTGCAGGTGCTCGTAGCAAGGTTGAGGCGGCAGGGGGTTCGGTGGAGGTTTCGCAGTGAGCCGCTGGCTCTCCTCCATTATGCAGATGCCTGAGCTAAGGAGCCGAGTGTTATTTACACTCGGCCTTCTTGCCGTTTTCAGGCTTGGCATTCACATCCCCGCACCTGGCGTGGATCGTGAGGCGCTGAAAGAATTTATCAATGCCAATCACGACACCATGTTCGGTATGTACGACATGTTTAGTGGTGGGGCACTCCAAAAATTCAGCGTGTTTTTCCTTGGTGTGATGCCTTATATTACGGCAAGCATCATTATCCAGGTTGTGACTGTTATCTTTCCTCCCTTGGAGCGTCTCTCTAAAGAGGGCCAACAGGGACGGAACCAGATTACGCAGTACACACGTTATTTTACGATCATCGTCGCCTTGGTACAATCCTTCAGTGTTGCAATGCAATTGGAGCAGATGCAAACAGGGGCCAATGCAGACATGGTGATCAACCCCGGGTGGCAATTCCGGGTGCTGACGATGTTGACCATGACGGCGGGCAGTTGCTTTGTCATGTGGCTTGGAGAGCAAATCTCTGAGCGTGGCATTGGCAATGGTTCCAGCTTGATCATTACCGCAGGTATCGTGTCGCGTCTTCCACAGGCAGGCATCACCCTTTACCAGAAAATCCAAGTGGGTGAGCTGTCTTTAGTATTGGTTGCAGGTTTGTTGATGATGATGGGCGTGGTCATTGGACTGATTTGTTGGATTGAGCGTGCGCAACGTCGTGTGCCGATCCAGTACGCCAAACGCGTGATTGGTCGGACGGTTTATGGTGGACAAACCAGCCATTTACCACTGAAGATCAACACAACCGGTGTGCTTCCACCTATCTTTGCATCTTCCGTTCTCATGGTTCCCGCAACCCTGGTGAACTTCTGGGACAATGATGTATTGCGTGGCGTGGCTGCAGCCCTTCAGCCCGGTGCTTGGCTTTACACCTATGTGTTTGTAGGCCTGATCGTCTTCTTCTCTTATTTCTACACCGCCATCATGTTTAATCCGGTGGATGTGGCAGACAATTTGAAGAAGAGTGGCGCGTATGTCCCTGGTATTCGCCCCGGAAAACAAACCGCTCAATATATTGACCGGTTGCTGATGCGTCTGACGGGTGCAGGGGCTTTGTACCTTGCAGCGGTCTGTGTGCTTCCAACAATTTTGGTGACCAAGGGGGGCGTGCCCTTCTACTTTGGTGGAACCGGGTTGTTAATTGTTGTCGGTGTATCTATGGACACGGTGGCTCAGATTGAGGCCCAATTGTTGACCCGTCATTACGATGGTCTACAAGGGCCACGCGTGGGTGGACGCCGTCGCTTCCTGAGTAATACCACACAAGAGGCGCTATGATCACGATGCTCTTTGGGCCGCCAGGTAGCGGCAAGGGCACTCAGGCTGTTGCATTGGCGCGGCTGTTTGCTGTACCCCATATTGCCACAGGCGATATTTTCAGGAAAAACCTGAAGGAAGGTACAGCACTCGGGATATTGGCCCGTAGTTTTATGGACAAAGGCCAACTCGTCCCCGATCAAGTCACCTGTGACATGGTGGCAGATCGTTTGACTCAGCCCGATTGTGCGGATGGCGTGTTGTTTGATGGCTTCCCACGCACGGTTTCTCAAGCTGAATGGCTTTTGAACTGGTTGAGTGGTCGTCCCGCACGTGTGTTCAGCCTGACGGTCCCGGATAGCTTCTTATTGGAGCGTATTACGGGACGTCGGGTCTGTACGAAGTGTGGAGTACCTTACCATATTGTTTATAATCCCCCGCCAGATGCCTGTACCCAGTGTGGTGGTGCGGACATTGTGCATCGGGCCGATGATCAAGAAGCCGTTGTACGGGATCGTCTGGTTGTTTATGCGCGGGACACAGCCCCGGTTTTGGGGGTGCTTTCCTCGCTGCCGGTTTATCCCATTGATGGCGTCGGGTCTGTTGAGGACATTCGTAGCCGGATTTTAGGGGCCATTGCATCTGCAGGGTGAAATATGATCCCTATCAAGGACTGGCATGAGCTGGCAGCCATGCGCACAGCGGGCAGAAAGCTGGCGGAAGTGGCTGAGTGGGTAAAACCTGTGGTGCAAGTCGGTGTCACCACAGACGAGATTGATAGGGTCACAGAAGAAGCAATTCTTCGTCTTGGGGCCCGACCTGCGTTTAAGGGGTACAAAGTAGGGAAGGCGATCTTCCCTAAAACAATTTGTATCTCCATCAACGAACAGGTGGTGCATGGTATCCCTGGACGAAGGATCGTTCTTGCGGGAGATTTAATAACACTAGACTTTGGTTTAGTGGATGCCAGCGGTTACTATGCCGACCTTGCATTTACGATTGCGATGCCCTCTGCCTCAGAACAGGCACAGAAATTGCTTGACGATACAAAGCAGTCGTTATATGAGGGCGTCCGCTGGGCACGGCCGGGCAGCCGCATCGGTGATATCGGTGCTGCGGTCCAAGGCTATGTCGAGCCGAGAGGATATGGTGTAGTGACCCAATTCGTGGGTCACGGAATTGGGAGGAAGCTGCACGAAGAGCCCAGTGTACCCAACTTCGGTAAGAAGGGGACCGGATATCTTCTAATGCCAGGGATGGTGTTGGCCATTGAGCCGATGATTACCCTTGGCAAAGGCAAGACGAAGGTACTGGACGACAAGTGGACCGTGGTCACGAATGATGGCAGTCTCGCTGCACATTTCGAACACACGGTTGCGATTACGCCTGCGGGGCCTGAAATCCTCACCGTCCTTGATTCTGATGGTATCGTCCGATGAACCGGCACAGCCGGCTAGGAGTTGTACGTGAAGGTGAAAGCATCTGTTAAAGCAATCTGCAGCAAGTGCACGGTGATCCGGCGGCGTGGTGTCGTTCGGGTCATTTGTGTTGTTCCCAAGCACAAACAGCGGCAGGGATGAGGAGGAGTCATGGCACGTATTGAAGGTGTTGACCTTCCTCGTAATAAGCGTATCGACATTGCCCTCGCCTATCTATACGGCGTAGGTCGGGTCAATGCAAAAGAGATCCTCGACAAGGCACAAATCGCTCATGCGACCCGTGCTCAGGATCTTACCGAGGTGGACATCGCGCGTATCCGCGACGTTCTCCAACGTGATTACCGTGTTGAAGGCGAACTCCGTAAGGAAGTCGCCATGAACATCAAGCGGCTGATCGACCTCGGTACTTACCGGGGCTCTCGCCATAAGCGGGGCCTTCCTGTCCGCGGTCAGCGGACCCATACCAACTCGCGGACCCGTAAGGGCCCTCGTCGCGCTATTGCCGCCAAGAAGAAGTGATCGGGGGTCGTTATGAGTACTGCTGCGAAAAAGAAAGTCGTCAAGCGGGTTAAAAAGAATATTCCTGCTGGCGTTGTACACATCCAATCCACCTTTAACAACACCATTGTCACCATCACGGATCCCGCAGGGAACACGGTGGCATGGTCCAGTGCAGGTGTAAAGGGTTTCAAGGGCTCCCGTAAATCGACGCCCTTTGCTGCCCAGCTTGTTGCCGAAGATGCAGCCCGTAAGGCGCTGGATCATGGCATGAAGACCGCAGGTGTGGTGATCAAGGGACCAGGGGCTGGTCGTGAGTCTGCGCTTCGCGCTATTCAGGCTGCTGGCCTGAAGGTGACGATGATTGTGGATGTAACCCCTATTCCCCACAACGGTTGCCGCCCTCCCAAGCGCCGCCGCGTCTAACCCAATCCAGTCGGACGATGAACGCCTTGTAGGCGATAGAAGTCCGGTGGGAGTGCATCATGAATGAATTCATCTACAGCAATTGGCGGAGCCTTACACGGCCCCGCCGTATTGAGCGCGATTCCCGGTCGGGTGACACCTACGGCAAGTTCGTAGTTAAGCCGCTGGAGCGTGGCTTCGGTATTACGTTGGGGAATGCTCTCCGGCGAGTGCTGTTGTCCAGCCTTCAGGGTGCTGCGATCACCTCGGTCAAGGTCGAAGGCGTGCTCCATGAGTTCTCAGCGATCCCAGGTGTGATTGAGGATGTGACGGACATCATTCTCAACCTCAAGGGTGTTCTGATCCGTACGGATCGGACTGAGCCACTCCGGGCCACCATTGATGTGGAAGGTCGTCCAGGCGAACTGCGTATTGTTCGTGCAGGCGACATCCGCTTTGAAGGCGTAGCCGATGTGCTCAACCCAGACCATCCGATTGCGACCCTCACCGGTCGGGCGCGCTTCTCTGCCGAGATGAGCGTTAAGATGGGCAAGGGTTACACCCCTGCAGATCGGAACAAGACTGAGGATATGCCAATTGGAACCATTCCAATTGACTCCATCCATTCCCCTATCCGCCGTGTTCGTTATGTTGTGACCAATGCCCGTGTGGGTCAACGTACAGACTTCGATAAACTCACCCTCGAGGTGTGGACCAACGGAGCTGTAACCCCCGACGATGCTGTGGCCTTCAGTGCGAAGATCCTCAAAGAGCAGCTTCAAACCTTCATCAACTTTGTTGAAGAAGACGAACCTGCCATGGGCGAGGAAATGGCCGGTGGGGAAGAGTTCAACGAGTCGCTCTTCAAGCGCGTGGACGAGTTGGACCTGTCGGTTCGGTCTGCAAACTGCCTGCAGAATGCAGGGATTGAGTTTGTATGGCAGTTGGTAGAGCGGACAGAGGCAGAAATGCTGAAGACCAAGAACTTTGGTCGTAAGTCCCTTAACGAGATCAAGGAGATCCTCAGCGAGCTGGGGCTTTCCCTTGGGATGAAACTTCATAATTTCCCCAAGACCCACGCTTGAACTGAAATTAATCGCCTTCGGAGTCTCTTATGCGTCACCTTAAGGCTGGCCGTCGGCTGGGGCTTAACTCCGCCCACCGCCATGCGATGCTGCGAAACCTTGTCACCTCCCTTATGCGCCATGAGCGCATTCAGACCACCGAAGCACGGGCCAAAGAACTGCGCAAGGTGGCTGATCGGGTCATTACCCTGGCACGTCGGGTTACCCCTGACAGCCTCGTTGGCCTGGAAGGCACTGCCCTCCAGACCGCACAGAGCAACCGCGTTCATGCAATCCGCCAGGCCCGTCTTCTGATTGAAGACCGGGTACTGTTGGAACGCATCTTCAGCGTGTACTCCGCCCGCTATGCCACCCGTCCTGGTGGTTATACCCGCATCCTCAAGCTCGGCACCCGTCCCGGTGACCAAGCCAAGATGGTGCTGATTGAGCTGGTGCAGGAGCCCTACGCCCCCAAGACCAAGAACGCAGAAGCACCTGCTGCCGAAGCCGCCGTCTAATCAAAGGGCCATCCGCAAGGGTGGCCAACTTTGAGTGATAAG
>Ga0138288_1090024_pt1 | contig 13774 bp, 25 predicted proteins | sample S_130826_M_mt_FD_106918 | JGI IMG/M metagenome (GOLD analysis project Ga0138288, IMG submission 106918) | Freshwater microbial communities from Lake Simoncouche, Canada - S_130826_M_mt (Metagenome Metatranscriptome) | ecosystem: Environmental > Aquatic > Freshwater > Lake | place: Canada: Quebec...
CCTCGCACAATTGAGGCAATGCGACTGCTGAACTGAGCAATGGTTGGCGAAAGCGTCCCAATTTTGGGGTGGCTCGCCTACGGCGAGAGGTTTACGGGCGTTCTGTTGTGCGGATCGCCCGTTTGCTTGCCCAAATACAGTTTAAGGGATCTGGAGAAACGTATGCCAACGATTAACCAGCTGGTGCGAAAGGGTCGCCAACCCAAGAAGAGCAAGTCCAAAGCACCGGCCCTTCAGTACACGCTCAATGCGTACAGCCAGAAGCGGACACGCCGCCGTAAGGGTGCGCCGCAGAAGCGCGGGGTTTGCACGGTTGTTAAGACCATGACCCCCAAGAAGCCGAATTCGGCGCTGCGTAAGGTAGCCCGTGTTCGCTTAACCAATCAGATCGAAGTGACGGCCTACATCCCCGGTGAAGGCCACAGCTTGCAGGAACACAGCGTCGTGCTGGTGCGCGGCGGTCGTGTAAAAGACCTGCCCGGCGTTCGTTATCACATCGTGCGTGGCACGCTGGATACCGACGGCGTGAAGAACCGCGAACAGGCACGCAGCAAGTACGGTGCCAAGCGCCCGAAGGCGGGTGCGGCGGCAGCTGCGGCTGGCAAGAAGAAGAAGTAGAGCGAGGGAAGCATGTCCAGACGCAACACACCCCCGAAGCGGATTGTTCCCGCCGACAAGAAGTACAACAACGTCCATGTGACGATGTTTGTGAACCGCATGATGGAAGGTGGCAAGCGCAGCACGGCGCTGGCTATCATGTATCGTGCTTTCGAGATCATCGAGGAACGCGCCAAGCGCGAACCGATCGAGGTCTTCGAGCAGGCGCTGCGTAATGTGGCTCCCGCTGTGGAAGTGAAGCCGATGCGCGTAGGTGGTTCCACCTATCAGGTGCCGGTGGAAGTGCCGCACATCCGTGCGACTTCGCTGGCGATGCGCTGGTTGCTGGAGTATTCGCGCTCACGCGGTGGCAAGAACATGGCTGAGAAGCTCTCCAGCGAATTGATGGATGCTGCCAACGGGCAGGGGTCTTCCATCAAGAAGAAGGAAGACACGCATCGTATGGCTGAGGCCAACCGCGCTTTCGCGCATTTCCGTTAGTGAGTCGTGCCACAGCAGTCCCCGACTGCTGCCAAACACAAGCAATTGGATAGTTTGAGAGAGATATGGCGAAGAAATCTGAAACGCTCGATCTGAGCAAAGTCCGTAATATCGGCATCATCGCGCACATTGATGCTGGCAAAACCACGACGACCGAGCGTGTGCTGTATTACACCGGCATGATCCATCGGATCGGCGAGGTGCATGATGGTTCGGCGACGACGGACTATATGGAGCAGGAACGGGAACGCGGTATCACCATTACTGCTGCGGCAGTAACGGCGGCGTGGCGCGGTCATCAGGTCAATGTGATTGACACCCCCGGACACGTAGACTTCACTGCCGAAGTGCAGCGCAGCTTGCGCGTGCTGGATGGCGGCGTGGTGGTGTTCGACGGTGTGGCGGGTGTAGAACCCCAGTCGGAGACAGTGTGGCGCCAAGCGAATACATACGGTGTACCCCGTATGTGCTTCGTCAACAAGATGGATCGCGTGGGCGCGAACTTCCAACGCTGTGTGGACATGATCGTGGATCGGCTGTCAGGAAAGCCTGTCGTCATCCAGATGCCCTACGGTGAGGGAGAAGAATTTGGCGGCATTATTGATCTCATCTCCATGAAACTTCTGGTATATGAAGGCGAAATGGGGAATGACATCAAGCAGTTTGATATTCCTGAAGCCTACCGTGAGCAGGCCGAAACGCGCCGCTTGAAAATGATCGAGCGCGTGGTGGAAAACGACGACTTCTTGACCGAGAAGTACCTGATGGGAGAAGCCATTACCGATGATGAACTGCTGGCCGCCATGCGTGCCGCTACCATCGCGGGCAAAATCCAACCGGTACTGTGCGGTTCTGCGCTGAAGAACAAGGGCGTCCAGACGATGCTCGACCGTGTGGTGGACTTGCTGCCCTCGCCGCTGGATGTTCCTCCGGTGACGGGTACGCACCCCAAGACGGAAGAACCCCTCAGTCGCGGCCCGAACAATGATGAACCCACAACGGCGCTGGTCTTTAAGATCATCACCGACCCCTATGTAGGCCGTCTCGCCTTCTTCCGCGTATACGCGGGTGTGGTGAAGGCCGGTACGATGCTGCTCAATACCACCAAAGGTGAAAAAGAGCGCATCGGTCGTATCGTCCGCATGTTCGCGGATCGCCGTGAAGATGTGGAAGAAGTGCAGGCGGGCGACATCGCCGCGATCCTCGGTCTGAAGGAAACCTTCACCGGCGATACGCTGGCTTCTCCCGAAAGCCCGATTGTGCTGGAAAAGATCAGCTTCCCTGAACCGGTCATCGAGCTTTCGATTGAGCCGAACAGCAAGGCCGATCAGGATAAGATGGGCATCGCGCTGCGCCGTCTGGCGGAAGAAGACCCCACCTTCAAGATCGAGGTGGATGACAAGCTCGGTCAGACGAAAATTCGCGGCATGGGCGAACTGCATCTCGAAATTATCGTGGATCGTATGATGCGCGAATTCGGTGTGCAGGCAACGGTGGGCCGCCCGCGTGTGGCTTACCGCGAAACCATCACCCGTCATGTGCGCATTGACACCACGTTCAAGCGTCAGACCGGTGGTTCGGGACAGTATGCCCGTGTGGTGGTCGAATTTGGGCCGTTGAGCGATGAAGATCGTGCCACACTCAAGCCGGGTGAGGACTGGATTTTCGAGGATGCTGTTCGTGGCGGTACCATCCCGCGTGAATTCATCAAGCCCACGCAGAACGGTATCCGGGATGCGATGCAGGGCGGCGTGCTGGCCGGTTATCCGGTCGTAGGCATGAAGGCCAAACTGGTTGATGGTGCGTTCCATGATGTTGACTCGTCGGAAATGGCCTTCAAAGTAGCAGGTTCGATGTGCTTGAAGGAAGGCGTTCAGAAGGCCGGGCCGGTCTTGCTGGAACCGACTATGAAGGTGGAAGTGGCTGTGCCGGAAGCATACACCGGTACCATCGTGGGTGATCTGTCTTCCCGTCGTGGGATCATCATGGGGATGGATCCACGCGGTGACGGTTCGACCTCGATCCGCGCTACTGTGCCGCTGGGCGAGATGTTCGGTTATGCGACGAGGCTGCGTAGCATGACGCAGGGGCGTGGTAACTTCACAATGGAGTTTGAACGCTATGCGACTGCACCGAGCAATATCGCTGATGAAGTCATCAAGAGCGGACGCTAACGTAAACCCGGTGGGGGACGCAGTTGCCATTGCGTTTCCCTACATCATCCAGATCATGTGTAAGAAAGTCGCAGAAAAGGATTAGAGGACACTATGGCAGACAAGTTTGTACGTAATAAGCCCCATGTGAACATTGGCACAATCGGCCATGTTGATCATGGCAAGACCACTCTGACAGCGGCGATCACTAAGGTGCTGGCGCTGAAGGGCAAGGCACAGCGGATGAAGTATGATGATATTGATAACGCGCCGGAAGAAAAGGCTCGTGGTATCACCATCAACATTCGTCACGTCGAATATGAAACCGACGCCCGCCACTACGCGCACGTAGACTGCCCCGGACATCGTGACTATATCAAGAACATGATTACCGGTGCGGCGCAGATGGACGGTGCGATCCTCGTGGTGAGCGCGCCAGACGGCCCAATGCCCCAGACCCGTGAGCACGTTCTGCTCGCCCGTCAGGTGGAAGTGCCGGCGATGGTCGTGTTCCTGAACAAGATTGACCAGATGGACGATCCTGAACTGCTGGAACTGGTCGAACTGGAACTGTCCGAACTGCTGAGCAGCTACAACTTCGCGGCGGATACCCCCGTTGTTCGTGGCTCGGCGGTTAAGGCCAACGACTCGACCAGCGAAGATCCTATGGCGCCGGAATATGAGCCTATTCTGAAGCTGATGGATGCGGTTGATGCGTGGATCCCCACCCCTGTCCGCCAAACCGATCTGCCCTTCCTCATGCCTGTCGAAGACGTGTTCTCGATCAAGGGTCGTGGTACCGTCGTGACCGGTCGTGTGGAGCGCGGTTCGCTGGCTAAGGGTCAGGAAATCGAAATCATCGGTCTGCGCGAAGAAAGCATGAAGACCATCGTGACCGGCATCGAAATGTTCCACAAGGAACTCGATTCGGCGCAGGCGGGCGACAATGCCGGCATTCTGCTGCGCGGTGTCACCCGTGAACAGGTCGAACGTGGTATGGTGCTGGCCGCGCCGAAGAGCATCAAGCCGCACAAGAAGTTCATGTGCGAAGTGTACGTGCTGAAGAAGGAAGAGGGTGGTCGCCACAAGGCGTTCTTCCCCGGCTACCGTCCTCAGTTCTACATCCGCACGATGGATGTGACCGGTACCATCACCCTGCCGGAAGGCGTGGAAATGGTTATGCCCGGCGACAACGTGAACTTGATGGTCGAACTGATTATGCCGGTCGCCCTCGAAAAGGGTTCCAAGTTCGCCATCCGTGAAGGCGGTCTGACCGTCGGCGCAGGCGTTATCACCGAAGTTCTCTAATATCACACGCGGCCAGTAAAACGGTTGCAATACGGAGGGGCGGCGGTATGTCGCCCTTCCGCACCAACCGGGCCGAATGAGGCGACAATGGTTAAGAACAAAATCCGTATTTGGTTGAAAGCGTATGATCACCGCGTCCTCGATCAATCCGTGCTGCGGATTGTCGAAACGGCGGAGCGCACCGGCGCTCGCGTCGTGGGGCCGGTTCCCCTGCCCACGCGGATCGAGCGCTTCACAGTGCGCCGCAGTCCGTTCATTGATAAGGACTCGCAGGAGCATTTCGAGATTCGCACCCACAAGCGTCTGATTGATGTCCTTGACCCGGACAGCAAGACGATTGATGCCCTGATGCGCCTGAACCTGCCTGCGGGCGTGGATATTGTGGTGAAATAGGGGGCGAATGATGAAGGGTATTATCGGTAAGAAAGTGGGCATGACCCAAGTTTTTGACGAGAAGGGGAACGCCGTTCCCGTGACCGTCATTCAGGCCGGCCCGTGCTACGTAACGCAAGTTCGTACCGCTGACCGCGATGGCTATACGGCTGTGCAGTTGGGCTTTGGCGAAACCAAGCCGCAGCGCATCTCGAAAGGTGAACTGGGACACTTGCAGCGCAACAGCCTGCCGGCGGTTCGTCACCTGCGCGAGTTCCGTGTGCGCGATGGCGAGTCAGGCGTGACTGAAGGCGAGACGATCAAGGCCGACGTGTTCACCAAAGGCGAGCGCGTGGACGTGATCGGCACCAGCAAAGGTCGCGGTTTCCAGGGCGGTATCAAGCGCCATAACTTCAACCGTCAGCCTAAGACGCACGGCGCTTCGGATCGCACCCGCGCTCCCGGTTCGGCTGGTGCGAACACCTACCCCGGCAAGACTCTCAAGGGCCATCGCTATCCCGGTCACATGGGCAGCGAGCGCGTCACCACCGAGAATCTGGAAGTGGTGGTGGTTGACCCGGAGAAGAACATCCTCGCTGTGCGGGGTTCTGTCCCCGGCGCGAATGGCGGCATCGTCGTGATTAAGCCTGCGCGCCCGCGCCGCCGCTAGGTCGAGGAGGGATGTCATGAAAGTACCAGTATTGGATATGACCGGTAAGCAGATCAATAGCATTGATCTGCCCGCCGATATTTTTGAAGTCGAGATCAACACCGACTTGATGCATCAGGCGTATGTGCGCCAAATGGCTCATGCTCGTCTGGGAACTGCAAAGGTCAAGCGTCGTGGTGAAGTGAACCGCACGTCAGCCAAGTGGTATCGCCAGAAGGGTACAGGCCGCGCCCGTCACGGCTCGCGTGATGCGACCCAGTTTGTGGGTGGTGGTCGCCCGAAAGGGCCGACGCCGCATAAGTATATCAAGGCCATGCCGCGTAAGATGCGCCAGCAGGCCATCCGTTGCGCTCTGAGCGCCCTCCTGCGCGATCAACAGCTGGTCTTTGTAGACCAACTGGCGATGGAAGCGCCCAAGACCAAGCAGATGCGCCAGATTCTGGACGCGGTGGTGGGCAAGGGTGGTAAGGCGCTGGTGTTGATGGCCGATCGCAACTATAACGTGGAACTGAGCCTGCACAACCTGTCGGATGCTCATGTGATCCGCGTGAATTACCTGAACATGCGCGACCTGTTCCAGTACGAGAAGGTGGTCGTGCCGCTGGATGCCCTTGATGTCATCAAGGCCATCTGGGGACGCGAGGAGGACTAAGATGGCCGAACTGCATCTGTACGACGTTATCCGCCGTCCGGTGGTCACCGAAAAGTCGGCCATTCAGTCTGACGAACTCAACCAGTATGTGTTTGAAGTTGCGTCGGAAGCCAACAAGATCCAGATCAAAGAAGCGGTTGAGGTGATCTTCGAGGTGGCCGTGTTGAGTGTGAACACGATGATCGTTCCCGCCAAGCGGGGTCGTCGTGGTCGCAACTGGTATCTGCGTTCGCGGCAGTGGAAGAAAGCCGTGGTCACGCTGCCTAAAGACCAGAAGATCGAGTTGTTCAACCTCTAAAGGTGTAACCATGGCTGTAAAAGTTTACAAGCCCACTTCGGCAGGCCGCCGAGGAATGACGGGCCACAGTTTCGAAGAAATTACCAAGTCCACGCCAGAGTGGTCGCTGACTGAGCCGCTGCGTAAGCAGGGTGGTCGTAACCATTTTGGACGCATTACGGTTCGTCATCGTGGCGGCGGGCACAAGCGCCGCTACCGCGTGATTGACTTCAAGCGTAACAAGTTTGATTGTGCGGCGAAGATCATTGCCATCGAGTATGATCCCAACCGTACTGCCCGTATCGCGCTGGTGGAGTATGAAGACGGCGAACGCCGTTACATCATCGCTCCGCTGGGGCTGAAGGTGGGCGACCGTATCGGCAACGGCAATCTGGCGCAGCTTCGTACCGGTGATGCGCTGCCCATCAGCGAAATTCCGGTGGGTACGCTGATCCACGCCGTTGAACTCCTCCCCGGTAAGGGGGCGCAGCTCGTTCGCTCGGCTGGCAGTTCAGCACAGCTTCTGGCGAAGGAAGGCGCTTATGCGCAGGTGCGTATGCCCAGCGGCGAAGTTCGCCTCATTAGCGAACGCTGTATGGCGACCATCGGGCAGGTCGGGAACACCGACCACAGCAATGTGAATCTGGGTAAAGCGGGCCGCAAACGCTGGATGGGCATTCGCCCGACGGTGCGCGGTAGCGCGATGGATCCGGCCAGCCATCCGCACGGCGGTGGTGAAGGCCGGTCGCCTATTGGTATGCCGGGGCCGAAGACTCCGTGGGGCAAGCCTGCTTTGGGCAAGCGTACCCGCGTCAACCGCCGTACCGACAAGTTTATCGTTCGTCGGCGCAGCACAGGCCGGTAATCAGAGATACCGGGTACGAAGTGCTGAGGATCGTGTAGAACCGTTCCCTCGGTACGCAGTACTCAGCACTCAGTACTCAAGAGGTTAGAAGCTATGTCGCGTTCACTCAAGAAGGGGCCTTTCATCAGCCCCAAGCTGCTCAAAAAAGTTGAGAAGCTGAATGCGGAGAACAAAAAAGTCGTGATCCGCACCTGGAGCCGGGCGAGCACGATTTTCCCGCAGATGGTAGGTCACACGATTGCGGTTCATGATGGCCGCCGTCATGTGCCGATCTACGTCACGGAGAATATGGTCGGGCATAAGCTGGGCGAATTTGCTCCCACCCGTACCTATCGCGGCCACCTTGTCGAGAAGAAAACCTCGGCGAGTGTTAGCCCGGTTAAGAAGTAACGGGAGGGCAACATGGAAGTGCAAGCCATTAGCAGTTATCTGCCCATTTCGCCCCAGAAGTTGCGTCTGGTCATTGACCAAGTGCGCGGTATGGGTGCGCAGCAGGCCGTGATTACATTGCAGTTCATGCCGAAGAAGGGCGCCGAGTTCGTCCAGAAGGCGTTGAAGTCGGCGATTGCCAATGCCGAGAACAACTACGACCTGAATCCGGATGGGCTGTATGTGGCGACGATTTTCGCAGGTGACGGCCCCCGGCTGAAGCGTATGAAGGCCGGCGCGCGTGGGCGTTATAAGCCGCGTGTGAAGCGGACTTCGCACCTGACCATCATTCTCAAAGAGCGAGAGGGGTAAGCCTATGGGCCGCAAGATTCATCCCATTGGTTTCCGCCTGAAGATTAACCGCGACTGGGATGCCCGCTGGTATGCCGAGGGCGGCAAGTATCGCGAACTCCTTCAGGAGGATTTCAAAATTCGCCGCTTCGTCAAGAAGCATGGCGCCCGCGCAGGCGTGTCCCGCGTGGAGATTGAGCGTCATCCGAGCCAACTTCTGGTCAACATTCACACGGCACGCCCCGGCATTCTGATCGGGCGTAAGGGTGAAGCGGTGACGAAGTTGCGCACCGACCTGCAAGACCTGACCGGCAAGAAGGTCAAGCTGGAAGTGACTGAAATCGAGAAGCCGGATATGGACTCGGTGCTGGTTGCCGAGAACATCGTGGATCAACTCCAGCGTCGTATCGGTCACAGCCGCGCCATGAAGCGTGCGGTGAGCCAAGCGATGCGGCAGGGGGCACTGGGCATCAAGATTCAGGTTAGCGGGCGCTTGGGCGGTTCGGATATGTCGCGTACTGAATGGGTGGCGGAAGGCCGCGTTCCCCGTTCGTCGCTGCGCTCAAGCATTGACTACGGCACTGCGGAAGCCCTGACCACCTTCGGGCGCATCGGCGTCAAAGTGTGGATTTATAAGGGTGAAGTGCTGGGCAAGGAAGAAAAGCCGGAGCCGAAGAAGGACGTGTACGTCACGCCGTAGCCTGCCCTGTGCAGCACTGGTCGAACGTAGAAGGAATTGCGATTATGTTAATGCCAAAGCGAATGAAGTACCGCAAACAGCAGCGCGGCAATATGAAGGGCAAGGCTGCACGCGGCAACGTCGTCCAGTTCGGTGAATACGGCTTGCAGGCCCTCGAACCGATTTGGATGACTGCCCGCCAGATCGAAGCTGCTCGTAAGGCGATGGTACGTTTTACCAAGCGCCGGGGCAAGGTCTGGATTCGGATTTTCCCGGACAAGCCTTATACGCAGAAAGCTGCTGAAACCCGTATGGGCAGCGGTAAGGGCGCGGTGGAATATTATGTCGCCGTGATTAGGCCCGGACGTGTCCTGTTTGAGATGGGCGGGATCTCGGAAGAAGAAGCCCGCGAGGCGCTTCGCCTAGCAGCCTTCAAGCTGCCAATTCGGACGAAGTTCATCAAACGCTACGATCCGATTTCAGGGCAGGAGATTAAGTTCGAATGAAGTCTAGAGAAATCCGCGAAATGACCGAGGAGGAAATCCTCAACTCGTTGGAGGACCAGAAAGAAGCGATGTTTAATCTGCGCTTCCAGAAGGCTTCCGGTCAGTTGGAGGATGGAAACGCCCCCCGCCGCGTCCGCCGCGATGTTGCACGGCTGAAGACGATCCTGCGGGAGAAGCAGTTGGCGAAAGAAGTCGCCAAGAAGGAGGGCAGCAATGCCTAACGATCGTCGGCGGCTAGTGGGCCGCGTCGTCAGCGACAAGATGGAGAAGACGGTTGTGGTGGCGATTGAACGCCGCAAGACCCATCCCATCTACAAGAAGGTCGTGGCCTTCACCAAGAAGGTGTACGCCCATGACGAGAGCAACAGCGTGGAAGTGGGTTCGGTGGTGCAACTGGTCGAAAGCAAGCCATTGAGCAAGACCAAACGCTGGGTGGTCGAGAAGGTTTTGGAAGGGCCGGGCGGGCGTGTTTTTGAACCCATCGTTGGGGCACCTGCTCCAGAGACACCGGCGGGTGAGGAGAATGCGTCATGATCCAGACCGAATCAAGGCTCGTGGTTGCCGATAACACCGGCGCCCGCGAACTGCTCGTGATCCGCGTCCTCGGCGGTTCAGTTCGCAAATACGGCGGCGTGGGCGACATTGTGGTTGCCACCGTCAAGGTTGCTACTACCGATGGGAACGTGAAAAAAAGTGAAGTGGTGAAGGCTGTTATCGTCCGCACCGCCAAAGAATACCGCCGCAGCGACGGGTCGTACATCAAGTTCGACGACAACGCGGCCGTTTTGCTGGCGGACGACTTGCAGAACCCGCGTGGCACCCGCGTCTTTGGGCCTGTGGCGCGCGAATTGCGCGACAAGGGCTTCGTGAAGATCGTGTCGCTCGCGCCGGAGACATTGTAGGAGAGTGTGTGATGCGACGCATTAAGAAGGACGATAAGGTCGAGGTCATCGCCGGAAAAGATGTTGGCGAACGTGGCGAAGTGGTCACCGTCTTCGTCAAAGAGAACCGCGTGGTGGTCAGCGGCGTGAACGTCGGCAAGAAGCACGAGAAGGCCAAGCAGATTGGCAACCGGCAGATTCCGGCGCAGATCATGGAATTCAACGCCCCCCTCCATGTCTCGAATGTGATGGTGGTATGCCCGAAGTGTGATAAAGCCACGCGGACGGGCTTCCGCTTCACCGAAGATGGCCGTAAGGTTCGCTTCTGCAAGAAGTGCAACTCGAATATTGACTAGACGGGAGCGGGTGAGCAATGGCAGTGCCGATTTTACAACAACGCTACCGGGATGAAGTTGTTCCGGCGTTGATGCAAGAATTCAAGTATCAGAACATCATGCAGGTACCGCGCATCGAGAAACTCGTCGTGAACGTCGGTATGGGCGAAGCGAACGAAAATCCGAAGCTGCTGGATGGCGCGGTGGAAGATATCCGGATTATTACCGGCCAGCAGCCGGTGATTACCAAGTCGAAGAAAAGTATTGCTACCTTTAAGCTGCGTGAAGGCCGCGCCATCGGCGTGAAGGTCACTCTGCGCGGCGAACGGATGTGGGCGATGCTTGATCGGCTGATGAATATCGCCCTGCCGCGTGTGCGTGACTTTCGTGGTGTGCCGGCGAAGCTGGATGGCCGAGGCAATTACACCATCGGTCTGCGCGAACAGTTAATCTTCGCGGAAATTCAGTACGACAAGATTGACAAGGTTCGCGGGATGGAAATCACCATCGTCACCAGCGCACAGAGCGATGAAGAAGGACGGCGTTTACTGGCCCTGATGGGCATGCCGTTCCAGAAGAATTAGGGGAAGACCAGATGGCAAAGAGATCAATGGTCGCCCGCGAAGGGCGGCGCAAGTTCAAGACTCGCGTTCGCAACCGCTGCCAGTATGTTGACCCGAACTCCGGTAAGACCTGCGGGCGCCCACGCGCCTATCTGGGGCGTTTCGGCTTATGCCGCATTCATTTCCGCGAGCAGGCGCTTCAGGGGAAGATCCCCGGCGTCGTGAAGTCCAGTTGGTAAGGGGGGACGCATGATTAGCGATCCTATTGGGGATATGCTGACCCGTCTGCGGAACGCGCTGATGATCGGCAAGACATCGGTTGAAGTACCGCATTCGAAGATCAAGGTCGAAATTGCCCGCATCCTAAAGGATGAAGGCTTTATCGAAGATTACACCATTGGCGATGAAAAGCCGGGCGCGTTGATTAACATCACGCTGAAATACTACGGCGCCCGCCGTGACCGCAAGCCGGTCATCACCAACATTCAGCGCGTGAGCAAACCGGGGCGCCGGGTGTACAGCCCGCGTAACGAGTTGCCGCGTGTGATGAGTGGTCTAGGCATCGCCATCGTCACGACCCCTAAGGGCGTGATGACCGCGCAGCAGGCGCGCCGTCAGGGTGTCGGCGGCGAAGTCCTGTGCTACGTCTGGTAAAGGGAGTGTGTCGCAATGTCGCGTATTGGTAAGAAACCCATTCCCATCCCTGCGAAGGTCACGGTCAGCATTAGCGGCCAAGATGTGACCGTGAAGGGGCCGAAGGGTGAACTGACAATGACGGTACATCCCGATATGTCCGTCAAGCAGGAAGGCTCTGATCTTGTCATCGGACGCGCTACCGATCAGCGCGACCACCGTGCCTTGCATGGTCTGACACGTGCGCTGGTGTCCAACATGGTCACTGGTGTTTCGACGGGTTTCCGTCGCACGCTGAAGATCGAAGGCGTCGGTTATAACGGTGATGTGAAGGGCAAAGATTTGGTGCTGAAGCTGGGCTATTCCCACGAAGTGGTGATTAACCCGCCCACCGGCATCTCGTTTGTGACTGAAGAAAAGGGCACCGTCATTCATATTGACGGTTACGATAAGCAGGCCATCGGTCAGGTGGCTGCTGATATTCGTAAATTGCGTCCGCCGGAGCCTTATCTGGGCAAGGGCGTTCGTTATAGCGATGAAGTCATCCGCCGTAAGGCCGGTAAAGCCGGCAAGACCAAGTAGTGCTGTGGGTACGAGGTACTGAGTGCTGAGTGTTGAGGCTCGGTACTCAGCCTTCAGCACTCAGTATCGGGTACTGGGAGAGAAAGAATGGCAACCAAGACTGAGAAGAAAACAGCAGGTCGTGAGCGCCGTCACACCCGTGTTCGCGGGCGCATTGATGGCACGCCCCAGCGCCCGCGCTTGAACGTCTTTCGCAGCGTGGAGAACATCTACGCGCAGGTGATTGACGATGTGGCCGGGCAGACTCTGGTGTCGGCCTCCACAATTGATAAAGATGTCGTGAAGCAGCTTGAGGGCAAAAAGAAAACCGAGGCCGCGAAGATCGTCGGCCAAGTGCTGGCCGAACGCGCCAAGCAGGCGGGCATCAGCGCGGTTGTTTTTGACCGGGGCGGCTATAAATATCATGGCCGCGTGGCGGCCCTTGCCGAAGGCGCGCGTGAAGGCGGGCTGGAGTTCTAAGTCGAAGGCGGGAGAATTATGGCTGAAACTGAGAAGAAGGCCCGACGCGGCGGAGATCGCGGTGGCAGCGGCGATAAGCCCAGAAAAGAACGCGAACCGCGCCGTGAACGTGAGCACGAAGAAGAACGCGAAGAACTTGACGAACGTGTTGTAGATATCAAGCGCGTTGCCAAGGTTATCAAGGGCGGTCGGCGTTTCGCTTTCCGTACTGTGGTGATCGTGGGCGACAATAAAGGGCGCATTGGCATCGGCATCGGCAAGGCGCGTGGCGTACCGGACAGCATCCGCAAGGGCGCAGACCGCGCTCGCCGCGTGATGGTGAAGGTGTCGTTGGCCGGGACAACCATCCCGCATCCGGTGGTGGCGGAATACGGCGGCGCGAAAGTGCTGCTGCGTCCGGCGGCTCCCGGTACTGGCGTCATCGCCGGTGGTGGCGTGCGTGCTGTGTTGGAAGCGGTGGGCATCCGTGACATTCTGAGCAAGAGTCAGGGTAGCCCGAATGTGCTGAACGTGACGATGGCGACGCTGTCTGCCCTTCAGCAGCTTCGTACCCCTCGGGATGTGGCCGCCATTCGTGGCAAGAACCCGGATGAGCTGCGCCCGTTCTGGGAACGCAGGAGCAAGAGCGATGAGTAAGAAATTACAGGTCACGCTGGTCAAAAGCTCGATTGGCTTTGAGCAGTCGCAAAAGGACACGGTGCGTAGCCTCGGGCTGCGTCGCATTCGCCAGACGGTGGTTCACAACGATACGCCGCAGGTTCGCGGTATGATCGCTAAGGTGATCCATATGCTCAAGGTGGAGGAAATCGAAGCATGAAGCTAACCGATTTGCGCGCCAATGAAGGCGCGAAGCGCAAACGCAAGCGCGTTGCACGCGGTCATGGTGCCGGGCAGGGCGGTTATGCGGGTCGTGGTATCAAGGGTCAGGGTTCTCGCGGCGGTAAGCCGAAGGGTGCCTACTTTGAAGGCGGTCAGCTCCCCCTCGTGCGTCGTCTGCCGTTCAAGCGCGGTTTCAACAACA
>Ga0138288_1162095_pt1 | contig 12795 bp, 3 predicted proteins | sample S_130826_M_mt_FD_106918 | JGI IMG/M metagenome (GOLD analysis project Ga0138288, IMG submission 106918) | Freshwater microbial communities from Lake Simoncouche, Canada - S_130826_M_mt (Metagenome Metatranscriptome) | ecosystem: Environmental > Aquatic > Freshwater > Lake | place: Canada: Quebec...
CTCCCGCCCGGTGCAACTCCCTCACGAACGCGTGATCCTCTTCGACGGTGTCTGCCGATTCTGCAGCGCCACCGTCGCGTTCGTCTTCCGTCACGATCCCACCGCACGCTTCCACTTCCTTCCCATCCAGTCCCCGCTCGGAAGCCGCCTGTATCGCGAACACGGACTGGATCCAGACCATCCCGACACGATCCTCGTCGTCGACCATGGCAGGACGCTTGCCCGTTCAGACGCCGTCATCGCCATCGGCCGCGGCCTCGGTTTCCCCTGGTCCATCGCCGTGATCGGTCTGGCTCTGCCCCGTTGCTGGCGCGACTGGGCCTATGACTTCATCGCCGCCCGCCGCTACCGCTGGTTTGGCCGCAACGAATCCTGCCTGCTGCCCACGCCTGACCTCCGCGCCCGGTTCCTCGAATAGGCCGGGGCAAGTCCCAGGTTTTCAGCTTCAAGGTCCCCAAAAGGAGGGGTGGGGCGAGTGTCCTCACGAACCGCTCTGCGCCGTCCCCCGAGTCCCTCACCTCAAACGCTGCACGAGGATGAAGAACCGATTCCCTTCGTCGCTCACGGGCAGGTTGATCTCGAATGCTCCCCCCGGCAAACGGGTGGGCGGAATTCCGGTTCGCGTGAATCCATCCACACGCGGATCGCTCCACGACAGGAGGTCCGACGCCGCGTAGAGTTCGAATTCAAACCGGCCCGCATACGCCGCCGGAAAGGTCCACGCCACCTTCTGGAGTCCGCCGCCCGAAACGCTGATGTCGATGAACGGAGGACTCAGGTTCACCACGGCCAGGGCCTTGTAGACGTTGTCACCCGGGTCGGTGCCGTCGAGGTACTCCTGCAGGTTGCTGATGCCATCGCCGTCCAGGTCGCCCGACGGATCGCCATTGCCCGCCAGGAACACGCATTCCCACGCGTCCGGCAACAAGTCACCATCGACGTCCACCAGCGGCACTGGCGGCACGGACAACAGGTTCGCCTCGATCACTTGCAGGTCTTGTCCGGCGCAAGCCTCATCCAGATCCGAGAACGCCCGGACGCGCACCACCGCCCCAGCCACAAGTTCGAAGGAATCCGGGAACTTGAACGGCACGCCCGGCGCCGTGAACAGGTTGCGCGACTGGGATCCAACGAGCGTTTCCACCACCGTGCAGTCCCCGTCGAAGGTCGAAGGAGTCACCACCACATCCAACGTGGTCACCGGGCGGGGAGCGATCGCGTTCAGAAGCGCATCCGAAGCCGCCTTGGCCGCCACTCGTTCAGCGGGGGTCAACACCGTGGCCGCCACGTAATTCGAGTGGAGGACACCCGTCACGATGAACTGCCGCAGTGCATCCACCGGCAACGGATACCGCCCGGGAGCCGCGTTGTTGCTGAGGGAACTGATCCGGTAGAGGTCCGACGCGAGGCGCCGCAGTTGGAGGTTCGTCCCGTTCGGCAGCGCATTCGAAACCTGCCGGTGCATCGCCGTGAGGTTCCAGGCCGGCAATCCGCCCGGCCCGAAGTCCATCAACGATTCCACCTCGCCCGCCGTCAGGGCGGTCCGAAGGATGTCACCGGTCCGATGCGGGAACAGCGTGATGGCATTGCTCTCACCCAACCCGGCCTTGCCTCGCGAAAGGAAGATCTGGTGCACCTTCCGCTCCATCAGCAGCGCGCCGAGCGTTTCCGAAACACCGAAACGCGTCGCTACCCGGGGTGTCGTCAAACTCTCCAGCGCCGCCTTGGCACCGACAATCCAGGCATTCGCCTGTCCCAGCAGGTCCCCGGCCGCAGGGGTGTAAACGTAGGCCGCCCGCTCCACCGCAGGAATCGGCAGCAGGGACAACAGTTCCCGCCCCACATTCCGGTCCACCCCGGCGCTGTTGAGCTCGAAGTGGGATTCCGTTGAAAGCGACAGGAGCGCCAAACCCACATTCGCCGGTGCATCGCGGAACCCAACACCGGGAGTCCCGAACGCACTGATCAGGGGCACTGTCCGACGACGTCCCAACAACGCCCCCGGCAGATCGCGCAGCGAGATGTCCTGATCCAACCGCAGCGCCACCTCGGCATTGCCGACACCGTCCCAACCGCGCGGCGTCACCACCAGGTCGAAGCTCGTCTGCTCGTCGATACGGATCGCTGGCACGCCGTTCGTGGACTTCGGATCCGTCCCGGCAAACAACTCGTTCTTGTCCGTGAACCCGTCGCCGTCGCTGTCGTTGCCTCCGTTCGGATTCAGGCCCTTGGCCAACTCCACGAAGTCCGGCACGCCATCGCCATCCGAGTCCTGCTCCGCCGGCGGATCCGGGAAGGTATAGCTTGCCCGGTGGATCCTCGAATGCGGCAACCCGGCGGGGTTGCTGTAGAACTCGACCGTGGTGTTCTGGAACAGGGTGAAGCTGGTTGCCCCGAATGAGGCGACCCACGTCGCGGTCGGCCCCGTCCGGTACAACACCTGCGTGGCGGGAACGGAAGGCGTGATCGTCACGACCGTCGCCCGGAGTTGCGGGCCGGGCGCTGGGGAGATCGAGACATCCCCCGACTCATCGCCGATCGCCGGCAGGAACGTCGCCACGGAGATCGAGGACGCGAACTGGTTCACCAACCCGAAATTTGCGGTCGCCGGCTTGGTGCCCAGTGGACGAGCCGATGGCCCGGTCAATCCCTGGGCTGGAGTGCCCATGCGCTCCGCCGTCGCCGAGACATTCCCACCTCCGAGATTCACCGCCGTCACCCAGTCGGCCGCGTTCAACGACTTCACCAGGTTCGGCGTCGCCGAAACAAACGGCTCCTCCGTGAACAGGAAGACGTTCGCCGGAGTCCCCAGCGGATTGGGATCGGGGAGCGCACCCGACGTCTTCAAGACGTAGTTCGCCCCATCCTGCCGGTACTGCAGGAACTGGGACGACCGCCCCGAACCGGGCGCCCCGGTCAGCAAATGCACCTCGCCGTTGGACAATGGGAGCGCGCCCATCAACTGCTTCCCGGCAGGCGCCGTGATCGTCTGCACCAACGCCGGCGCTGTAACCCCGTTGAATGTATAAACCCCGGCCTCCGCCCCCCCGCGATAGATCACCAGCAACCGGTTCGACGACGCCGATTCCAGAACCACGACCTCGCCGATGCTACGGCCCAGGCTGTAATTCGCCGCTGCCCCGAATCCAAAGATCCCGGCGACCGGCTCCGTCACCGCCCGAACCACCAGGTTCGAACCACCCCCGTCATACGACAGGAAGTGATGCAGCGGCCCGACTGCGAACTTCCCGAACACATACCGCGAACGGAATCCCGCCGCCGATGCCACCGGCACGTTCGTCCCCGAGGCCATCGACCCGATCCGCAGGGTGTAGTCCAACCCCGTCCGCTCCAGCACGCCCAGCAGGTTTGGCCCGCCATTCTTCACCCGGACACCATTCAAACCCTGGAAAAGCGAATCGAGACCGAGGTTCTCGATCGTCGAGGCCGTTGTCCCATCCCAGCGCTGCACCGTTCGGCGCAGGCCCGGCGTCCCGCCATTCTTCGAACTGATCGTCACCAGGTCCGCGTGCCCCGTGTTGGCAGCTCCACCCACGTCGATCGCCAGCGTCTCCTCCGGTCCAATCCCCGGCGGATAGACCGAGGTCGGAACCACCACTGCCGCCGCGTTCGGCGCGTCCAGAAGGTTCAACCGGTTCCCCCAGGGCGATCCGATCACCAGTGCGTCACGACCCAGATTCAGCAACCGGCCCGCAGAGGCCGTGCTCGCCTCTTCGATGCCGCTGGCTCGCGCCGCTGCAAACGTGTGGACGCCTGCGGCAAGCTGGTACCCCACCCGGAACGCGCCGGTTTCACGGTCGACGATCACCACATCCTCGCGGCCGTCCCCGTCCAGGTCCGCTGCGAGGTGAAGCTCACCCGGGGTCTCGTAGGTGAAGGCCGCCGCCCGGGTTCCAAGCGCAGCCACCGCAATCCAGTTCAGCAATCGGTTCAGCTTCATGGCGTGACCTCCACCAGCGTAGTCGGAATGACGTTGATGACCTCACCCGCGTCGTCAAAGCGGACAAGCAGATAGGCGTAATTGGCCCCAAGGATCACCGGGGTTGTGTCGAGCAGCACCAGGCTGCGCTCCTTGTTGCCGGCAACCTGGCCCAACCCGGTGACGCGGATGAAGGGATCGTCCACCCGCGTGAACACCCCAATGTTCGAGACGTTGGTCGTGACCGCGGCGATGTCCTTCATCAGGGGCGACACCTGCACCAGGTCACCCGAGACCTGGGGCAGCGCCGGGCTGGCGACCTGGAATCGGTAAAGCACCGCCGGGAACAGCGAGTTCCCTTGCCCGTTGGTGTAGATGAAGGACTCCGGCTTCACGACGCCCTCTAACATCGAGATCGTCCCGCCTTCTCCCGTCTTGATCTCGCGCGCATCCGCCCGGCGTAGGTCCCCGATATTGATTCCCAGTCCATCGAAGTCCGACAGCTTCAGCCTCACCGGAGTCACACCGGGATGATGCAACGCCAGCGCCGGCAACGGTCGCTGCGGCCACGGCACCTTCGGCCCCACCTCTTCCGGCGGTGGCTGCCACAGGAATGTTTCCGTGTTCGAAGTCTTGCCGGCGCCCCCGGCCTTCACCACGCCGGTGACCTTCACGTAATACCGTTTGCCCTGCACAACGGGCACCGTCAGCTGGAAGGACGCCCCATCCCCGAAGTTCGGCCCGATCAAGGGCGTCACGTACTCGCCGAAGTCCACCAGCTTCCACAGCGGGAAAGGCAGGTACGGATTCAACGGCTGAAGTCCGATGCCGGATGCCTGATTCGTCGAAAGCACGGCTCCCATCGAGTTGGGAGGACTCTCACCCAGGACCGCAACCTGCACCTTGAATCGCTCCAACCCAGCCGGAGAGCAGAACCAACGGATCACCATCCGCGGCGCCGCATCACCACCAAGCGGCTCCAGTGCCGAGAGCAACGGCTTCGCGGTCGGCTGCGTCACCGTGATGCAGTCTCCGAGCTGCGTCATGGGGCTGCCGTTGCCGTGCTCGTCAAACAGCTGCCCGTAGTAACACAACACCGACGCATTCGCCGGCATGTCTTCATCCGGGATCTGCACCACCACATTCGTCACCGAATCATAGTTCGTCTGGCCCTGCTTGATCAGCGTCAATGGGCCGTAATCCACCCGGCGGTAAAGCCGGTACTCCCTGGTCTGCGGCGTCAACGGCAGCACCACGATGATTCCGCCCTCGGGAGGTGTCACCGGGTCCCCCACCGCTGCCGGCGGCTGCGGTTGGTGCACATCGCATCCTTTCCGTCCGACCGATCCAGCCACGGCCTGGGTGCGCTGGCATCGAGTCGTCGCCACGAACTCCACCCGCCGGACCCGGGTGCGCTCGGGCAAGCCTCCCACCCGCACGATGTCGATCACCGAAACATCGCCCTGAAAATCTCCGGAACGGGCGGACGCCACGAAGAGCGTGTTGCCGTCGAACTGCCGGCGCGGATAGCTCAGGCGCCGCGTCACCTCGGTCGCAGTCTCCGCGAAATACACGCGGCCGACGAAGTTGGAACTGCTGCCGCCATTGAACGAGAACCAGAAGTCGGCAAACGCGATGCCAGTGTCACGTCGGGTGCAGACGAGGTCGAAATCCACCATTTCCGGATCCACCTTGTCGTTCGGCGTCACATCGAACGCCTTGCCACCCACCAGGAGCGGATCGCAACACAGGATCGCCGGCCCTCCGCCGTTCGGCGCCGCCGGCCCTTCCCGGTCGCGCAACACGCCGAAAGCCGGAGCCGAATTCGCCGAGAGATTCCCGCCGCAGCTCGACAGGTCCACCGCACGGATCGTGTACCAGAAGGTCTTGTTCACGTCCGCCGGCACACCGGGAGCACCTGCCCCGGAATCAATGAACGTGTACGTCGGCTGCCCCGGCACGTGCGGGATCAACGCACTGATCCGATTCAGCAATGGCTGGTTCGCGTTCTGCGGGATCTGCGCCGGCGCCGTCCACCGGTACACATAATAGCCCGAGATCCCGGAGTCATCGTTCGTGGAAGGCACCGGCCTCCACGTGACCTTGAGGTGCTGCTTCGGAGCCCCCCCCTGGAACACATAGTGATTCTCCACCGCCGGAATCCGGGGCGCATCCGGCGGCATCCGGTCGCAGATCGTCACCAACGTTCCCTGCGACACCACGCCGTCCCGACCCAGGAGATCCCGCGCCGTCACGTAGTAGAAGAACTGTTGCCCATCCTGGAACACATACGTGCCGCCCGAGAGCCCGCCGTCGTCGGCCACAAAGGCCACCCGGTTCGTGGGATTCAGTACCGAGTTCGGATTCGCCGCCGGGGAATCATCGAAATTCCGGCTCGCCAATACCGGCAACTGCGTGACCCGTCCGATCGCCGGATTGGTCTTCACCTGCGCCAGGAACTGCAACCGGTTCGGCGCCCCTGCCAGGAACAACCCCGGGTTCGAATCCGCCACAAACTTCGGAACCCGGTACACGTTGAAGCCGTAGGAAAGCAGCGATAGCCGCCGCAACTCCGGCGAAGTCGCCCATCGCAACTTCACATTCAGGTGCCCCTTGCCCGACGGATCCTTCGATTCCACCGGACGCCCCGGCGCCGGCAGGATGATCGGGTTCCCCGACTCCACCGTCACGCGACCCAGCACGCCACGGTCCGCATTCGCCCCCAGATCGAAGTCCCGGACCTCAAAGGTGTATTTGCCATTTCCGATCTGCTCCGCATGCCCGAAACCCAGGCACATCGCCACCGCCGGATGAAACCGCGCCAACTGGACGAGCTTCTGGTAGTGCTGCGGTTTATCCAGGGATCCCCGGATCACCACGCTCAACCGCTCCGCCAACGTCGGCGTCCCCGACGGGATCAGCGCCGCGAACAGGTTCGACACCCGTCCATCGAGCGCCGCGAGGTCCTCCCCGATGCTGCCCGCCCGCTGCAGCAACGCCGTGATGGCCAGCGGATCGGTCTGCAACGTCAGGATCGCCTGCCGTTCGTAAGGCGTCGCCGAGGTCGTGTCCCCCGACTTCACATAGACCGCCAGCTTCCGGTCCGCCAACAACCCGGAATCCGTGGGCTGCAACACAAGGTAGGCCCAGTTCCGGTTCGTCTGATCACGGGTAACTGTCCCCAGTGTGAACACCGTGTCCTCGAGGACCTGGCCCTGGACTCGCAAGGCAGGCGACGCAACCGCAAGCAACAGGGCGATCGCCAGTAAGAGTGCTTTCATCGGTTCAAATCTCCGGAAAATGGTTTCGGTTCGGGATGGGTTCATCGGCTTAGTAGGACACGTCCCATTCCCCGTTCTTGTAGGTCACGTCGACATGCGCGTCGGCGCAGATGCAGAACGGACAGGGTCCAAGGCAGCCTTCGAGGCGACCGCCCCCCTTCAACTGCAACCCGTCGGCGTTCTTGACGCCCACGAGCTTCAGCTCGCCTTCCAGCGATGCGAGGCACAGCACGGAGCCGTAACAGCCCAGCAGCATCTTGCCGACGTAGGTCGGGCCCTCAACGAAGTACCCGGCACCCAGGCCCACACCCGCGGAAATCTCGAAGAGGCACGTCGCCGGAATCCCCAGCAGCGCTTCGGAGATCGGGATCCACACCTCACCGTAAGCATACACCCCGGTGAACGGCGCTTTCCCGATGACCTCCTTCACGTCCGGATCCCAGAAGAACGGATCCGGCGTACAGGTCTTCCCAAAGAAGATTCCGCCCTTGGCCTTGTAGCTGTTGAACTCCAACGCACACGCCGCGCTGAAGTAGTTTTCATCGGCACCAAACGCCATCTGGGCCCCCAGGTAGGTGATCTTGAACGTCTGGAAACTCAACTCACCCGTCAGTTCGATCCCCGCCCCAACCCCCATGATCGCGAATCCCGGGACCGTCTTGAAACTGAACTTCGCCTCTACCGACGCCGTCAGGTCCGTCGAGATGAAGCTCAGGTCCACGTCCTTCGCGCCGATCCGGACCTCGGTCGCCTTCTCACCCTTCTCGATGCAGCCGTTTTCCTCGCTCTCCGAGTCCAACTCCCGGATCAGGACGTACGCATTGAACTCCATCTCGCTGGGCACCTTGAACTGCGCGTAGATGTCCAACCGCAACTCCTTCAGCGAGTCACCCACGATGTGCGCATACCCGTTGATCCGGCCCGCCCCCATCGTGCTGGAAACCGACCCGAGCAGCCCGTTGATCGAGTTGTCGATATCCGACAACGCGTCGCTCAACGTGTCCCGGATGATGGTGTTGACCTGCTGGAACACCGAGTCCACCGCCTCGTGCACGGCCGACTCCAGGTCGTAGAGCCGTTGCTTCAGGATCGATGTGAAGGCCGCTGGAATTGCGGAACCCACCAACCGGTCGCCCAACCGTTGCCGGACAAACTGCTTGAACGCCGCCGCATTCGCGGCCGTGAACGGATTGTCGACCCCCACCTCGAACTGGAACAGATACGCATCGATGTCCTGACAGGTCCTCGTCATGGCGTTCAACACCTCGTTGCTCGCCACCAGATCGGTCATCTTCGCCTTCAACTCGACGAGGAATTCCTGACCGTCACCCAGCGCCGTCCGCACCTGGGTGAACACGCCCCGCACGCTCGCGATCACATTCCGGATTTCGTCCAGCGTCGGGTCGGCCGCCTGGAGGAATTCATTCAGCTTGGGATCGATCGCTCCGCCCGCGATGTCCGCCGCCATGCCGGCCAACGACTGCGCCACCGGTGAATCCGTCGCCTGCGAAACCAACGTCTGCACCAACTGCTTCAACAGCTTCGTCACCAACTGCCGGTTCCCGTTCCCGGTCTCCGCCAGCAACCCTTCGATCTGCAGGAGCGCGGACTCCGCGTCCTGCAACCGGCCGTCGATCTGGCCCACCAGACCGTTCGGGTTCGTGAGATCCCCGAGCAATCCCGTCTCCAGCAGGCTCCTGAAGTTGTTCGGCAATCCGCCCGCCGTCCCGCAGTACTTCTTCAGGATGTCCCGAACCTCGGTGTTATCGATCGTGAACCGCTTCGTTCCCGGGTCGAACTTGCTGGAAAGTTCCTGGAAGAGGAGATCGATCGGTTGCTCCAGCAACGCATCCATCACCGGGTCCATCACGTCCTGGATCCCCGCCACCAACAGCGAGTTCAACGCATCGAATCCCTTGTCGATCACCTGCGCCTGCACCACGTCCTGGAAGGCGTCCTGCAAACCTCCCAACTGATCGAAGGCAAGGTTCGCGATGTTGATCTGCGGCACGCCCTCGTACTGGACCCCGAAGGCCAACTCCGCGTTCATCGCGCTCAGGTACTTCGGCTCGTAATGGGCCGAGATCACCACCAGATCGGTCTTCACCTGCTCGTACCCCGTGAACGCCCGCCCCGAGGACGACCACTTCAACGGCGCGTCCAGTTGCACGATGTCCAACCAGTTCCGGATGGCTCGCACGTGGTACTTGTCGCCCAGCGATTCCTTTCCTTCCTCGTACTCCACGACGTTCACGTCGCCCGGGAAACCCTTGTTGTCGGAATCAAACGTCTTGTCGTTGAAGAAGTCCTTGCCCGCGACCTGATAGCCCTTCGTCGGCCACCCCCCCATCATGTACAACGGCGCATTCGTCTGTTCCCGGTTGGCACTCGTGTGCACGTGCACCTGGAGGTCCTCGAAGAACGGGACATCCAGCTTCGCTGCAAAGTTCAGGAACCCAACACCCCGCGGATTCTGCGCCCGGTTGTCCCAGTTGCTCAGGTAGGCATCCGAGACCGGCACCACGTTGTACTTCTCGGCCTTCGGCCCCTTCAGCTTGAAGTTCGACGGCATCTTGAGCCGCGAATCAAACGGCAGGTCCAGCGGCCCATCCGGCGCCTCACAGTCCGCCCGGGTCACCAGGTTTCCCGAAGGATGGAAGCCCAGCACGCCATGCAGCGTCCCTTCCACGTGCACCGCGAAGGCATCCACTGCCAGCGTCAGGACGCCCTTGCCCGGATCACACTGGCTCGAACCCTTCCGGTCGAACTGGATCGCCCGCGTGTAGAAATCCGCCGTCCAGTATTCCAACACCTTCGCCACCGACGCCTCCGCCGCCGGGACCTTCGCGTCCGTCAGCGCTCCCAGACAGTTGAACTTCAACTCCTCGAAGTTCTGCCGGAAGTTCGAAGGCCCCTTCACCAACAGGTAACCCTGCGTCCGCGACTCCTTGTTCTCCGTGTCGAGGAACGACAACCCGAAGTTGTCGAAGTTCACCGGGTATCCGTACAACTCGAACTCCTCCGGAAACTGCCCAAACACCGCCTCGTGGATTCCACTCACACCACCCGGGCGCACGTAGTACTTGCTCCGACCCGTCAGCGGATAGGCCCCAGTCGACTTCCCCGCCAACACGCTCTGCGCCCTCTTGCCGCCGTCGGTCGACACCCGGAAGTTCATCCCGGCATAGTCCGCCGACCCCGTCGCATATCCTGCGTTCTTCGGCCGCTCCACCCGCGTCAGGATCTCGTTCGAAACCGTGAACCCGGTGAACAGGATCGTGCCAGGCTTCAGGAAGAGACTCGTGTTCGTCGCCCGATCCCCCCGCAGGAAGAATCCCGACATCAGGAAGCTCGCCTCGTCGAAGACGTCGGTCTGATGCGCGTATTTCTGGATCGAAGGCTCGGCGATCCAACCCCACGAAACACTCTTGGGCACGGTCAGCGATCCAATGCCGTGCAACCCGCCATCCGGCGTGAAGCGCATTTCATTGTTCACCGGCTTCAACACCAGGTTGTCCACCCCGACGGTCGTGCCGCAGTCGATTTCCTGGCAGTCCCGCGCATAGGTCCCCAGCACCGCCGCTCCCGGCAAGAAGCTCCGGGTCGGGTCCACCTCGTCCCTCGCGACCTTCTGAACCCCACCCGCTGCCCACGCCAGGATCGAACCCTGCGGGAAATGGGGCAGCATCCCGCCCGGCTTGAACCCAAACTCCACCGTCATCAGCGCCGCACCCTTGTCGTTCGGTTCAACGATCACCTTCGGGCTGAGAACCCGGTCGACCGATTCATAGTAGCGCTCGTTGGAGGCCTTGATCTTCCCCGACGCCGCAGGCGACGCCGCCAACCGCACGTACTCGTCCCGGCGCACGTACACAGCCTCGCCGCTCGGCGTCCACTCGAAGCGACCCAGGTTCACCAACCACTTGATGCCGGTCATCTTCATCCAGACCGGCTTGGTCTCCTCGACGGCCCACACTTCCGATGCAAACGAGGCCAACTCGGGATCTGCCAGGGGATGCAGGTCCTGCCCCAACCGGATGTTCTGGAAGATCGACGCGCCCAACGTGAGCTTGCCCGCCGTCCCGAACGCGTAACTGAACCCAGCGGGATGATACACCCCCACGTCCGCCACGGCTCCCAGCGTGTCCAGCGTCACCACACCCCGGATCACCCGGATGTTCTGGATGTACTCCTCGTCCGGACTCGGCCCCGTCAGCGCAACAGACCCGGCCGCCAACCGCGCCGTTCCATCCGACGAAACCCGCACGCTCAGCGCCGTTCCATCCCCGTACGTGTGACCGGGCGATCCCGCCAGAAAGCCGCTCTGCCCATCCACCGCCACCGTCGTCGGCATCGTTCCCGCGCTGATCAAACCTTGCACCGGATTGTTGGCAATCGAGGTGTACCGAGTCTCGATCGCCCCGAACAGCAACCGCCCGTTCAGGTGCAGCAACCGCTGATTGGCCAGGGGGATCGCGTTGCCTTCCAGCGGCAGGATCGAGGCGGGGGTCGGGAAATGCCCGATCGTCACCGTCAGCTTGTAGGTCTTGTTGATCGGATCCAACTGGGTCAACGGCGACAACTCGACGGTATGACTCAGGTTCCCGACCCACGGTGTCATCGGATTGCTGTTCACGTAGGTCCCAACCGGCTTCACCGCCGTGACGAGGTTGTCCGCAAGCGGGATCACCGCGTCCGTCACCGCATCCCGCAATTCCAGTCCAAAGCTGAAGGTGACGTCATTGGTCACCGCCGAGAGGTTCCACCGGTCCCATCGGTACGCCTTGAAGTTCACCTGCGCCTGCAGGTTGCTCTTCGACCCGCCACCCGTGAGCAGGTAAGTCCGCGTCCACGCCCCGCTCTCCAGCACCGGAATCACGTTCACGTCCGAGTCCGCCGCCACCAGGGAAGGAAAATGGAAGTAACGCGCCCCCGTTGTCGTTGCCTCGTCCCCGGTCAGCCCCGGCCGGATCAAGCTTCCATTCGGCCGCCGCAGCAACTTCAGCTCAACCCGGTAATCCTGGTAGGGATCCAACCGTCCCGCCGGCGTCAGGCGCGAAACGCGGGCGACATCCGGGTTCAAGATGACTGGGCTCGTCCGGCTCACCACGATGGATTCGCTCAACACCGTGTTGGTCCCTCCACCCACCAACAACGGCTGCGCCACCCCCAGCGGGTCCAGCAACCGGAATTGGTAGGTGTAGTCCCAGACGTCGTTCGTGCTCGGCTTCGACGGCGCGTATTTCACCACCGACAGCACGTCGATCGTGTCCCGCGTGTAACCCGCGAGCGCGTTCAACGAGTCCGACGCCAGCACATAGCCGGTATGGTTGGTGAGCGTCAGGCTCGTGATCGTGTCGATGACGTCGCCCCGAAGGCGGGTAACGGACGCGATCAGGAGGAACAACCAGGCCGCCAACGGGCGGGCCACTGGGCGCATTGGGTTCAGGCGGGTATGCATGGCCAAAACCGGATCCGCACGTTCTCTGAACCGGGAGATCCGACCCCTGGAGCTGAAGGGGTCCGATCCAACGATGAGAACGCCTCACCGGGAGTAATTGAAAAGAAAAACGC
>Ga0138288_1200833_pt1 | contig 12479 bp, 16 predicted proteins | sample S_130826_M_mt_FD_106918 | JGI IMG/M metagenome (GOLD analysis project Ga0138288, IMG submission 106918) | Freshwater microbial communities from Lake Simoncouche, Canada - S_130826_M_mt (Metagenome Metatranscriptome) | ecosystem: Environmental > Aquatic > Freshwater > Lake | place: Canada: Quebec...
ACCAACGCTGCGGCTGCCAGCAAGGATCCAACGAATGCGCCGACTAGTTGTGCAGTTGAGCTGCTATCCTTAGATGAAGAGCTCTGGCTCTTGTGACTGGCTGTAGACGAACGGCGTTTGTGAGCCACGCTACTTCCGCATGTTGGAGATGTACACCGCGCTTACTGACACGATGATATTTAGGCTGACCATAGCAACGGCCACCTTGGCGTAATCGTGCCATGAAAGCTCGATGCCGTCTTCTTTACGATTTCTTCCCATAGATACCTCTCAGACGTTCTGGGTTGGGGTGGACGAGGGCGTAGAGCTGGGTGGGACTGCGGACGGAGCTTGGTCGGACGTGTCGGTACTACCGCCGTTCCAAGCCTTGCTCACCGCCGTCACAGCTAGAGCGGCAACGACGTTGATTAGCGTCACTCCCGCGGCCAGCATGTATGCATTCTTCCAAGTTAAGTGGTCCATGATGATGTCTCCTGTTTGTTGTCAGTTGGCCTAATACTTTAAAACTTGGCGCTAAGGAAGGCCGCCTTAGGTGCCAAAATCGGGATACAGACTAACTTCAACACTACAGGGGATGTGTCCGTGGACAGGGCCTGCATAGTCTGGTCGACTGATCTATCTTGAGAATTCTTCTCTTTAGACCCAGTACTGGAAGCGGTGTCCTCTTTCGCCTCGGCTAACTGGTTTAGCAAGGATACGTCAGAATACACGGGCACCCTGCTTTTCTGGAGGGACCGTATGGCTGACAAGGCGACGCGAAGATCAATCAGCATACCGGTCAAAGGGGTGCGGATTGCGATGACCACCACACAAGACCTCAATAGTAAGGTGAATTGCGGGGACGAAGCGTAGGCAGCACAGACGGTAGCGTCGATGACGATACAGGGGAAGCACAATGTGTCAGCTACGTCTGTCGTAGCTAAATACAATCCAGGGGATGGTATCATATACCCAACGATTCGCACACCCGTCTTGCTATCAGATAAATTGATAGCATCGGTCTGGAGCTGATGGGGCACTGCCTGAAGTGACATACCCCTGGTTAAGCAAGCTTCTAGCACGCATCCGATAAGAGGAGCGAAGAAGGCCTCGACGCTAGAGAAGGCTGCAGCCGGGGTGGTCTTCCTCATACGCTCTAAAGTGTCTTCTACCTGAGACAGGTTGACGGACGCCACACCCAGAGCAGATTCAGACGCGTCTATGGCGCACACAGAGGCCATCGTAGCCAGCAGTCGGTCCACAGCGCCGGGCACATTGTTTCGCTCCGCGGATCCGAACAGGAATAAGGCGGTCTGGGTGATATCGCTGTTCGCTGCGGAAGAGTTCAAGATCTTGACATCCAGTTTGATACTCTCGATATCTCCCTTCTTAACCTCACTCATGGAATTGGTGAAATGGCTCCGTAACGCCTCATCGGCATAGTATTCGCGTATACCTTGATGGTGGAACAGGCGTTCAGCCGTAGCCACTAGCAGGTTTAAACCCTGATAAGCCGCAAATCCACTAGGACCCACGGTCGATGAAGGTGTGGCATACACAGGCACGGCTTTCATACCAAGGAAGTCGGGGTCGTTGCGTATGGAGAACAGCTTCCGAGCGCCGCTTACTGCGCTTGATAAGACTTTGTTCTTACCGAAGCAAGCGATGCCGACACGTACACCACTCCTGTATCCCCCCCCTTCTATAAAGTGGAAGGCCATAGAGGAGGACGTGTTACGCGCTTCCATGAATTCATAAACAGCCACAGCCCGTCCCCAACGACGCGCGTCGACATGGTCTCGATCGTCGCAGTGAGCAGAGATCTCAGCGTATAGGATTGTCTTCCCCGTATTCAGCAGCGAAGGGGAAGGCCCTATTGTGAGACACATCTCAACAGAGCTCACGCCTGATAGGAGTGAGGTGTTGTTCTCGTAGTCCAGAGCCATGAGGTAGATCCACGCAACCAAATCCTTCACGGCTTTCATCTGTTCTTCAGCGTCCGAAATGCCGAACTGGGAAGCGGGGATCAAGGATGTCAGCGATTTGGCGTATATCACGTACTCATCGAGCGGAGAGCCAACTGGTGGGGCGGGGATGTCCGTGGCTCCTGGTCGAAATTGTTCAGCCACGTTGATCAGCACCGAAGCTCGTTTAAATGCCGTTAAAACCGTCTTACTCATGATGACTCCTTGTCACTCTCAATGTGTGTGTTTTGTGTTATTGTAAGCTCACTATCCTGCAGGTTGCGGGCTGCAGCCAAACTCACTTGGTTTATCGCTTGTTCCAGGCTGTCCAACAGGACGTTATGCGCCAAGGGTTTAGCCCAGGAGCCTGTACCAGTGGCAGCTTCGAACATGATGCGGCCGCAAGCAACGCCGTAGGAATCGACGATCGGGTCATCCCATGATAGCCCAAGCATACTGGCTGCCGAGAACGAGTACGCGGCGTCACGCTGTACTGATATATCGGTAGAGAGCTCGCGCAGCCCAACTTCGGGGTCGTCAACTAAGTGGGCGTTCAGTCGGGAGTAGGTACGGCGGATGAAGCCGTGCACAATATCCCTACAGGGGTGCTTCCTCGTCCCAATGATACGCATGTAAGCGCCTGCCTTCCAAGCGGCCGGCGAACGAGGCATATCGTTATCCAGAGACCTGTACATAGCTCGAATAGCCAGTAGTGAGCCATCGATGCTACGCAAAAACGTACGACCGTCCTTAACTTTAGGGACAGCGCCTCCTGACTTCATCACTCTGGCTACAGCGTCGGCGAGGGATCTATGTTTGAATACCTGGTCGTCGCCGTACCAAAAGGCCTCAGCGGCGCCTGAGCTCACGTAGTCGCACGCGTCAGAGATAGACATGTTGTGCTCTTCTGCCACCGCCGCAGTGATAACATTTCTGGAGAACGTGTTACCTATACGCGACGTATCCGTAGTGCCGGAGCTTAAGCCATCGTCCTCGACGAAGTCTACAGCACCGAGCAAGCGCGCACTGGGTATCATAGTCTTCTCGCTCACGCTGGATTCGTAGGCTAAGGCGTTGAATTCAGCTGCTGCGTCGTCGTACCCTATGAGCTTCGAAATCTCGAATACGGACGCAACCTCGTCTAGCTGCTCCTCTCGGGACACGTGGGCGTCAAAGTTCTTGGCGTCTATTTCGGCTTTGTAACCATTGGTCTTATCCCCTATTTCTGACAAGTCATGATGATCCATACCCGGGCTTGTTGCCTTCATGGCTTTGAGTCTGACGCGACTAGCAGCACGGCTTATGTCGTTCATGCCAGACGTGCGGGCCCTCACAGGACGCGAAGTCGATGCGTTTAGGTATAGGCGGTCGGGCACTAGACCCGAACCAGTCCATCGATAGCCTGCAGCTGGCTTATCGTTAGTCTTGACGCGCACAAATCCGACTTTAAAAGCCCCTTTAGGGGTACTCTCATGCTCCCAGAAGTCAGGATCAATCTTCTCACCCATAGCCCTCACCAGCTCCAAGTACCTGTCCATAGCCATAAGACCTGCTTTCCTAGTCCTGCCATGCCTACTCCTAGCCTCAGCCAAGCTTTGAGCGACCATAGAAGTTGAAAACACGTGCATCCAAGGGGTACTGGAGAAGAAAGGAGCACCGACGTTGGTCGAGGCGTCTTTGTTAAACAACGATTGCACATCCAGAGAGGTGGCGTTCGCCTTAACCCATGCCACGTCTCGCTTCCGCCACTCACGGGACGCGTCCTTCCAGGGGAAAGAGGGCGTTACGTTAGCTGACTTGGTTGTAGGCTTGGAGGCGGTACCTAGCAGAGCACCTGATAGGCGGGTAGTGGACGCTAGTTCGTCAGATTCGGCACGCGCCCAGTCGTAGTCGCCTGTGGATGATAAACGAGCGATCACTGCGAGCGCGCAAGAGTCGAAGTCCGCCTTGATCTCGTTCCATAATGCCGCGTCTCCAGGTGAGAAGGTTTCGACCACAGTCAACCGTAGATCCGGAGGGACGTCGGAGCTTAAGCGTTCGGCCATCCGTCGGTAACCGGTAGGAACTATTGGCCCGGGGACTGCTGGTATCCAGCTCGCGTCTTCGGTAGCCAAAGTGGCGCCCATCAGTTTGGCAGTGTATACGTTATCCCCTAGAGAGGGGTCGAGGTTGAACGGGGCTATGGGATGCCTATTCTGAGTTGGCATGGCGATCCGGTGTTGTGTAGTGTTAAGCTGTGTGTACTGACATGACGGAAGCGCGTTTGATACGCGCTTCCGTCAAGCCAGATGAGTTGCGCGTACTAACATGACGAAAGCGCGTTTGATACGCGCTTCCGTCAAGTTGAGGTGTCAGTACTTATACTGATCAGGCCGCACAGTGTGAAGCGCTTGAACAGTAGTCATAGCGGCTGGGGTGGCCGCCACGACGGTACGCTTGACGATAAACTTTCGGTTCGCTTTCAGAGCGTACTTGTTCATCGACTCCATATCAGTGCGATTGGCGATCTCTGGGTACACGCCCTTGTGCTTCTCTACCTTATCCTGATGGAAAGCAAGGATAGGGGCTAGAGGCAGCGGGATGATCACACCATCCTCAAGAGCTACGACAACGAACTCCGACAGCACCTCCTTGCCCATCTTCACGTATACACCGTTGACCTCGGCGATATGCAGAGGGCTCTTGTAGATACGGGAACCGTCAGCGGGAGTAGGGTCATTACCTTCGACAATATCCTGATACCAAGAAGCGCCGCGCCCGTAGCGGGCTTCAAACTGAGTTGAGGAGTATACCGCTTCCTCCATTGGAGTTAGCAGCGATTCCGGCTCTCTAGTCCGGTATGCGAGGGGCGACGAATAATCCTCAGCGACGTGCCGGTTCGGTAGGGTGTTGGGGGGGATGTATAGCAGCATCCGATCCGCGGGCCGATCGACGTTACTCACGTCCGTCCGCATGCGAGGGTCTTCAGACAACACCTTCTCGTCTACTAAAGACACAAGATGTGCGCACTTGGTGCTGAAGCTCTCTTCTACATGATAGCCGTCGGTCAGTAGAGTAGGTTCAGCGTCATACCGAGCCATGCGTAAGCGAGTCAGCTCTGCGTTTCCGCATGTGACCGCCACATCGACCTTACCGGCAGGCAGCCAAGTCCGCCAGGAAGCTGGACCCCCCAGGCTAGTGGATGGCGGAGTGGAAAGGATCTGATCCATCCAATCACGCCAGATATGAGCCCGACGCGCCCAGAAATCGACGTCTCGAGCTTTCTCCACCGAGTCTACGCAGTGGTACGATCCGTCTATAGGGCTGTGCTCGTTCAGGAAGAATGGCAGAGGGATCTCACCCGCTACGGTTGTAGAGCCTCCAGAGCATGGTAGGAAGTAATCTAACATCGAAGCGATCTCCGCGCCGATGGGAAAACCCTCGAACGCATTGCGCGCCACTTCGTGCAGCCGAGACCGAAGGGGGTCTGTATGTTCGTCAAAGTACTTAGAAAAGTATTGGTGAAACGCTTTGGCCAGGCGGTAAGTCAACACCCTACTGATGATCTTGCCGTCAGCCAACTCCCAGATGACCTTACATCTGGTCTGAACAGTCATCTGCTTCTCTCGCTGATCGATGCCATCCGTGGTGGTGGTAGTAGTTAAGGCAGAAGGGCTCGCGTTGAGACCCACCGTCGCCCACCACAAGACGGATAGCTCGGAAGAGCTTTTGTCAAATAAGGAGGTCGGATATTTGTCCTTATCTAACCGAGCAGAGACAAAGGTGGTTGAGAGCTCGCACGGCGGCAGATCGAAGACGCTGGTTGTGGAGGCGCGTGAGCCCTTAGCCGTACTACCGTCCTTCCCAATGACGCTGGACCCAAAGAACAGGTCGAACATGCTCCGAAACTTCTTGGTGTGGGTGGGATCACCGTGTCGCTCGACAAGAATGCGGTAAGCCTGCTCAACGTAGCTAGACCAATCGCTGAGGGTAGGCATGAACACCGGCAGTTCCACGGTGGCGGAGCTCAGTTTGATCAAAGACATGCGGTCCTCATAGAAGGACGGCGTTGCGATGTAGATTGCGGTGCCGCTGCCGAAGGTCTTTCCAGACTTCAAATCGCTGTAGGCGTTGTAGTAGACTGGTCGTTGTACAGTAGACATGTTATTCGTGCTCCATCATGTAGCTGTTGATAAAAACCCCTGTGAACACTATCAAAGATGCAACTGCGGCGTCAGCTACGCAGGCCTTGACTCTAGGAGTCCACATCGATGCGGGGTGTGTGTTAGCGGCGTCGGAATCGTCGGGTGGGGGGGATGCGGCTGACCTTGGGTTCGGTCCGCGACTTGACCCCATCTGGCTGGGTCTCATTCGGCCCCGGGATGTCTGTCTTAATAATAGCTGTGGCAACATGGCCTGATTGGCCCCCTTGTGTAGATGTAGGTGTTGTGTGAGTCCCTTCAGCCTGTTGCTGACCGGAACGGGATGGTAAGCCACGCAGCAGGTCCGACACGCTTGAAGCGTGTCGGCCTACTGCGAGCAAACCGGACAAGATCCTGTTGATCCTGTCCATCTATTAACCGACGATGGAGGGGATCACTTCCCCAAGCAGGACCGCAGCATTGCTACCTAACTTGGCCACGTCTTCATCTGACTCGGTTAGGCCGAGCCAATTTGTGATCATGTCAGGGCCTGTAGTTGCGATGGAGGTCGCGACGCCCAAGCCAACGTACACAGGGCTGGCGATAGCCAGAGCCCCGTATACGTTGAAAGCGCCACCTGGTGATCCGTCGCCAAACATCGCAAAGTAATCTTTTCCGGTTCCGTAGTCGCGGCGGACTTCAGCATAGCGCTTGATCCCCTCGACTGCGCCCCATCCATCATCTTCTTTCGAATCGATTGAGTTGAGGAAGGACACAGCTACGGCGGAGATGATAGCAGCAGGGGCAAGATTACTCTGTTCCGCAAGCCCCACGGCCATCCCTTGAAGTTGTAAGTTGATCCAGCTTTCACCGAGGGCGGTCTCGATGTCGTCGGGTTGAACGCCGAACACGGCGGAACAATGATGCCGGCTGAACAGGCAGACCATCTTCGTGAGAACGATCCGTTCATACCCACGGATTGAGCGGCCGCTGGCGACGATGCGTTGAAGGTCGATCATATATACCTCAAATGTTTGATGCACCACGATTGACGTAGCGCTGGAAAGGGTTGAAAATGATGTCCGATGACACGTAACTCTTCACAGACCCAATGAGGGAGTCAGCCTGGACCCCGGCGTTATACACCTCCACGCGATACCCGGTGAGCACGATGCCAACGGTGCTCAAAGTGAAGGGGATGAACACCCGGCGCTGAGTCTGAACGACATCGGGCGTGGAATTGATAGCCAACCCCTGAAACCCCAAACCGTCAGAATAACCGGCTAGAGTAATCTCGTTAACCTGAGACCCCGTGATAGCTCCGCCCGGATTAGACGCGGTGTCACCAGTGCTGATGCGAATGATGACATTCTGCGGAATGGGCTGAAGCCGGTTATAGGAGAAGTCGATGTACACGCAGGGGACGGAGGCCGGAGTGGCGTTCGTTACGTTGGCAACCCATCGACTATTGTTGAGCACGAACGGGGTAGGGTTCTGAACGCCGCTCACGGTTACCTGGGCTTGGTCCAAGGCCAACTTGGCGATGGAGCAGTCGTCGATAACCTGCTGAGTAGCAGTTGAGATAGGGGAGGAGGACCAGTACGGGGGCAGCTGGCCGTTGCCCACCTTGGCGTACGTGTATTTGAAGCAGGGAAGCCCGAGTTGTGGAAGGGTAGAACAGGCGATGCTGGCCTGGTCACGCACAGGCTTGGCACAACCACAGTCCGACCCACTCTTGGGCCGGGAGTATCCGGGTCGACCTTTAGGCCGGAAAAAGGGAAGGGCGGCGGACTGCATGAGGGAGGGCAGGTCAGTCAGCATCCCAGCAGGGCGGTTGTTGGTAGGAATATAAGCCATAGTTCAGTCTCCAGTGCTTTTGGTAAGAGTAGTCGTCGCCGACATGTTGTCGGGTGTGCCCGGGTTGATAAGGCCGGGAAGGAGCGCACCGGGCTGCGCAGCTTCTCCGTGGTCGATAGATCCATTGTCTGCGGAATCGGAGGTCGTCCGTTCAGACGACTTAGCCTCAGTCAGGATCATGGAAGACCCGGACTCAAGCAGACCCAGCAGGTCTGAAACGCCAGTAGAGGGATCGTGGATAAACAAGCCATCCTCTGGCCCTTGGCGAGGCACGAAACCGCCAAGTCTCAGCACGCTAGCCGCAACTTTAAGGGCGGTGACCGAGTCAAGTTGCTTACCTCCGCTCACGCCGAGTATAGCTTGCAGAGTCCTAGGCGAGGCAGAATCGGAGACGTTGTATACGCGTTTCGCGTCGGATTCGCGTACGGCTAGCGTCATAGGGATGCCCATAATAGAGTCTTGTACGAACAAGATTCCATTGGACATCACGCCGCCACCCCCTTTCACCATCATGGTAGAAGAGCCGGCAGGCGTCGCTTCGATGGATCGCTCGGATCCATCCTCTATAATGATCATGTGTAACCCTCTCGTGTGTTAATCATAAATAAGTAGGCCATGGGACTCAGTTAGTCCAATGGCTGTGCCCTCACACTAACCCAGCCCATTTCTTACCTAGCGCAAGGCCAACGGACGGATCGAACGCGCTTCGCCGTTTCGGAGGCGCGACTATCTTCGCTTCCCGGGCAGAGGTGGAGGGATGGGGAGGTGAAGATTCGGCGTTGTCATACGCTTTAACAGCGTTGATGTCAGCAGGAGGCGAGACAGGCGGCGGTAAACGAGGTGATGATGTCGGGTATCCGACCCATCTGTGGTCCAATATCCACTCGATGCTGCGAAGATCGCCTGTATATTTGGATCCCCACTCTATGGGAGTGCCGCCCTCTATGTCGATACACCGGGACACCTCGCGTTGCATCGCGTCCAGATGTGCTTCAAAACCGCGTCTCTTCAGCGCCTTGTACTGTATGGCTGAGAAATAACACGCTTTCGCTGAACTCAGAGGGTTAGAAGAGATGAAAGTGCGCCAGCTGAACTTTATCTTCTTCTCCTTATAGAACATGGTGATGAGAGGTTCCAGATATGCGGAGGCAGGATAACCGCTCGCAATGGGGAGAAAGATGCAATCGTGCACCGCGAGGAAACCGCAGCTCTTTTTCAGAGAAGGGTAGCCCGATAGGTACGCCTTCACATACAGAATCTGCACGTCGAGATCCTTAGTGACGATTTCATTGACGGCGGGCTGGATGACCTTACCTGTCGCCTTATCCTTCTTCATAGGGACGGCGCGTACGTAAGGGAGAGACTTGTTCTTAGCCTGCAAGTCGATAATAGTTTGGGGCATAAACTGGATAATGCCTCCAGCCCCAGACACTTTGTTGTACGCCGCCGTATTACCTCCCGCCTCAGAGCGTATCATAGCGTCGAGAGCCATGTAATCCGGAAGGCCCAAATCAGAGCATATTCTCTGGACCTGGCCAGAAGTGATCAGTGACATCTAACAACTCTCCATGCACGATGAAAAGGAATCGTCATAAACGGAGGTCTTCGACTTCCACCAGCTCTTGTTGCTGACGGCGTTCGACGCAACCTCAGAGCAAGAGCTAGCGCATTCATCCTGGTTGTCGGCAGAGGCGACATCGCTGGCGGAGTTCAGCATGCCAGTGATCGCTGATATAGCCGTCAACCCTACGAACACGCCTCCGATCACGACGACCGCCTTGACGGGAGTAGACTGCCTGGAAAACCATCCTGTCTTTGCCATATTAACCTCTTGAGCCAGCAGCTTGCCAGCGGGAGTAGATTTGTTCATCCGTCAAACCGCAATCCCCAAACATATCGTAGAATACCGACATCCGCTCCTCGTCGGACTGGGTAGGTATACCCGGCCCAGAGGAGAGGCTGACGAATGTATCCCAAGACTTTTGAGCCTGCGCAAGACACATCAGGTTTACATCACTGGACGACGCGTCGACCAGCTCTCCTGAGAGAGGGGATTTTGAAACGGAGTTGGCGTTGTCACCTTCGGTGATGACGATGAAAGCGTAGACGGCAACGCCTACTACGATCGCGCCCACCGCGACTTCGGGCCACACACTTTTACTAGCCAAATAACACCTCCTGAGGTGAAGAAGGAGAGAAGAAAAGAAAAGAGAGAGGAAAGAGAAACGACCCATGTCATCAACCGACAAAGGAGAACACACTTACCCCCGGTTCTGTCGGACGCCTTGGGTCGCAAAGGCGCATCCAATCGGATGACTTCGGTGGATTACTGGGTTCTCGTCCACCAACGAGATCTACACGCGGCCCAGCTCCGGTCGAGTCCGAGTCAGGGTTGGGAGTCGACATGGATGCAAGCGACCACAGACTCCACAAACCGCACTAGATTCATGAGATCATGGGCTTGCGTGCGGAATGTACCTTCTGGGGTGACATAGATCCGAGACGTTTTAGCGCGGACCCAGTTGTTCAAGCCCTTAACGATAGGGGTAGAAGGCGCGCCAAAGAAAGATCGTCCCGATCGTGTGCTCAGGAGCTCGATGAAGCCGGCCACGTCCATGGCCTCGGAGACCATCTCAGTCAAGTCTCCTGAAACGCATGCGATCATGAGCTCGAGAGCCTCCTCCATTAGACGATGCTTGATAGCATTGTCACCCTGTTTCCGGAGTAATTTGCAAGCGTCTTTGATGCGTAGTAAGGCAAAGACCATGTCCTTGCACTCATCATCCGACAAGCCAGGGGCGTTAAATGTACTCATCGGATATCCTTGTGGTTAATGTCTACGATGAAAGAGAGGGTACCACATCCATAGCAGAACGCGACCCACACCTCTTCCAATAAAAAGTTATTCACGTGAGAACCCCACATATAAATGGTCAATGTCGACGGTAGCCGAGAAAGCCCCACATCCGGAACAGTATACGGCCCACACCTCTTTCGAGATGTAACGCATACTTCCGGTTGGGCAGAATTCAACATAAAACCCGAATCGATCGTTTTCCATAGTGTCAAGTAGAAAGTCGACGAATGATTCAGCTTCCTCCGCACTAGAAAAGGCTGCCAACACGGCCCCGTCGGTCTGCGACTCATTGTCTACCATCACCACGTGATAGTAGGAATGGTGGCAGTTGGTGCGACCAGGGGGCTGTGTATGTACAATGCGGCTAAGCGGAACTTGTAGAAAAGTAGTGTCCACGGTCTTGGCCCAAAAGGGGGCGCCTTGAGAGTGTTCTCTTTCGTCAGGCATGTGTAGCTCCTTATGTAGTGTGTTGCGGATTCAGGCGTAGCACGAGCCCACGTTCGAGGGGTTAAAGGTAAGGTGGTCACACACCTAAGAATACTCTTACGAGAATAAGTGTAACCACCCCACCTTTAACCCCCCGAACGTGAAGGTGTGTGCGGGGGGCAGAAGGCGTGTACGCTAGCCCAACGTGCCGGGTTTGGCGTTGTACACGTGAGCGGCGAGGAGGAGGATCGCTTCGCCCACTTCACGATGAGTCCGAGGGCTGCGGAGGCCGTCGGCCATCAAGTAAGACTTCGCAGGATTAGCGTGAACCGCGCCTGACGATTCACTCGAATTACTGTACACTACGGAGATTGTAGCCTCTCCGTCATGGTAATCTGAAATGAATAAGGTGCACAGACCGACGGGTAGGGCGGATGTGAACCGAGGGTCAGAAAAGGCGGTGGAACGCAATACTTCTCGGACGCTGGAAAGGTTAGCGCAGAGGCCAGCAAGGTCGGCATGCGAAGGCACGGACAAGGAAAAGGAACATACAGTCAAGTAAAGCATGTGTGATGTCTCCGAAAGTGTAGATGTGTGCAACAAGAAACGTGTGTGAGAAGAGAGTGATCAATCGCCCGTGTACGTCGAATATCGCTTGTTCATATCGATCAAACTCAACGACTTATCAAGGGCGGAGTACAACTCAGAGGCTCCGAAGTCGACGCAACAGGATTGAATACTAGACACCCGCTCCGCGAAGAAACGACGCTCCCTGGCACCACGAGAAGTGGGCTCCTGGATGGCGTGGTCTGAAGCGGATGCCAGAATGTGCGCTTCACACGAGCGAACTAAAGAGTCGTTGTCAGTGCGGAGGGCGGCGCGTTGAGATGAAGGGCTGAGCACGACTTCAACCGACCCAGACAGGTCCATGAAATCGTACAACCCAATCCCTAGGTCGGACAGAATGTTGGAGGCGAGATAGCTGTACTCCTTGTCGAAAAGACATTGAAGTAAGGCGTCGCGTGCAATGACCGAGAAGTGGAAGTTGTCAAAGCCCTCATAGACATCGGAGCCCTCCTTGACGGCAATGTGAACGTTAAGGATGCCGTTTGTGGAGATGGTAGCCTCGACGACGTACGATGGCGTAGAGACGGGGCTAACCAAATTACGCGCAATAGAGGCGATGGTTGGCGGGGTGTGACCGAACCGACGTGTGTGTCGCGATGATGAGAACATAGGTGCCTCAGAAAAGGGGGTGTGTAGAGTGTGTGAATC
>Ga0138288_1060607_pt1 | contig 11823 bp, 12 predicted proteins | sample S_130826_M_mt_FD_106918 | JGI IMG/M metagenome (GOLD analysis project Ga0138288, IMG submission 106918) | Freshwater microbial communities from Lake Simoncouche, Canada - S_130826_M_mt (Metagenome Metatranscriptome) | ecosystem: Environmental > Aquatic > Freshwater > Lake | place: Canada: Quebec...
CATTGCACCTTGTAATGCCCTCTGTTCATCATCGTGGAGGTATCATGCATGACACTACTCACTATCCGACTACCGGACTTGACGCCCTAGGGGTACTTCACCCCTGCTCCTCTCCAGGCCTTTCTGGACTGTACAGCCCATTGGCTGGCCCGTCCAAAGTGGACCTGCTCAACATGTCCCTTTTCATTACGCTCCATCGTACGGTGGACGGGGTGATCTCTCCATCGACCTCGACCGAGCCCAACCTCGCGGGTTTGCCAACCGGCCGGGTCCCCTTGGCGTTCACGGTCTCAGCTTTTGGACCACTTGAGGGTCCATTCCTGCCTGCGGGTATTCTTGCCCCATGGGATATGCCCATCGAGCCAGGGTCGAACTTTCCCCATCCAGCCGATCTCCTACCAGTATATCTTATTGGGGGAGAGGCGGACCATCAGTGCGTCGCATTGCTCACCCAGTCTGTGGCCCGGCTCTCCGGCGTGCACAAGGTGATCCATGACCTGATCGGTGTCGTGCCAATGGTATCCGTTATTACGATCCATTCCGGGTGCGAACATCTGGGTTGCGACCTCCTGGATCCGGTGTCCCACGATCGATGCTCGGCTGAGCGAGTCCTACCCATCCCCGCGTCCCTGGAGTTAATCCAGACCGGTCTCAATGCATTGGTACTCGTGGACGACTCCTCTCGACTGGTCATCCCGGGCCACCATCGGTCTGGTGTCCTCCGGCTGCTGAACCAGGCCATGGGTCGGCCCTTCCCGACCTGTAGAGCGGTCCGTTCAGCGCATGGGGATAACCTCGTGGCCCGGCACCCCTCCACGTCCCGACACATGGACCAGGCTGCCAAGTTGAACGCTACCCATGTGTGGCGTTGCCTTGCCGACTACCACTCCGCTCTGGTGGCATTCGATGTCGCCACCCGGGTAGTGGGTGCTATCCGGCGGACCGAACCTACCGCTAACTAGCGGTAACCGCCTCCCAGTCACAACCCATGTTTAAGGAGATATGTACCATGCCCATTATTGAACGCGACGTCAAACTTCGCTCCACTGGCCGCGACCTGTCATCCTCCCCCCGTGTTGAGGGAGGCAAATGGATGGCTGATGCGCCCGAGACCGTGAAAGGCCACATCATGATCATCACCATGGGTGGAGCCATTCCCCATGGTGTGGTGTCCTCCGCCCAGGACATCCTGCCCGGGATGCGGCCCATCCTCGTGTCCGCCGGCAAGCGCGAGAAGAACGATCCTCTCGTGGGCTTTATCTACTCCGCCCTTCTCTGTGACGCCACCATGGACTATTATTCCAAACGGAAGCGTCCGCTTCACCTGCCCAAGAATGTATTCTCCTCCGTGCTGGCGAAGACGGTCCGACCCGTGTCCTCCCGAATTACGTCTGTGTCCGCCGCTTCCACCAACGCCGCTCCGCTTGGTGGGACCCGCTTATCCTACTTCGAGTCGGGCGGCGACCTACCTTATCTCCCGGGAGTCACGGACCCCAACTCTCAAAAGTTGTCGCCCTCCCTGTCCGCAATGGCCGCATCCGTGTACCCGGTCCTCAATACGCTATTGTCCGCCTTCAACATGTCTATGGATGCCGCCCTCACCCAGGCATGGATGGCCGCGGAGCAGACCCTACTTCCCCATCCAGTCCGCACCCGCACCCCATCCCGATTCGCAGTTGGGTTAGCGCGGCAGGGTGGAGCTTTGATCTGCACCACCGTTCGGCCCCTACTCTCTCTGACGGGAGTAACCTCCGGCATCGAGGAGCGGCTGCGGAAGGGCAGCCAAGTGCAGAGCACCTACTTCGGACAGACCCTTGTGTCTGCCGACGTCGGGAGCGCCATTGAGATGGTTATTGACGACTCCTTCTCCGCACAGCCCGTTTCACAGCCGGAGGAGGCACCGGTATACTACGAAGATGAGGGCGAGGTCTCCATATGATGGGCTTCCTCTTGACCATCATCTCCAGCTGTCTGACAGGAGCGCTATCCCTGATCGTCGGGTTCGCCGCCATCATGTGCTTATCCGTAGCGGGGGTGGCCTGTGCCCGACTGACGCTTAGCCTCATTCGATCAGTCACCCGCTCCTCCTCCCCTCTCCTGGTGATCGAGATCACCGAGAAGAGTAGGGGCAAGCAGGTGGTACGGTTTAGGCTCGTGGTTTAAGTCACCCGCCTCCCAGACCCATTAATCTCAAGCAACAGGATTCCCAAAATGGCAAACAACTTCATCCCCGCCGACAACGCAAACGGTGGCGACCTCCTTGTACAGCTGATCTCCTATGGCAATGACACCCAGTCATGCCCCCGTCTGCTCCTTGACTCCAATGCCCTCAATCAGGGTGTCAGTGCCGACGGCAAGTCCGGGACCGCGGTGGTACGCGTGAACGATACGGCCCAGACCGTGTTCTACGCATCCGCTGACCAGATTCAGGACTTGGTCGCCCGTACCAACTCTGGTCCTCCCATGACCGATCCTCAGAGCCCGGAGTTTACCATCTCCGCCACTGGGACGTACACCTGGAACGCCCCCAACAACTCACGGGTTGAGGCCTGTGGGTTGCTGTTTCAGGTTCAGATCAACGATGGCGGCGGGTCCGGTTGCAATGCGACCCTGACCATGACGTATGATGTCGGGGGTTTCGATGTCGCCATCGACTTCACCGAGATCTTCAAGTTGACGGCTGGCCGGTCTTCCAACTTTAGCTTCGTGGTCCTCTTCTCCCAACAGTTGACCGGAGTGAAGGTTCGAACCCCGGTCCTGGCCCTCCTCTCCAAGAACTGGGCCGCCGCGGTCAATGGTTTGGCCACATACGCCGCGCCAGACAGCAGTCTGGCCCTGGCTGTCGGTGGCACGATGGTCAACACTACCATCGAGGTATTCCTCCTCCGTGCTGGCCGCGCCTCACCCACTGTCATCTCCGACCTCTATAACGCGGTCTAGCCGATGGGTTGCCTCCCAGTCTCCCATATCCACACCCTCATTGTTGGAGTTCAACATGTCCGAGCTTATCAATAACATGGTGGCCGAAGACAGCCTGCGGGCTGATCTCGCGGCCGCACGTTCCCTGGCCCACGAGTATCCCATCAAGTCACTCCTCCAGCTGATCAACGTGATCTGGCAGTGCGACAGCCCATCTCAGGCGATCGACTTCCTGTATGACCATCAGGCCGTGGTATCTGGCATCAAGTCCGGACTCACCGAAACGGCCGCTTCCTGGGGCGACTATCTCAAGGCAATGACGCCAGACTTCATGAAGGATGAGGTTGACGCTGTCCTCACATTTCTGGATGACCACATGTTCGCGTTTGCGATCGTGGCCCTGGTCTGTGCGGGTATCGGCATCGCCACGATCAGCACCGGTGGTGTAGCTGCGTTCGTGGGCGCAGCGTGGACCGCCATTGCCGGGATTGGAGCGCTCATCCTGGATGTGGTAGCTGGGTCGCTCCCCTTGACCATGGTGGCCATCACCGGCCGGCTCGCCGCCCTGGGAATTTCAGGCAGTGTGGTCACTTACCTAGCCGGTATGTTGACCAACCCCCTGGATGTTCTCCGCGCCGTAGCCGCTGGAACGACCATCCGCTCCAATATCTTCTCGGATACGGGGCCAACTCCCGACTCCGCACCGATCGGGATGCCTGGTGCAGATGAGAGAGCGCGCGTAGGGACCGGATTCCAGCCTCTCCCTGTCACTCCCGAGATCCCAGTGCCCGCTGATGTTCCAAATCCCGCGCTCGCTGACGTGAAGCTATGAGTCTGGGATCCGCAGGCAGATCGGACCCTACTCCGCCCCAGCCCCATCCCGTGTCGCCCGACAGTCAGCACGTGCTTGACGCCAGGGAGAGCTTCGTCCGCGAGTCAAGATCCTGGCTCATAGCTGCGGTCAAGCTTCTCCCTCTCCTGTTGGCCATCCGTTCTGTGTATCGGTTGGCACGTGGTCAGGGCGACGAGTTCTGGCTACGTGTGGCGTCGCCTCTACTGGATAGCGAGGGACAGGCGATGATTGAGGTGTGGCGCCGCAAGGAGAACGCCTCACCCGAAGCCGATCATGACACGGACGCGTCCGAGTCCGATCGGCGGGCAGGGACCGTCCATGGATTCAGGGCCAGCTGAAGGCCACGCCTCCCAGTCCTCCCCTCCTTTGACGGCGGATGGTCACCCCGGTGCAGAACCTCCCACCGCGGGTGGTCATCCCCTGTTCAAGGAGGATAGACTATGAGTGACGCCGATCTACCATCCCTGCTTTCCCTGTTCAAGGAGGACAGAATATGAGCTACACCGATCTACCGGCCATGCTTCCGCCCGGGACCCCTTCCCCCCGCGGTCTTAACAGCTGGCTGAACAAGTTCCTTAAACAATCGGCTGCGTCCGTCTTAAGCCCGGACGCCATCCGTACCGATGAGGTCACCTCCATCTCCGGGAGGGGCGGAATTCTCATTAGCGACAAGACACTGGCTATGGATGCTGTCGCGGCCAGGAAAGCTGGTTACATGCGAGCCATGCCCAGACCTGGTATCTATCAGCCGATAGACACTCAGTCCGCTACCGCCCCCTCGGTGGGAGCTCGCGTGTTTGGTCTGGCCATGATGGTTCAGAACCACGCATTTGGCGAGTTCTATGGATCGAACTGGAAGGGAAAGGGCTCCCCGGGCGGTCGGCCTCAGCAGTCGCCATCGGCATCCACCGCTGCCATCTCCGAAGGCCTCCGAGAGTACGTCCTAGGTTACACCCCTCGCTGGACCAGTGCCGAGCGGATCACGGGACGAATGGGTACCCCATCCCCAGTCCTCATCCAGTTCGAGACCCTGGGAGCCGAAGGATGGCGGGGACACGTTCCCATTGCTCAGAACGATCCACACGTCGCCACTCGCTACTCTCTGGCTGGGCTGGAGACCAAGTGCGGCTTTCCCTCCGATGGAACCGATACCTATGACATCTCCGGGGTCGGCTGGTGCCGGTATCCCGACGAGCCTGGGTGGTTCGTTGCCTTTGGGGGCAATTTGGCCTACGTCCGCGCGTCTGTCAACTCTCGGATGATGGAGGCGCTGACGCCCTTCTTCAACGCTGGGCTATTCCGACTTATCTAGTCAGACTACGACTCCCGGGCGCCCGCAATTCAAACTTCTCTCACTAACGGGAGGCCGCATGGCTTTCAATAAACTACTCAATGACCCCTTCTTTACCCAGAACACGACCCAGGCATCGCGGTTCGCCGCCTATGCAGCAGGGAAGCGCTCTGAGAACGCTTTTGCCAACATCGTCTACTGGTACTACGACACGCTTGGTCTTGTCGCTGGAACACTGGTGCTGATTGTGGCCGGCGGTGTCCTCGTCAAAATGACCAAGATTGATGAATGGCTGGGACTCACCGAGGACTGCGACTGCAAGAAGGGCGCGGGTGCTAAGACGCCCCAGATGCCGGCCAAGCTTCGTCAGAACCGGCGCTAGTCATGAAGCCCGCCGTCATCGCTGCCATTGTAGGGGCCGCCCTGCTGGGCATCTGGCTGTTCATGTCGAGCGCTGGCGCTGCGGACAAGACCCAGGCCAAGCAGGATGGCAAAACCTCGCGGTCTAACGCCCGCAACTGCAAGAAGGTGTGTTGCACTAAGAAGGGTCTCCTTCTTTGCAGAGATTATGACCAGAGCTGCTACTCCAAGTGCGCTGGGACGTAGTCGATTCACTCTCTGTCTCCCAGCCCACTCTACCTATTAAGGAGATCGAATCATGCTTTTCCCCGTTACTCAGGCCCAGGTTCAGGCCCCCCATGCCAATCAGGCCCTGATTGGTATACCCACCTCTGACGGATTTGCCAACCTCTTGGACGTGTATCGAGACGTCGGTGAGTTGGGTGTCGACCTGAGTCGCAACACCAATCTGCTGCTGTCTGGGCGCACGTTGGACCGCGACAGCGAGATGGTGATGTCTGAGGAGGTGAATCAGTACAGCCCTGGGGTCATGACCCTCATTGATCAGTGGATGCCCCGCATTACGGCCGACAAGGATCTCGGCTCCCGATTAGCCGAACGAGTTTCGTCCTCTCTCCTGACGCACGCCTCTCGGTTGCTGGATCAGTCCGTTGGCCAGTCCCGATCCATCGTCTATATGTACGGGTCTAATGGCGACCAGATGAACCCCGCTCGCCTGGTGCCGTCCCAGGAGTACTATAAGACCGCCTTTGAGAAGCTGTGGGCAGGTTGGGCCAATTCGGAGTTTGCTGACATCCTGGGGCCCAAGGTCACCTTTGGATACGACAACAGCACCGAGGGAGCCAACACCCTGGCTTGGTTAGCGAGCGCCTCCCTACCTGGGGGTCTGCTTGAGCGCGTGTGTGGGCATCTGCGTCTCGCCCCCTTTCCCCTGCGGTACGCCGAGACCCTGGGCCACACCTCCGATTGGATTGCCGACATGTTCGACTCTCCCCGGCGGTACCTGAACGCTACCAAGCAGCCAGATATCACCCGCCTGGGTGGATGGGCCTGGGTTCCTGATGCCGCGGCCGTCACGGATCACGTGCTGGTGACCGCTCAGGGTGAGACCATCGCGGTCAAGCTCTGGGAGCTCAACTGCATGGCCAAGCTAGCGTGCTACCTCTCCAACGGCTTCGAGACCTACAAGGTGACTCTGTCCGATATCCTTGAACTGCACTCCCTTCTCATGGCGATGGCACTGGAAACGGTCGCGCGTGCGCTCATGAGCGGCGGCCTTGCCCGTGAAATCATGGCTAATGACTTCGCCAACGACGCCAACCGCGGTACTCTCACCATCACCGAGGCCACCTCCATCCTCAAGAACTTTCGGGGATTGGTGTCTGCGGCGTATGGAGATGCGTTTGAGGCCGCATGCCTGGGAAACCTTGGTCTGCTCCTAGCCCCCAACCACCTGGACGATGCCGCTAACGACTGGATGTTGCGCTACAAGTCAGGGCCGGTGGCTCATCTGGCCGATACGCTCCGCACCCTGCCCTCTTTCGACACCTGGGACTGTCTCCGCCACTTGCGGGGATTCTACTTGAAGATGGGGGGGGAGAAGGACTACATGCCCGACTTCACGGTCATGGAGGGAAGCGACGCTCTGGCGACCGTCTCAGTGCTCCCGGACTACTACATTCCCTTCACCCGGAAGGCGCGAGGTGAGATGCTGACCGAGCTGGACGAGAATGATCACGTGGCCATTCGCGCTGGATCCATCCTCGCTTCTGCCCCCCTCGACGTACTGAGTGTACTATACGAGGATACGGGATCCCTTCGGTTAGCCACCTCATATATGTCCATCGACTGGCCGGCTGCACGCATGGCGACGGGGACTAGCCTAGTTGCATCCCCCAGCAAGATTGGAGTTGGAAAGGGGGGCTTCATGCTGACGGATCTGCGTATGCAGGTGGAGCCCGCAGCTTCCACCTTCTCCAGCCCGGTCAGCCGGGTTATTGTGACTCACCATCTGATGAGCAGCCGTATTGAGTATCGCCACGCCGTGAACTTCAATCGGCCTGAGATCACGGTGGAGCCCACCGGTGTCCATCTCATGAGCAAGCAGCGCCAGGACTTCGTCATGATCCCGAAGAGTCCGGGCGAGAACTATGTGGACATTGTTCCAAATCCCACCCAGTTGGTCGACACCGGTGACTTCGACCAGCAGCCCCACCACCCGGCGTCAGATGTGTCCAACTTTGGTGCCCTGGTCCGATTGGCCCCGGTACAGCGGGGCGCCAACCTGGGGCGTATCATCCGGCTGTTGCTCGATGCCAATCGTGGTCAAGGGCTGGCGTCCACAAGCCCCAGCGCCTACAACGCGAAGTCCATCGCCATCCACCGCTCCAAGGGGGTCACCTCATTCCTCACTGAGGTTGAGAAGGCACTGTTGACCGCCAAGTTCTGCACGGCCGATGAGTTGACCGATGCCGCGAAGGAGGCTGACGACAATCCTCTCGGTACCTTGAAGGCCTTGGCGGAGCTCATCTCCAAGTCTCGGCCCCTGGAGCCCGGCTACGCCGCTGTCATGCATATCGTGGGTGACAAGATCACCGGCGAGCCTGGACTGACGCAAGACATGGTGGCGTATGGTAAGAAGCCCACGGCTGTAGCCCAAGCCGCTTGGTCAACCCAGTGGAATACATTCGACCACGCGAAGCTGGTCTTGATCATGGCAGAGGGGTCCGCCATCTCCCAGGTCGGGGTAGGTAAGCCGGCCTCCAGTGCCCAGTTCTACTGGGTCCACATTGGCCAAGCCAAGTTGCTGACTAACAGCCAGGACTTCGGCGCCATCGGAAACCTGGTTGGTCGGTTCGTTGGGTTGCGGTCCACGGCCGGTCGGGAGTCCATGCCCGTGTTGCACTTCTTCCGGAACTGGCGGTACGTACGCAGCATGACCTGCGTCTCCGTGTACTCCATGGAGAACTCCCCTGAGGGCAGCGAGCCTGGGTGGCTCACTGGGGTGTGGCAGCACGGTCACGCAGTTCGGTCAACCCTACTCGGGTGGCGTAAGGGCGCGGATAATGTGGCCAAGGCCCTAAGCCGCTTGAACTAGCGACCGTTGACTCCCGGGCTCAATTTCTTCTTCTGAGATGGAGGTCTCATATGAATAAGGGTTTACTTGGTATGGCTCTGCGGGAACACCTGTTCTCTAAGAATGGACTGCCAACCGTATGGCAAGAGGCCGAGGAGCATCTGAAGATCAGGCCTCTCCTCGATAGGGGGTCTGAGTTCGCCATGACCGCACTCGGGGTTAGGGACGACGTTCGGGTCGGGAATGTTAGTTGTTCCGATCTGGGCACAGCTCTGGTCCATGCACAGCCAGGACTGCCCGCTATACGCAGAGGTCGAGTCCTGCCGATGGTACTCAGTATCGTGGACAAGTCCGAGTATACGCGTCGAATCGTTGACGGGTCATGGAGGAAGGCAACTCTGAACGGACCGTTCTCAGACCAGATCGGCCGGATAGCCGAAATCAGGTCCGCCAGGCTACCCGTGGTACCGGACTTCCCCGACGTCGTCAGGGCACTGAAGGACATTCAACCCAAACTGTGTCTCCGCACCGGGCGTAAGTACGGCTGGTGGATGCAGGGCGTCAGATTCGAGACTGATCAGAAGCCCTCCGTCACATCTGATCTGTACGTCGAGTACATGCGGGCCGATGCTGACCTCACTTTTGTCCAGAACATTACATGCGAGGACTTTGGGTCCGAGGCGCACGACTTCGAAGCTCTGGTCCATGCCACCGCCTGGCACAGATTCAAGCTGCAGGGGTCGACCACCTTCGGGTCCACAGACCCGGGGTTCGTCCAGGTAGTCACGGGCGGCGTGTTGGGATGGTATGAGGGCCCGGGCGCTGTGAGGCAGGCCGGCTTACTGATTCGGTCCTACCACCGGGTACCCGCCTGGACCTCGGGCATGGGCGTCACTCTCCATAGAGGGGGACACAGTCGGAAGACCACTCAGGAGCCGATCGTCGACGATGGAGTCGGGATGACGGGCAGCTTGAGAGCTGAGCCCCACGTGGAGCTCAGTCATCAGGGCGTCCTAAACGGCAGGGAACGATCTCGTGTCGTGACTGCCCCACCCCCCGAAGAAAGCATCTCCGTCCTTCCGGCCATTGTCACCAGTTATGTGGTCGGGATGGAGGCTCTCCACCTCAGGTTGTCTACCATGGGCGGTCGCGCCCTAGCTGAGCTATTGGGCTACGACCGATGCAGAGCGGCCCTTGAGATATACAAGCCGCTGGCCCCGATCGACTGGGAGGGTACCATTGCCGCTGCTGCGATGTTGTTCGCAGGTAAGCAGGCCATTCCCTGGGCCAGTACACTCCCGGCTCCGCTGTTCGCCGTCATGTTGGGTCCCCGCTCCCCTGACGACCTGGTATTTGCGCTCGATCAGTCCAATCAGGATCAGCATGGATACAGGTGGAAGCTGCGCCTGGCTCGGAACGGAACCCTAGAGAACTGGCTACACTGCAAGGCTGCCCATACTCTCTTCGCCCGAGGCGTCGCAGCCGACGCGCCATTGATACGGGCGCGAATTGCGGCCAATGTCGAGGCATTCGCCTTTCCGGAGGCCCACGCCTCCGTGGAGGGCGCTCTGGCCATGGAGGGTGACGTTTCCGTGTCGATCCAGGATCATGGACTGAGGTCTGGGGAGCCCGGTACGAAACGCCACGGCACTGGTGATACTAAGAAGCTCACCGTGGCCGTGGTGATATGCACCCTCAGGGGCCTCCACGCTCCCGAGCGTGTCATTAACCAGGCCAGGAGACTCATGATCTGTTTTCAGTCGCAGACCACATCATCCAGACCCGCCGACATTGTCCTCGCCATGCGCACCGCCAGGCATACAGCCTCCGCGTACCGCAGTCCCATTCGGATGGGCTCGAACGGTGATGACCTGTGGTTCCTAATCGAGGGATGGCTGCTTGCGCAGTGGGGGCTTTCAAGAACCGCCTTCATGGAGGCACTGAAAGAGGTGTTGGATCGGCTGGACAGCGACCTCAACACCGAGGCCACCCTGGCCGAGTACGCCGACTTTGGTAAGACCGATAGCGTTACGATCATGCCAAACTGGTTATCCCGAGCTGCAGGTCATGCCGCGCCGGAGGACGGCAGTGACAGACCCATTTCCGAGCGGTCCGATCCCGACCGTCTAGCCTACTCTGGCAAGCTGTTGTCGTGGGTGGTTGGTCCCGACGGCTTCACTCGGCGGCTGAAGGCTGCCAGGTTGATGGGCATGACGGACAGAGGGCTCGCTGAGATGGGTAACTTCATAACCCACCTCACCGCTGCCATCCTACCCGACGTGTGGCACTCTGGTCCGGGGGGCCGCATGCGCGAGGCAAGTCCCACGTCGGTATCGCACGCCGAGGAGATGACCCTCAGGGCCGCCGCCCGGTGCCACCAGAAGGTCGACACCGACGCGTGGCAGCTTGATGAGTCATATCGGTTGGCCAACGGGTTTAATGAGTGGGACGAGGAACTGCTCCCCGGTGGTAGGCAACTGATCCTGAAACCCCAGTTTCCCCCGCTGATTGCGGCCCTGGCCGGTGATCTGGCCAGTAACCTCATTTCCTTAACTAGGCCCTAACGTCTGTCGACTCCCAGTAACCCACAACTCCAGGAGCTTATCCCATGCTATCTCCCTTCTTGACCAACTTCCTCCGGACCCCCGATGATCAGGGTAGTCCTACCGATGGCAGCGCTGCCCCGACGCCGCGTGCCGATACCCCCTTCCCGGATGGTCCCCCAGACGCCGGGTCTTTCACGCCAGATAAGGCTGTGATCGATGCAGTGGCCGCCTCACTTGCGGAAGGGGTCCCCCGCATCCCTTCTCCCGAGGGGGGTGGAGCCGTGCAGGCCATGGAGAAGGAAGCCGCGACCCGCAGCCTTGGGGACGTTACCCGTATCCCCTCTAGGGCTGTGGGCGCACCAGCGGCGGCCGCCGGGTCGCCCCAGGACATCAATGACACCTCCCTGTCGCGGCAGCAGCGTAAGAGTCTACTCCGCACCGCCAACGACCTTAGCCTCGCTGAGGCACGGCGCAAGACTATCCGGCGCAAGCCCGTCCAGATAGTGGGCGGCCGCATGTCCGGCGCACGACGCGTGGAGCTGGGCACCCTTACTGTGATCTGGAACGGTGCCGTCCTGATCATCACCCGGATCAGCGATCTCCAATCAATAGTGGCACCCATCCCGGACGTTGACGACTCCATCACGCCCACCACCGCAGACGCAGCCCGAAAGATGCTGGACGCCGCGGCGATTATGCTGAACGAACTTCAGACCGCCTAGGGGACTCCGCCCCAAGGCCCTATTATTTACCCCATCTCACGATGGGAGGGGAGAAC
>Ga0138288_1060285_pt1 | contig 11773 bp, 2 predicted proteins | sample S_130826_M_mt_FD_106918 | JGI IMG/M metagenome (GOLD analysis project Ga0138288, IMG submission 106918) | Freshwater microbial communities from Lake Simoncouche, Canada - S_130826_M_mt (Metagenome Metatranscriptome) | ecosystem: Environmental > Aquatic > Freshwater > Lake | place: Canada: Quebec...
AAACAATTATGACAAAAACAATTACAAAACGAAGGGGATTGACGGTGTTCAGGACTCTAGCTTCCACAGTAATTTTATTACTACTGCTTGGAACGAATGCGCTGAAAGCGCAAACTTACTTTACGGAGGGTTTCGAAGGTACTTGGTATCTTAATGGAAACGCTGCTACCGCAGCTACTGCTGCTGGTCCTAACGCTCCTAGTACATGGACTCAAACTAGGGTTGTTAATAATGTGGTGCCAGGCGCATGTACTGGCGCAGCCCACGATTGGGGTCAAGCGCTTTGGGGTGCTTCTTATACAAGTGTAAACTTTGCGGGAACTAGTACTTCGGGATGTGCACCTTATGGAGGTTCGCCTGGCGTTCCACCTGCAGGTTCAAATGTACTTTGGTTTTATGATGGAAATACACAATCTGGTTCTACTAGAAGAATTGAATCTCCTGTCATTAATTTAAGTACGGCAACTAGTCCAATTATTTCTTTTTCTTTTAGCTACGCTCAGAGCAGCACCGCATGTACATTTGTTGGTTCTAATGATGGTGGTGCAACTTGGAATACCATTAGTGCACTTACTACAACTACAGCTGGAGCATGGGCAACTAGACTTATTGCTATTCCTGCAACATATAATGTAGCAAATGCTAAGTTTGGATTTCAAATTGCATCAACTTACGGAAGTTATGATGTATTTATTGATAATTTGGTTATACGTGAAGGAGTTGCACCTACTGCAGCACCTATTTCATTAACTACAACCGCTGTTACAACTACTAATATAACTTTAGGTTGGACAGATAATTCTACAAACGAAACTGGTTTCAGGGTTTTTCGTTCAACTGATAACATAAACTTTTCACAAGTTGGTGCAGATATAACATCTACTACTGTTGCTGCTACAGGAGGAACTTATTCTTCTGCGCAAACTACCCTTTCGCCAGGTACAACTTATTATTTTAAAGTTGCATCTTATGTTGAAGTTAATGCACTTTCAACTGTTGCATCTCAAGCAACGGTTGCGGGTACTACTTACTATTGGGTAGGTACTTCAGGAGCTGCTTTTGGTACTGCTGCCAATTGGAACACAGACCCTGCGGGTACTGGAACTGCAAGAACTACTGTTGCAACTACTGACGTATTAATAGTGGATGGTGCAGGTACAACTCCTGGTGGAACATTAACCATAAGTGAAGATTTAGCTAGTTTTTCTATCGGACAGTTTAAAGTAACAAGCAACACAACACTTACTTTGGTTTCTAGTGCTGCAACTACTAGAGCAATTACCATCACTGGTGGTGGTGGAAATGATTTTGTAATTGAATCGGGAAGTGCATTAACTATAAACAGTGCTACAAATACTGTTTCTTTTGCATTCTCTGGAACAGGTAACACAGGTGATATTTCGGGTACTTATAACTTAGGTGGTAGTACTGCAAATACTTTCAGTTCTACAGGTGGTACTAGTACATTGGTTACCATTTCATCTACAGGTATTGTTAATAATGGTATAGTTGGAACAGGAACTTATTTTACTGGTTCAGCTGCTACTATGTCGTTTGCTGCTGGTTCGGCTTATAATGTAACAGGTGCAACTACGGGTGCAACAGTACCATTGGCTACTTGGGCTACAACATCTACGCTAACTATTACTAGCATAACAACAGCAACTGCTGTTACAAACAATTCACAATCGTTTGGTAATCTTACCTACAATTGTGCTAGTTCTAATGGTACAATGAGCTTTTTTACTACTTCAGCTATTGCGGTAGTTAAAGGTAATTTAACCATTACAGCTTCAGGTTCGGGTAAATTTAGAGCACTAACTTCGGGTAATATATCAATCAATGGAAACTTAAATGTAAATGGTGGTTATTTTGAGGTAGCAAGTTCAACTGGTATCTTAAATGTATTAGGCAATGTAAATATAGCTGGTGGTACATTTGATTTAGCACAGGCTAGTTCACCAAGTTTGAAAGTAACAGGTAATTTTATACAAACTGCCGGTACCATAGCACAAACTTCTACAACCGGTACTTTAGAATTTAACGGTACAAGTGCTTCTACTTTAACTTTAGTTACAGGTTCTCATGGAGCCAATGCTATTAATTTGAAAGTAAATAATGCAGCAGGTGTTAATTTAACCTCAGCATTTTCGGCAAAAAATATAACTATTACCAAAGGTAACATTTCTGGTGCTGGTTCTATTTCTTATAATGGAACTTCATCTTTATTAACTTATAATGGTACAGTAGGCGCACAAACTGCAAATACTTTGGAGTTACCTGCAACAGGTGGTCCTTCATCATTAACCATTAACAACACGGCTACTTCGCCTGCCAATGTGGTAAACATTCCATATTCAGCTACATTAAACGGAACTGCGGGTGTGTTAACATTAACTGCAGGTAAATTAGATAATACAGGATATGTATTGACATTATCAAATACAGCTACAACTGCTATTTCAGGTGGTTCTGCAACTGCTTATGTAATAGGTGCCATTGCTAGAAGCATTCCTGCTAGTTATGCAACCGCATCTACATACACATTCCCTGTGGGTAAAGGTACTTATAATCCATTTGAACTAATTAATCCAACTACCAATTCGGGTGGTGCGGTTACTGTGCAAGCAGAGGTAGTTGATGCCAATGCTGGCGGAACTGCTGGTAGTTTAATGGGTACATTAAAAACCAACAGATATTGGGCTGCATCTATTACATCGGGTGGTGCTAATTTCACAGGCTCATTAATTAAATTGAACGATGCTCCTGCTGGAGCTGACGCTATTGCTGCAAGTTCAACTTTAACAGGTGCTTACGATATTGTGGGTGGTGTAGCTATTACATCAACATCCACATCATTAACTACCACAGCACCTGCTGCAACCAATATCGTTGGATATTATGTAATGGGTAACAAAGCTGCTGCTACTTTAAGTGCATTGGCTATAACCCCAACTGGTAATTTATGTACAAACGCATTAAGAACCGTTACTGTAACTGCCACACCGGGTGGTGGAGCGGTAACAGGTGTAGTTATTAACTATACTTTAAATGGAGCGGTACAAACGCCAATTACCATGACCAACACAACAGGTGATAATTGGTCAGGTGATATTCCTACGGTTACACCTACTAATGCTACTGTAGCTTGGAGTGTTACTGCTACTGATGTTAATTTATTAACTAAATCTGCTACAGGTACTGCCTATGCTGATGAGCCTCTTTATGGAGTTACAGCTAATGTTTCATCTACTGTAAGTACCATTTGTGCAGGTTCTACGGCAACTTTAACTACTAGTCTTGTAAGAGGTTCTGGTGGTATTGCTGTTGGTGCTGGTGCATCAACTTCAAGTGCTACAGCGCAGTCATTTTTTCCTGGAGGATGGGGTGGAGCTAAAACACAGTTCATTATCAGAGCTGCTGAATTAACAGCTGTTGGCTTGAGTGCTGGTAACATTACAAAAATTGGATATGTGCCAACAGTTGTTGGACAAACATACCAAGGTTTTCAAATGCTAGTTGGACAAACTGCTCAAACTACAATGACCACAACGTATGTTCCAAATGCAAGTTTGACTAAAGTATTTGAAGGTTCATTAACCAATTCAGGTATTTTACCAGTTGCAGGTGTTGTAAATAATTTAACATTCGGTACTGGCTCTGGATCAGCAAGTTCATTTGCTTGGGATGGAGTTTCAAACCTTGTTATTTCGATTAGCTGGTCTTTAAACCCAATAGCTTATTCATCTACTGCAACTACTATGCAAGTAGATAATCCTGGTTATGTTTGTTCTGCTTATAACCAAGCAGATGCCCAAACCATGGCAGCTATGGCAGCTTATACAACGGGAACAACGGGTTCAACAAGACCTAAATTTGTTTTCACTGCTGCACCAGCAATTACAAGTGTAACTTGGAACGATGGTTCAACTGATTTCTCAACTTCAAATCCTGTAACTGTTGCCGCAACGTCTACTACAACGTATACCGCTACCGTAGTTGCAGCGGGTTGTACAGTAGCTAGCACTCCTTTAACTTTAAATGTATCTACACCACCAACAGTGCCAACTGTTAATAGTACCGTTTCTTGTCCTGGAGTTCCTACTGTTTCTGTAGCTTCAACTTCGGGTATTGGAACTACTAAGTTTAAATGGTATAGTGCATTAACTGGCGGAACCGTTAAACAAAACTCGGTTTCAACCACCTACACAACATCAATAACACAAACTGATACATCATATGTAACAGAAATTGATACAGTTTCTGGTTGTGAGTCTTCACCAAGATCACAAATAATTGCTAAAGTAAACACTTTAACTATTGCAGCAGTTACTCCTTGGTTCTGTGGACAAGGTGCTCAAACGGATGATTTAACAGCTACTTCATCTGATATAGCTTTCACTTCATACACTTGGTCAACTGTTAGTGCTGGTGCAAGTTTAAATTCAGCATCAGGTAACCCTGTTACAGCTAACTTAAATGCTACAAGTGCATTTTCACTAACCGCTACAGATGGAACTTGTTCTCAAGATGCCAATATCACTATAGGTATGTATGATTTCCCTACACCAAATTTCACAGTATCACCTAATGATACGGTATGTTTAGGTTCTCCTATTACCATTGGTACAGGTTTAGCAGCAGGTGCATTTTCATCAAGCACCATTGCTTACGCTCCAGCTTCAACTCCTGTGAGTACAACTATTTTAGCTAATGGAGGAGCCGCTGTTGTTGCTTTAACCTCAGGTTCTTTAGATGATGGAGGTTGGGGAGCCATTCCAATTGGATTTGCTTTCAACTTTTTTGGAACACCATATACCACTATCAACTTAGGTACCAATGGAGCAATGATGTTTGGAACATATAATTCAACAGGTATTGCTGATTATACTTACACTACTTTACCTAGTTTAACTGAGCCGTTTAATACCGTAGCAATGTGTGCTAACGATAATAACTTTTCATCAGGTAAGTTACATTATTGGACAGAAGGTACTGCTCCTAATAGAAGGTTTATTGTTGAGTATTTAAATGTGGCTCAATATGGTAATGCTGCCAATACAACAAACGCTCAAGCTATATTTTACGAAACTACAGGTGTAATTGAAGAACATGTGTTTAATTCAGGTTCAACCAATAACAAAGTATGTGGTATTAATAATGGTACTGGTACTATTGGTGCTTTAGCTTATGCTTCAACAGCCGTAATTACCACTCCTATTGCCTACAGGTTTACTCCACCTTCAAACTATAGTACTGTTTGGTCTCCAGCAGGTTCATTATCAGGAACTACAACAGGAACTAATATTTTCCAAGTAACTACCAATATACCTAGTGTAGGAACAACTTCAGTTTCATTGGTATTAACCAATTTAACTACTGGCTGTACCAATGCTTTAAGTCCATCAACAGTTGATGTATATACTATAGATAAGCCAATTGCTCCTATTACTTCTGGTAACACAGTTTGTGGTCAAGGTTCAGCATTGCTTACTGTAACCAATGCAGGTTCAATGAATCCAACTGATACCATTAAATGGTTCACAGCATCTACAGGTGGAAATGCCATTGCTTGGGGTGATAATTATACAACGCCAGTTGTTACCACTTCAACTACTTATTATGTTGAAACGTATAATGGATTTTGTGTAAACAATTCAGGTCGTGTGCCAGTTACATTAACCGTAACAACTCCTGACCCAATTGTGGCTTCATCTAATTATAGCGCTCCTGTATGTTTGGGTGCTTCTGCCAACATTACAGTAAATCAGGCATTAACCAATAACTCATATTCTTTAACTTGGACTGCATCTGATTATACTACAAGCGGATTAACAGGTGCAACGGTTACGTCTTTAGGTACTCCAATATCAGTTACACCAACTGCTACAGGAACTTATTACTTAACAATTACAGGAACTGAATCAGGAACTGGTTGTGTAATATCAACTCATGATACCTTAAGGGTTATAGCTCCATTTGCTGCGGGCAAACATGCTATTGCAGCACCTTCAACCATTTGTGTGGGTAGTTCTGCAGTTCTTACAGCTACTTATTCAGGTAGTTCAAATACTTTGAGTACTGTACCAACTTTTACAGGTGGTAATGGTTCAGGTGGTATTACCTTTAATATTGCCAATACTTCTAGTCTTCCTGTATCAATTGATAGTTTGGCCGCAATTTTTGGTGGTTCTCAAAATTTTGATATTTGGTACAATACAGCTCCAATCAATGGTTCTCCAGGAACAATTGGTGTGGCTTCAGGTTGGGTTTTAGCAGGTTCTACTACTGGTGTTACCGGTAATGGAGTTACACCACAAGTATTACCTATTGGTGTAAATGTTACTATTCCTGTAGGTAGCTCATATGGTTTTGCCATTATTGCTTCAGGTTCATTAACTTATACTACATTCGTTTCAGGTACTATGCCTCAAACAGTTAGTGATTCAAAAATTTCTATAGAGGTTGGTTTAAATGTTGGATACGGTGGAGGAATAACTCCTGTAAACTATCCTCGTGCTTTTACTGGTTCTGTAGTATATTCAGATGCATCAGGTGCTTCATTTAGTTGGTCTGATGGTTCTACTGTTGTTGGTACTACCAATCCATTATCAGTTTCGCCTACCACCAACACTACCTACACTGTAACCATGAGTACTTCAGGATGTTCTGATACGGCAATCGTATCGGTTAATACACTTTCAGTACCTTCAGATCCATCGGTATCTAGTTCTGCACATTGCGGTAATCAAATACCTACTTGTTCGGCATCAGGTGGAGCAAGCGGTGATTTCAGATGGTACACAGATTTAATTGGAGGTATAGCTTTCCCAGGCGAATACAATGGTACTTTAAGTAGCTATCATGTTGGTGCAACTACTACTTTGTATGTTTCTATTACCAATGGTACATGCGAAAGTAACAGAATACCAGTTACAGTAACAGTAACAACTCCTGATCCAGTTATTGCAGCTGCAAGCCAAAGCTCAGGTGTTTGTGCCAATACTCCAATCAATTTGTCAGTATCACAGGCTTTAACTAACAATAACTATACTTTAACTTGGTCTGTTAATACTCCAACAGGAAGTGGTTTAGCTTCAAGCGTGGGTGGCGCATTAGGTACAAACTTACCTATTACACCTTCAGTTGCAGGTACTTATACCTATACTATTTCAGGTGTTGAATCATCTACAGGTTGTGTGATATCATCCGATGTTATTGTATCAGTAATTGATCCTTTCAATGGTGTTAACACTAGCTCAGGAGCTACTTTAACTACTGTATGTGCAGGTTCACCTACTGATTTAAGTGCTTATGCATTTACATCTAATCCGGCTGTTTATACTGCACCTCCAGCAGTTACAGCTGCAACATCTGATGAAGATTTGGCTAACATTACCATAACTCAAAGCGGCACTACCATATTGAATAATACTACAGCAAATAACTCTTTAGTAGGTTCGGTAGGTACAGCCTCGGGTACAGTAGGTAGCTATTCAGATTTTACTTCGTTTGGTCCTTATGCAGTTAATGCTGGTCAAACGTATGATTTCTCAATTTCATCATCTACTTCTGGTACTGCTTATTTTAATGCATTTGGTATCTATATTGATTACAACAGAAATGGTGTATTCACAGATGCTGGTGAAGCAGTTCATATTTCTTTGGCTACAGTTTCTGGAGCGCATACGGAGACTGGTACATTCACTATTCCTGCTTTAGCTTCAAATGGTCAAACCAGAATGAGGGTAATAAGTAACGAAGGTTTAGTTTCAGCTCCTGATATGGCAGTATACTATGGTGAATACGAAGAGTATATTTTAGATGTAGTTAGTTCTAATTTGTCTGGTGGTAATGTTCCAACATTGTCATATAGCTGGAATGATGGTACATCTACAGTTGGTACTAACAACCCATTGGCGGTTTCTCCTACAATTGGTACAACATACACTCCTACTTTAATTTCTAGTGGTTGTATTTTGGTTTCAACTCCTATATCTATAAGTGTTAATCCAGTTGCCATTGCACCTAGTGCACCTATCACTGTAAGTAAAACTTCAGGTTCAATAGATGTATCTTGGAATGCAACTTCTGGTGCCACTGGTTACAGATTAGATGTATCTACTAATGCAGGCTTTTCTACCTTTGTTTCAGGTTACAACGATTTAAGCGTGGCAGGAACTTCACAATCTATTACAGGTTTATCTTCAGGTGTAACTTATCACATCAGAGTTAGAGCTGAAAATGGTTGTGGTGCTTCGGCAAATTCATCTAGCTTAACAGACTCTACAGTTAGTTCTGTGAGTATTGGAGTTACTGCTTTCTTACAAGGTTTGTATTTAGGTGGAAGTAGCATGACAGCCGCTCCATTTAATGCCGATGGTGTTAGCTCATCAAATGTGGCTGATACAATCACTGTAGAATTGCATGATGCTTTTACATTTGCTACTACTTTTTCATCAAGTGGAAATTTGAGTACAAGTGGACTAGCTAATGTTACATTCTCAGGAAATGCAATTGGTGGATCTTACTATGTAGTTATTCTACACCGTAATTCAATAACTACTTGGAGTGCAAATCCAGTAACTATTCTAGCATCAGGCACAGTTTATGATTTCTCTACAGGAGCATCACAAGCAGCAGGATCTAATATGGCAGATGATGGATCAGGTGTATTTTTAATTTACACAGGTGATATCAACCAAGATGGTGCTGTAGATTTTGGCGATTATCCTAATTTAGATATAGCTAGTTCGAATGGTGTTATAGGGTACGATACTAGTGACTTAGATGGAAATGGCGCAGTTGATTTTGCGGATTATCCAGTTATTGACATTAATAGTTCAAACGGAGTTCTTTCTTCAACTCCATAAATAGTTAATTCTTTGTTTAATAGGCAAGTATATAATCTTCTCGAAAATAATATATGATAAATGTTGTAAATTCGAAAAGTATTATATATTTGCCTTCATAACTAATAAACTAAACCAAACAAAAAAATATGAAAAGAATCATTACAACAATTGCATTATTAATGTCGCTAGGAGCTACGTTATATGCACAGCTACCCACTTTTGAGTGGAGAGTAGAAAACGGACAATACGTTAATTCAACTACGTATTCGTTTGATGTCAATATGTACAACACAGGTGGTGCAGCTTTTGAATTTAAAGGCGGAACAGTTGCATTGTCATTTAATACAGCATGGTTAAATGGTGGTTCGTTAGGAGCTACAGCAAATAACCCTACAAACATCACCTATTCAAACTATGGTATTCCAGCAGGTCAACAGACTGGTGCCACCAATACAGTATCAAGTGGAACGGCAGCACAAATTTACATGCGTAAAATCATTCCTACAGTAGGTGCAACATTAGGAACATCTATACCAGCTAATTCAAAGGTTAGATTGTTTACAATGACCATTCAAAATGTAACAAGTACATCAAATAATACACCGGTTGCATTTTCTACAACAGCTACACCTAACTTAACTTGGAGATTTAATGCAGCACCTTTTGCAGGCTTCACTTATACAGATGGTAGTGGAAATGCAGTAACAGTTTTAGGTGGTGCAGCAGGAGTACAAAACACCAATCAAAAATTTTGTTTCACACCAGTTTATTGGAATGGAACACAATGGAGTTCTAGAGCACCACATTCAGGAGCAGATACTTCTTTTGTTCCTACATTAGCACATGATGCAGTAGTTTACACAGGTTCATACACACAATCTGGAAGCAAAAGTCTTCGTAGTTTGGATGTTATGTCAGGAACTACTTATGATGTTGGTGGAGCTAACGTAACAGGTATTTATGGAAATATTTTAATCAATGGAACTTTTACAAACACCGCAGGTGAGATCGTATTATCTGGTTCAGGTTCAAAAACAATCTCAGGTTCAGCATCAAAATTATCAACAAACGGAATATTTCTTTCAGGTACTGGCACATATACTTCGTCTTTACCACTTGAAATCTCAAACCGTATTGCAGATGGTTCTTCTGGATTTACATTGGTAGCAAATGCTGGTATTACACTTTTATCAACAGCTAGCAATACTGCATTAATAGGTCAATTGGCAGCAGGTACAACCATCTCAGGAACAATTACTGCAGAGCGTTATATTGGAGCTAATGGTCGTAGATGGAGATTCTTATCATCGCCAGTAGTAGGTGGAACCACTTTACAGTGGAGAGACAATGCAGGTAGCACATCAGGTCGTGGAATTATGATTACAGGAACAACTGGTACTGTTGATTTCAATGTGCCAAATCCGTCAGCATTAAGATATAATGAAGCTTCAGCAACAGGTGGAAGCAATATCAACGCTAAATGGGAAGCTATAGATGGAAATTCAGCTTTAACCAATGGTAGAGGATACCGTGTATTTGTTAGAGGAGATAGAACTGACGTTCCTTTAAATTCTGGCAGTCATGCAACTACTATATGGGTAGCAGGTACTTATCCTGGCTCATCGGTTAGTTTGCCTGTAACATACAATCCTAGTTTAGGTAATGGTTGGAATTTAGTAGGAAATCCTTACCCTTGTCCAATTGATTGGAATGCATCATCAGGATGGACAAAAACCAATGTAAGCGGAACAATGTGGATTTGGAATCCATCAAGTAACTCTTACGGATCATATGATGGAATTACAATAGTTAACAGTGTAACTCGTCATATCGCAAGCGGTCAAGCATTCTTTGTTCAAGCTACAGGTGCTAGTCCAGTATTAACTGCTTCAGAAGCTGTTAAAGTAAGCAACACACCTTCAAATATGTTCAAAACTGCAGAAAGAAACTCATTAAGAATTAACTTAGTGAAAGATGCTACAGAAAGTGATGAAACAGTGGTTCGTTTTATGGATACTAAATCAGATGAATTCAATAATACAGATGACGTTGTAAAACCAATGATGAATCCAAGTGTAAACATCAGTTCATATTTTGGTACTGATAAATATGCTATGGTAAACTACATGAATACTAAAAGCATGGATGCAAAAGTAATTCCATTAGGAGCATCAGTAGCTGAAGAAGGTACTTACGACCTAAATTTTGATCAAGTAGATGGATTTGATGCAAACATCAACATATACTTAAAAGATAATTATAACAACACCATTACAGATTTACGTAAAGTAAGCAAATACTCATTCAATGTAGATGCAAAAGCTGAATCAATTGTTGACGCAAGATTAGAGTTGATATTTGTTAACAAAACTAGCTCAATCGAAAATGTATTGGCAGGTAGAAAAGCAAACATGTCAGTATATCCAAATCCAGCAGTAGATGTGTTGAACGTAGAAATCACCAATGCAAACTTCAAACATTCAGAAGTATCAATCTTTAATGTATCAGGTGTTGAAGTGATGAACAACAACATGATAGGTAACAAAAAGAGCTTAGATGTTCAGAAATTAAGCAGTGGAGTTTACTTTGTAAGAGTTAGCAATAGCGAAACAGGATACAGCAACACAGTAAAATTTGTAAAATAATTATTAACTATAAAAACTAAAAAACAAACAATAATATGAAAACAGCAAGAAACATTATGAGTGCAGCTATCATGCTATTATTAGCAGTTGCAGCACAAGCACAACCAGGAGCAGGTGGAGGATTTGGAGATGATCCTATCGATGTACCTGTAGATGGAGGATTATCAATATTAGCAGTAGCTGGTATTGGATATGGCATCAAGAAGTTAAAAGAAAGAAACAAAAAATAGTTTTCGTAAGAAATCTATTTTATAGGAAAGCCCGTTTAACGCG
>Ga0138288_1029601_pt1 | contig 11469 bp, 22 predicted proteins | sample S_130826_M_mt_FD_106918 | JGI IMG/M metagenome (GOLD analysis project Ga0138288, IMG submission 106918) | Freshwater microbial communities from Lake Simoncouche, Canada - S_130826_M_mt (Metagenome Metatranscriptome) | ecosystem: Environmental > Aquatic > Freshwater > Lake | place: Canada: Quebec...
CCCGGGTTCAGGTCGGTTCCACGTCGGCGATCGTGTGCTCGCGCACGTCGCGCAAGCGGCGCTGTTGCGCGTGCAAGCTTCCCGCCGAACTTCTCTGCGACGCCGTGAAGGGCGGCGGAACGTGCGATGCCCCGCTCTGTACCCGGTGCGCCGTGGTCATCGGGAAGGACCGTCACCGCTGTCCGTCGTGCGAGCTCCGCGCCCAGGGCGGCATGGCCGCCGAGACGGTCCGCGAGGCGCCGCCCCGGAAGCCGTCGCGCGCTCCAGGTCGGCGCGACACGTCCGCGCAGTTGGGCCTGTTCACGGTCGCGGTGACCTCGTGACCGAGGTGTCGCGCCGTGCCGGCGACATCGGCGAAATCCTCCTGGCCGACGGCGGCCCGCTCATCCTGGTTGACGGCGATGCCGTGTTGAAGACCGAGATCGCGCGCCTCGCTCGGACGTTGGGCTCGAGCCGCGACGCCTCGCCGGTGGTGATCGACATCGGGCCCGCGCTACCCGCACGCGTCGCGGAGGTCCCCGACGTTGTAGACCCCGGCGCGTATGCGCTCGACGCGTGGGCCGTGGGCCTGGACGCCGAGGGGGTCACCGTCGGCGGCCGGACCATCACCGAGGACGCCGCCCGCGCGCTCTGGACGCGTCTCGGCGCGGTGCTTGGGCAGATCGACCATGACGTCAACGCGGCGAGCTGGGATGCCCTCCGCGCCACGCTCGACGCCGAATTCGGCGCTGCCATGCCCACCCGGGCCCGGCTTCGTCGTCCGAAGACCAAGGCGCGCCCCGCGGCCGAGCGCGACGTCAAGGGGATGCTCTACCGATGCGGACCACGGTGGGCGATGATCCGCGTTGGCGCGTTCGAGACGGCGCTGTTGGCGCCCTACACGCACAAGGATGGTTCGACAGGGTGGGAGGGCGGCGTTCGCCGGCTCTGGCCCGGCTCGCTCGACGACCCCCAGGGGCGCCTCAACGGCAACCGCGTGCGCGTCACCGACGAAGCCGTGGCGGCGGCGCCGATGGTCGATGAGCTCCTCGGCCGCGTGGTCCGTCGTCCGCGCGAGATCGTCCGTCCCAATGCTGAATCCGCCCAAGTCCGACGTCAACCAGGACGCGCGTCTGCGATGCCACCATGATCCGTAGCTCGTCGAGTTGCAGGTACCGTTTGCCGCTGCCGGGCCAGCTACGGCGTACCCACTTGTCGACGATTGGGGCGAGGATCATCCGAACAGCCTTGCCTGAACGCCTCGCACCGGCGACGGCGACGAGGCGCTCGACGTGGCCCGCGTGCGCCGCGGACGCTCCTCCACCACGACGCCGTGGCTGATCATCGGGTCGACGACGAGGCACCCCGCCACCTCCAGGTGCTCGCGCTGGCGCCGCGTCAGCGCCGCCTCCCCGGCCGCCGCGAGACACCCGGGCGGCAGCGGGCGCGGCCCCTCCAAGACCCACTGGACGATCTCGGCCCCCAGGCCGTGCTGGAGCGGCCACGTCCGGCCCAGCGCATCGCGCACCGGACCGTGCTCGGACTCGCGGTAGAGCGCGGGCGACCCCGCGCCCGGGAGGCCTCGCGCGACGCGTAGCAGGACGATCATGGGGAGCTCCAAGTCAGGCTGTTGAACATCCATTCGAGCACGGCGCGGGTGTCGAGACAATCCTGTAGCGCGTCGTGCACCGCGCGCTTGGGGATACCGGCGCCCTGGCGAAGATCGGACATCGAGCGGCCGGTCACGGCGTTCGCCATCAGCGGAATGAACGCCAGCGAGTTGACGTCGAGCACGCGATGGCTGAACTGGCGCTCGATGAATCGCCACCCGAAGTGACGATCGGCCGCCGCCTTTAAGAAGCCCTGGTCGAAGGGTACGTTGGCTCCGCACCACGTCAGCGCCCCGGCATCCGGAAGCCCCGCAAGCCATACGCGAAACTCGGTCAACACGACTCGTTCAAGCTCCCCACCCCACGTCGCCGGATCGTAGCCGTTGACCGCGATGGCCTTGGGATCGATGTCAAACACGGTTTCGAGCTTGATTCGCTCGTGAAACATGGCCAGCGGCTTGCGCTCACGTCCGTAGGCCACCGCCGCGAGTTGGATGAGTCCGCACGTCGCAGGATTCAGACCCGTGGTCTCCGTGTCGACGATCACCACGATGGGCGACGGCGCGAACGTCAGGCTCACCGGACTCACCGAGACACCACCACGGCCGTGCCGTTGTCCCTCTTCCCTGGCGTGCTCACCTCGCCGAGACGCATGGCCTCTGACACCAGGAAGGTCGCGCGTTTCACCGGCGTCCAGGACGTCACCACGGAGAGGTCGACCCCCTCGACGTCCCACACGCCATCGGTCGCTACCAGGATCGCCCGGTTGTCGCTGAGCCCCCAGCGGACGTGCTCGAACGCACCGCCCCCGCCGCGGACGCCCAGGTGCATGGTTAGCGCGTTCTTGCGGTACGGAGGCCGGTGAGGCCGCGTCTCCGCTCGAATGCCCTTCGGCGAGAGCCGAAAGGCCTTCACGTCGCCGCTCCACGCCACGTCGGCGATCATCACCTTCGCGTGCAGCCACACCGCGGTCATGGCGACCCCGCCACCCGCCTTCTCCGCGGCGACGTGAGCCGTGTGAAAGATGTCCGCGAACGTCTCCATCATCGACGTGCCGCGCGGCATCGTCTTCCAGCGGTTGCCGCACGCCGCCACGGCCGCGCGCGCGGCTTCCGCGCCGTTTGGGTAGCCGCCCATGCCGTCGGCGACGACGACCAGGTGGGACTGCCGCACCACGCCGAGGTCGGCGCGCGCCAGACTCGCCGGACGCTTGAAGTGGTCCCAGGCGTCCTGTTGTTCAGCGCGGTCGCCCTTCTCAGAGGCGGCGGTGAACAGAGTCGAAACATGCTCCGAAATATCTTTCATCATGGTTTACCCCTTTCGTTCGGGCCAATTGCGGCGCCGCACACGCATGTCGCGGTCGCCTCCACACCGCTTGCAGAGGGAGTGTTCCCTGGCGCACGGCAAGCACAGCACGTCGGTGTTCGTGCTGCCGTAGCTCTGCGGGGCGAGACACAATCCGCAGGGCTGTTCGGTGATGGCCGCACCGCCAGCCGAGGAGATGACGTAGAAGCAGCAGCGGCACAGACTCCGCGCCTCGCGTTCGGACTTCTGCGGGTCCTCCGTGAGCTTCCGCGCCACGTTGAGATGATGTTCCACCACGTCCCGGGCACCATCGGTGGCGCGCAGCATGAAGACGCGATCAACCCTGGCCGCGGGGAACTTCACGACCCCACCCCCGCGGGCGGGCAGATGCAGCGCGCGTAGCTGGCCGGCGGCGCCGCCGGCTCCGAGGTGTCGGCGACGGTCCAGCCGGCGCACGTCGCGCACAGATCCAAGCGCCAACGGTGCGTGCTCTCCGCGGCTCGCGCCTCCAGGTACACGCGGACCGGGCCATCCTGCTCCCCGATGACGCCGACGACCCAGGTGTCGCCGACGTTCCCGCTGGCCAAGGTGGTGCTCATGTGCCGCCGTAGTCCGCGAGCGCCCGCTTGGTGACGATCACGCACGTCGGGCAGTTTCGGTGTCCACCCAGGATCATGCCGTCGAGATGGGTACGATCCCGGGCGCTCAGGCCGCGCCACTTGCTCACGGCGGCGGCGTTGTGAAACAGGCCGCACGGCGACCCCGCCTGCATCCCACCCGCCACCAACCCCACCGCTTCGGCCGCGCGCTCCGCGTTCCCGAGCGCACCGAAGGTGTCTCCGTCCACCGCAGGGAAGAGTACGACGTGCCGAAAGCGCGCGAGGTCCGGCGTAGACCCAGGGACCGCGCGATACCACGCCCGCACCGCCGCGGGGATGGGATCATCGTCGTCCGTGGTGATGAGGCGGACGCCTCGAACCTCGCCGCTCACCGGGCACCGGACAGCAGATTCGCTTCGACCAGCAGCAGCAGCGTCGAGAGCGCCACCATGCAGAACCCACCGAGCACCAGCCCGACGTGGGGGAGGATGTGGCGCCACGCCCGTGGCCATCCGAGGATGCGAATCCGGCGCCGGGCGTCGCGGCCGAGCGTCCACGCCATCCAGAACATGCCGACCACGATGGCGAGGTCGATCGTGATGCGGACCCCGGCCGGGGCGAAAAACACCCCGACGGCCCCCACCACCACGCCCAGCACCGTCCAGACCATCGTGCGAATATTCTCGTTCATTCCTCTTCCTCCTCGTCGTCGTCGGGAACCTTGAAGTCGTCGTCGTCGTCGTCCGGTATCCACTCTGGGCGGTACACCACCACGGCGGCGACCGTGGGCACGGCGTCTACCTGCTCCTGCTCCTCGCGCTCCAGGTGGGAGCGCAGATTCGCAAGGCCGAACTGCACCGCCATCCGAATGAGGAGCTCCATGCGCGTGACCCGCTCGGCGGCATCGCCGCCGCGCTTTGCGGCGAGCGCGGTGAGGAGCGCGAGCTCGCGGCCGTCGAGCGTGAGCTCGAACGTCACCGGGCCGGTCACGCGTCCCGCCGGGCGTCGTCGTACAGGCGGCGCTTCAGGAACTGGCCGAACGAGAGGTCGGCGTAGGCATCGGCGACGCGCAGGTAGAAGAGGTAGCGCGCCTCGCTCCGGCGCGGCGGCGGGTTCACCCGCTGGTTGTGCTCGACGGCGGCGCGGACACCGGCGTCCGTGGCGCGGTACACCACGTCGGAGGGGTCGAGAAAGCCCGGCCGCCGGGTGACCACGATCAACCCAGCACCGACCAGGCGCTCCAGGTCCGCGTTGTCATGGTGCCCCGGGCCGCCGACGAAGCAGTTGCGCCACGGCGCGCGGTGTTCGCGGTCCAGCCCCAGCATGTGCAGCAGCGGCCCGAACGAGGCCTCAATCTCGCGCATCACTCCGTCTCCGGGATTTCGAGAATGCGAAGCGCATCCCCCAGGGTGGGGTGACGCTCGCGCACCGGACCGGACCGGTGGCGCTTGTTCACCTTGATCGTGTAGTGCCCCGCGCGGGCTGACGCGAGAATCGCCACGCGCACCCCTCGGGCGTGCGCCAGAGGGATTTTCTCCTCGCCGCCGTAGAACTCCGCGAAGAACGCTACGCCCTCCTCGCGCGAGGTTTCCACCGGCACCCGCGAGGTCACAGGCCCATCCGGTCGAACATGCGGCGGGTGAACATCGCCCGCACCTCGGCGTCGAGATCGTCCGCGTCGCCCGCGACCACCACGCGCAGCAGCAACAGGGACGTCAGCACGTCGCCCGCGGTACGCAGATCGGCCGCGAGGCCCAGGCGCCCCATGTTGGTGAGGTAGGCGGGCCACGGCCCCTTGCGGTCGCGGGCGTCGCTGTCGTCGGCCGACGCTTTCCACGCGCGGCACTCGGTGAGCTGGCGCGCGGTCACCCGCTGCGCCTCCGCGTACCGCTCCTCCCACGCGGCCTCGTGGAGCGCGAGGTCGCGCTCGAGTTGGGCCACGCGCGCCCTGAGCGCGGTCACCTCGTCCTGCTCACCCGCCGTCACCGGCATCGTGTCCACCATGGGAAGCCTCCAGCGGCCAGCCTAATCGTGGCCGCTTTTTGTGGCTACCTTCCCGTGGCCGGTTTTTGGCAGAAGCGGCCTCGACGCTCGCGGGCGCCCCCGGTTACGCGCAAAAAGCGGCCACGTCCTCGTGACGCTGGCGGCTCGATTCCGGGGTGAACATGCGTCCCCCTAACCCCCCTGGCGCCACCTTGCCGACCGACCCGCCCACCACCCCGCCGCCGCGCGCAAACCTCATCGTGCTGCCTGCTGCAGCGCGCCGCGGGCGCGTGGTGGGCACGCTCACGTCGCCGAGCGGCGAGCGCATCCCGGTGCGCGAGAGCTTCGCCGACGGCGGCGACCTGGAGGCTGAACTCCCGCCGGTGGTGACGTCGGTGAAGGTGGGCGGCGTGGAGCTCCTGGCCGACACGACCCGCGGCTCGACGTTCACCTCGCCGGTCACCGACCTTCATGGGCAGGCCGGCGAGCTCGTCGACAACATCGCCCTCCTGGTCCGCACGCGCGCCGCGGCGTGGCTGCGTCAGGCCGCGCCCGAATACGTGCGCCAGCTGGGCGCGGGCGAGGCCCCGGCCGACGTGCTCGACGCCATCGCCAACGCGCTCGTGCGGGGCGCGTACCTCACCGACATGCCGCTGATGCCTCCGCGGCGCGTCGCGCGGCGGCTCACGCCCACCGAGCTCGCCAACGAGCTTCGCGGGCTGCGCGAGGCCGCCGAGCTGTCGCAGGCTGATCTGGCCCTTCACCTTGGCGTGTCGCGGTCGCGGGTCGCGCACATCGAGCAAGGGCGCCGAATCCCCGGCGCCGAGCTAGTAGCCCGCTGGCGGACCATTTAGGCCGCCGTTCCCCGGAGTCTCCCGATGTACCGTCTTCTCGAATTCTTCATCGTCTCGTGGCCCACCGCGGTCGCCGCGCCCAACGTCCGCCCGCTCTCGGACAAGCTGTCCTTCCCGATCGAAGGGCTCGCCCCGGACTTCGGGTCGAAGACGGCCGCGCTCGACGCCGCGCGCCTAGTGGTGGCCAACAACGGTCAGGGCGAACCCCTGAACCTCATCGCCGTGGTGGGCAAGGACGACACGATCGTGGAGCTCCTCGCGAGCTACAACGGTGGCGTGAAGCCGTGGAAGCGCGGCTACGTGATCGTGGACAACGCGACCCCCACCGTCACCGTCACCGAGGAGGGCGCCGACCCGGCGCCGACGATCGTGGACGTGGTGCCGGACCCCGCGGCCGGCGAGGTGAGCGCGAACGACGCCGAGGCCGCGCCCCCCGCGCCCACCAAGGCCCAGGTGGACGTGCCTCCGTCGCTGCGTCGGCGCTCCGTGCTCGACGGTAAGCCCCCGCGCGCGGACGTGGTGGACTGATGATTTGGGTTGCTCTGCCCGACCACGCCATCCCCCACGCCGGCACCCCGGCGTGGATGCTGTACGCCGATGCGCAGCGCGGTCAGAGCATCGGTGTGATGCTGTCGGGGCATCTGCCCTGGCAGCACGCCTACCTTGAAATCCAGCGGGCGTGGAGGCGTCACGGGATCGCGCGGGTGGACAACTACGGCGTTGCCGTCGTTCACGCGCATTGCCCCTCGTTTTCGTCTCTCGCGATGCGCTACGTTGACGATGGCTTCCGCGGCGAATTGGTCCTCATGGGCGAGGCTGAAAACGCCGTCCCCACCACGCTCGTGCTGTTGGTGACCCCAGAGGTTGCGGCGCTTCTCCCGCCCCCATCGGTCCCCATGCTCTACAACGCGATCCTCGACGTCTCGCTGATGACGTTGCTGCGCGTTCCGTCGGAGCACCCGTGGGCGCGGCCCACGGCGTGTACCGTCCAGGTGATCGGCCGGTTCGACGACATCGAAGCGTACGCGGCCTCTGTCGGACCCAAAACGGCGCCGACCACGCCCACCGCGCGCACGCGCCCGCTGAACTGGCGGTTCCTGGCGCCGCCCGCGTTGTTCGCGCGCTCCCATCGCCCCGCGCTTCGGCGCCTCGGCTGGAAGGTGGCCGAGGCCGCGTGCGAGGGCATCCCCTACGGCATCGTCTGGGCGATGCTCCGGCACGCGGGGGTCGATTCCGCCCTGCTGACGCGTACGCTCCTGGTGGCCAGCGTGGTGTCCGTGCTGGCCATGGTGCCTCGCGGCTACGCTCAGGCACGGGCGCGCGGCGCGTGAGCGCCACCACGCTCGCCGTGCCGTGTCTCGGACGCTCCGGGACGTGCAACGTCGTACTTCATCTACCGTTTGCTGCTCTCGCGTCCGCCGGTGTCCTCCATGCCACGCTTCGCGAGAGCGGCAACGGTTTCGTCCTCGTCGTCCACAACGACGTCACCGAGCTCCGCTGTCCGCGGTGTGCTCCTCCTCCCCCCCCACCCCGCGAGAACCCGACACATGGCGCTTGATCTCCCCTCCCTCGAAACGCGGCTGCGCCTCCTGGCCGTGACCCAGCCGACCAAGGTGCCCGGCAAATACCGGCTGCGCGTCGATGCGCTCGACCTGTACTTCGCCCCTGGCGTGCTGCGCCGCTACCTCGCCGACCCGGTCGATTGCACGGTGGAGGTCAGCGCGGCCAACCTCGACAAGATCGTGCAGAACCCCAACGCGGTCATGACCCTCTACGTCACGTCGAAGCTCAAGGTGTCGAACGTCCTGTTCGGCCAGAAGCTCGGCGCGTGCCTGTCTGCGGCCCTGAAGGGCTGATTCTCTCGCTCACCAAACACCCGCGCCGATGTTTGGCGCTCATCGTGGAGGCTCGATGATCTGGCGTTTTAAGCGAATCGACGGCACCGTCGTACACGCTGTCGGAGTAGAGGACCCCGTGGTTCGCTGGCTCGCAGGCGACAACCGGAGCGGCGGATGCGCCTACTGCGCAGGCCAGCGCGGTGAACACCACATGGATCGCGGCGACTTGTGCCCGCTCGACATTGCTGTCCAGCGGCTTGATCGCACGATCGCCTCGGAGTCGGAAAACGCCGATCCCGAGGCGGCGGACCACGCGGCGGCGCCCACGGCAACGCCGGTGCGGGACACCCTGGCTGCGCGCTACATCAACGTGGCCGTGGCGCTCGCGTTCTTCGGCGCCGGGATGGCCACCGCGCTCGTCGTTCACGCCGTGGCGCTTCCGTGAGCGCCCTGACCAGCCGTGGCGGACGCGGCAAGAAGAAGGTCGACCCCGACAAGCGGCTCTGGCGGACGTCGTCGGAAATGCTGGTCTGGGTTCAGCAGACCTACGCCTGCATCTTCGATCTCGACGCCGCGGCGCTGCCCACGTCGGCCGTGGCGCCGCGGTTTTTCTGCCCGATTCCGCCGCTTGGACCGTGCCAGCGGAAGGTCTGCGCGATCTGCAAGGCGCGGACCGCGGGCCGGCGTCTCTTGGAGTGGCGTGGCCAGCTGTACTGCCTCGACTGCGGCGTCCGGTGCTTCGGCGCGACCTGGAACGCCTTGGCGCCGGGCGCGTGGCCGGAGCGCGCGGGGTTTCGGCCGAACCAGCGGATCGTGATCTGGGCCAATCCGCCGTGGGGCACGCATTCCGAGACGACGCCGGGCACGTCGGCATGGATCGACCGCTGCCTTGCCGAGTACGCGTCGCCCCAGGTGTCGCTGGGCTTCATCCTCGTGCCGGCCGCCATCGACACCCGGTGGTGGTGGAACGCGGCGCGCGCGGCGGTCCGCGTCCACGAGCTCGGTCGCATCGCCTACCGTCGTCCCGATGGCTCGGTCGGCCCCTCGCCGCCGCAGTCCTCCACCCTCTTCGTCTACGGTGCGGACGCGGAGGCGCGCGCCGCGCGTCTCCCCGCGTCCGACCACGTCGTCGTCCACCACACCCGCATCACCTCGGAGTCCGCCCCATGACCCCCCTGGATACCTTCAACAAGACCCCGGCGGACGCCGCGGGCCACCTCCGGCGAACCGCCAAACAGCGCAGCGAGCGCGACCCCGCCGTCGTCGTCGTGTTCGAGGTCGACGTGCCCGGCGGACTGCGTGGACAGGGCTGGCAATGCGCCTACTCGCAGTTCTCCATCGGCTTCAAGCGGCGCTGCATCCTCACCGTGCGCACCTTCCCGACTGACCGTGTGCCGAACGGAAAAGACGCCGAGTGGCTGGTGGAGTTCTTCGCCGAGATGGCGGTGCCCGATGGCTCGGTCGCGCTGTTCGCTCAGGCCGCGAGCGCCGCGCCCACCGCCCCCCATCCCCTCGGCTGGGACGAGCAGATGCTCGGGGCGCGGGGATGAGCCGGCCGTCGGCCGCGAAAGCGGAGCGGCGTGCACGCCGCAAGAACCGAGACGTCGCGCTGAGCTCGCGCCGGCCGCTGCCGGCCGCTACCGTCGTGCCCCGGGGCTTCGAGCGGCCGATGGTGCTCAACGCCGCCGGCGATCTCGATCTCGGCACCTGGGGCGTGGCGCCGCTCCGCGTGCTCACGCTGCCGTCGTTCGTGCTCACCGCGCCGTCGGAGACTCAACGCTGGTCGTTGCGCGTGCAGTTCGACCGGCCGGGCCTGTCGATCTCGAAGTTGCACGCGGAGCCGCCCGAGTGCATCCAGCTCGGCGACGACAACCAGGTGTGCTTCACCTCCGGCGTCGTTCAGATGGCGCTGACCAACCGCGGGCGCTCGATGGCCACGGCGACGATTCACCTCGTTCGCGTGCCAGCGGGCGCGGCGACGTGAGCACGGACGTCACGCGCAGGGTGCCCATCGCGGAAATGTTCGCGTTCATCTTGAAGCACGAGGGCGATCGAAGCGCCCTTCTGCACCAGGGTCTGATCGAGGGCGTTGACGGCAAGTTGTACGTGTTGATGATGCCGGGACACGCGCTGCCCCTCATGGGAACGTCCATTTACGAGAGCGTTCTGGCACTAAAGCGCACCGTGATCGATGGTATGGCTTCCGGGGTTAGCGCCGACGTGGCGAAGCATCTCGAAGCAGCGAGCATCGACGTCGACGACTTCACCTCCTACTTCCACCTCACCGCGGCGTTGGATGGTCTGAGGGACAGGGCCATCGCCTTCAAAGCGGCGCCCGACGTAGCGGGCTACTGGCTCTCGACGGTTCAACAGTCGGACGGAAATGGCACGTTTATGTGGACGTTTCCGGGCATGGTCAACAACGTGGTCGGCAAGAGCCTGACGTTCATCGTTTCCTGGGAGGCTGCGGAATGAGTCGCGCTGGCGAGGAACCGTACTTGGAGGCGTTGGTCAACGCGATGGACCTGGGCGTTTCCGGCGCATGGAGCGATCTGCGGCGGGAACTGGAGCGCAGCGGCCTCGTTGAGCCGCGCCTCGAAGACATCGCGTCAGCGGGGCGCGGGGCATCGCCAAGGCGCCGCGCCACGCGCGAACATGCGGTCGGCGCCTACGCCGTGGTGCCCGCCACGGGTACGTCACGGCTGCACGTCGTGATCGAGCACCACGCGATGTGCGAGTTGGTCCTCGATCGCCTCTTGCTACAACCTCGCTTCCCTGGGCTACGGATTGACCGTGTGTTCATCGGTTACGACAAGCAGATCGGCGGAACGTGCGTTCCGATCGAAACGCTCGACATCGATCGCCGCTCCTACGGCGCGCCACCCAACGAACCGGTGTTTCGCGTGCTCTGGCTCGATCACGCGCGTGGCCCGAACGAGGGGCAACGTCGCCTGAACCTCGGTGAAAGCGTCTGGGTGGAGCTCACCAGCCTGACCGCGATCGACGTGCCCGTGTACTTCATCGCGCCGTTTTGGCGGCCTACGCCGTGAGCAAGTCCACAAGCGCGAAGAAGGCCCGCCGGGCGGCGCGCAAGGCGCGGGCCGAGGAGCACGCCGCCGGCTGGGCCGAGCGCATGGAGCGCGCCAAGGAGCGCGACCGGAAGCTCGCCGAGGCAGTTCAGCGCGCCGAGGCCGAGCGGCGCGCGGAGGCGAAGCGACGCTGGGATGCCGAGGCGCCCCAGCGCGAGGCGGCGGACCGCGCTCGGTTTGAAGCCGCCGTCGAGCGCCGCAAAGAGCAGGAC
>Ga0138288_1166100_pt1 | contig 11323 bp, 9 predicted proteins | sample S_130826_M_mt_FD_106918 | JGI IMG/M metagenome (GOLD analysis project Ga0138288, IMG submission 106918) | Freshwater microbial communities from Lake Simoncouche, Canada - S_130826_M_mt (Metagenome Metatranscriptome) | ecosystem: Environmental > Aquatic > Freshwater > Lake | place: Canada: Quebec...
CCAGGCCCACACTTGTCGAATAACTTAGCCGCTGAACTCTATTTTTGACCCGGGCGCCCTCGCACCTCCGGCGCGACCACAGCGACGCCCGGCATCGGCGCCCACGGATCCACCCGGCCCGCATCCGCCTCGGGAATCCAGCCCTTTCGGCCATCTTCCAGGCTGACCAGGAGCTGGCCGGCGCTGCCTTCGAGCACCTGCACCTCGGCGCCCGCGTGCAGCGTGAAGAGGTCGAGGCCTCCCCCGAGATCGGAGCGCGCCGTGACCGACTCCGCGAGCACCACGGCCGCGGGCGGCATCGTGGACTCCGCCAGCCCCCCGAGCCCGACCGCCACGCCCATGCCCGCAGTGACCAGCCCCACGCCCGTGAGCGGGAGGTTCGGCCAGCGGCGGCGGAGCGCCACCGCGAGGAGCCCCGCTCCGGCGAGGAGTCCGCCGATCCACTGCCCTTCGTCGGAGGTGAGCTCCGCTTGCCAGGGGGCCCAGGCCGGTGCCGGGTCGGGGGCCTTCACGTCGTCCACCACATCGCGGCGAGCGAAGTCGAGGTTGGCCTCGGCGTCGGGGTCCCGGGGAGCGAGCACGAGGGCGCGACGCCACGCCAGGATGGCCAGCGCACGTTGGTGCTCACGGAAGAGCACGTTGCCGAGGTCGTAGTACAGGTCGGCGTCGACGGCGCCGGCCGCGAGGGCGTCGCGGTAACCCTTCTCGGCACCGGGGAGGTCCCCGGCGCTGAGCGCGGTGTTCGCGGCGGCGAATTCGGCCTCGCCGGCGGCGAGCGCGAGCGTGGCGAAGAGGATCACTTGCCCCCTCCCACCCAGGCGCGCACCCGGGCTTCCGGGAGGTCGCGCCCCCCGCGGTACCGCGCGAGGTCGAGCTCCTTGTAGATCGCCTCGGCTTCTTCACCGAGCGTCGCCACATCCTCACGTTTGAGCTCGGGGGCCGGACGCCCGAGGCGCCGCCCCGCCGCCTCGCGGAAGATCCGCTCCAGCCCCGCGAGGCGCCCTTCCGGATCGTCCGGGAGGTCCGCGAACCCGAAGGCCTTCTCCGCGATCCCGCGCGCCCGCGGTCGGAGCCGCGGCGCGAGCTGGCTGAGGAGCAAGACGGCGCCGGGGGCGCACGCCAACCAGGCCCACGCCCCCGGCCACGGCGCTGACAGCGAAACGTCGGTTCGAACCGGGAGGATGTCCTCACCGAGGCTATCCACCCCCGCCTTGGGCTTCGCCTCGGGTCCGCTGAACCCCTCGACCGAGGCGGCGGACGCCGCGCCCGTGACCTCGAGCGTCAACGCGGGGAGCGTCTGTTCCACGTACTTTCCCGCGCTCGGGTCGAACCAGCTCAGCGTGAGCGGGGGCAGCGGGAGCGAGCCAGGACGCTCCGGGACGATCGCGCGCTTGAGCGTCGCGGTGGACACGAGCTTGCCCTCCTGGATGGCGGCGGAGGTCGTCGGCGCATCGTCGTAGATGCGGAAACCGTCCTCCGTCCACGCAGGGAGGGTGAAGCCGCCGAGGCCGCCGTCGCCGGTCACGGTCACGTCGAGCGTCACCGTGTCCCCCACCTTCACCTGGGAGGCGCTCGGCGTCGCGGTGACGGTGAACGCACCGACCAATCCGGAGAAGCTCGCCGGACGGCCCTCCGTCGGGAGCGGCTTCACCGCCAGGGTCACCGCGGGGCTCACCACCGTCTCGTTCTGCGTGTCCTGGAAGAGGTCGTCGAACAGCGGGTCCCGCCGCCGCCGCGCCACCGCGAACTGCGCGAGCATGTGGGTGGCCGGCACGAGGAGCTTCCCGGACTTCTGCGTACGGTACGCGTACCAGGCCTCCTCCACGTGCACCGAGCCGCTGCCGTTGCCGAGGTCAAAGGAGCGGTTCGCCGCCACAACGCCGGGCTCGGCGGTCCAAACGTCGAAGTCCGGAGGGTCGAGGCGCGCGCCAACGAGCCGCCGCGCGGTCGCGTAGCGGAGGTGGTACACGAGCACCTGGCCGACCCAGGCGGTCTCCGTCGCGACCGCGGCCTCCAACGCCTCCACGCCCGTCGGCGCTTCGGGGGCCGCCCCCACGTGCAGCTTCACCGCCGGGGCGGTGAGCGTGCCCCCCGGGAGCGCCAAGCTGAGGGGGCCGAGCGTGTAGTCGCCGGGGCTGGACGCCTGCACCTGGTAGCGGAGCGTCTCGACCGTGGTCTGCTTGAAATTGAGGAAGGTCATCTCCTGGGAGGAGCTGACGTACTCCACGTGCACGGCCGCCGGGGCGTCCACCCGGGGTGGGCGGCGGAGCATCGCATCGGTGATCTGCACCGTGAGCCCGACGGTCTGGCCGACGGCGACGTCCGCCGAGTCGAGCTGCATGACCAGCTGCGCGGCCGACGCCGCGGCGACGAGGAGGAGCGTCACCAGTCCTTCTCCGTGGATCGTCCGGTGACCGCCATCTGCGGCGTCCCGTCCTTTACCGAATCGACGAGGCGAGCGGCGGCCGCGGGGGTCATGCCTTCCTGATCGCCCTCGCCCTCCGCTGCCGCGGCCATGGCGGCCTTCGAGGGGGCATCGGGCGTCTGCCCGTCCTGGCGGAGGTCGCCGCCGGCGCCAGCGGCGTCGGCGTCAGCCTGATCCTGACCGTCCCCACCGGCTTGCTGGCCCTGGGGCTGCCCGTTCTGCGCTTGCTGGCCTTGTTGCTGCTGGCCGTCCTGGCCCTGTTGACCGTTCTGCGCTTCCTGGCCTTGTTGCTGGCCGTCCTGCGGCTGGCCTTGCTGACCGTCCTGGGCCTGCTGCCCCTGCTGACCTTGCTGACCGTCCTGGGACTGTTGGCCTTGCTGGCCGGTCTGGGCCTGCTGCCCGTCCTGCGACGGTTGGCCCTGCTGCTGCTGGCCGTCCTGGGATTTTTGGCCCTGCTGCCCGTCCTGGCCGTTCTGAGCCTGCTGCTGCTGACCGTCGCTCCCCTGCTGGCCCTGCTGGCCATCCTTTCCCTGCTGATCCTGCTTCTCCTGCTGCTCGCGGAGCGCGATCTCCTTCTTGACCGCCCCGCCGTTCTTTCCCGCGCTGGCGAGCTTCGGGTCCGCCTTGGCGGCGCTCTCGAAGTGTCCCTTCGCGGCTTCGAGCCGCCCGTCACGGTACGCGGCGTTGCCCGCGTTGTACTCGTGGACCGCGCGATGGGGCGCGTCGGACGCCGCGAGCGCCTGAAAGACCTGCTCGGACTCCCGATAGCGGCCGGCCCGGTACAGCGCCGTGCCCAACGCCTGCCCCACCTCCACGTCCTCTGGGTGCTCCACCCGCGCCTGCCCCAGCTTCTCGATGGCGACGGGCCAGTCCTGCGCCTTGGCGGCGGTGAGCCCTTCGTCGCGCGGAGCGGCCCAGGCGGGCGCGGCGCTCGCGAGCATCAACGCGGCGAAGAGCAGCGGCAGCACCTTTCCTGCGCCGGGGAGCGGCGGCGGGCGGCGCTCACGCGGCCCAATCCCGAACCCCGCCCCCGCGACCAGCGAGAGCAGGGCCGCGCCGAGCGGCCATTGGTACCATTCATTGGGGATCTTCTCCCGCTTCACCTCACGCTCCTCCACCTTGAGCTTGGCGCGGATCTCGCCTTCGTAGATGCCACGCACATCGTCCTCCCCCACCACGCTCTGCACGTACGCCCCGCCGGTGGCCGAGGCAAGGTGACGGAGCTGGTCGGCATCGAGCTTGGAGAGCACCATCGCGCCGGAGCTGTCCTTCTTGAACCCCCCTTCCGGCAGGGGGATCGGCGCACCGGAGGCCTCCCCGACGCCGAGGGAGTACACCCGGATGTCCGCCGCGGTGGCGCGACCGAGGGCGGCGTCGAGCTCGGTGGGGTCGTCGTGAAACTCGCCGTCGCTCACCACGATGATCGCGCGACCGGCGCCGCTGGCCCGGGTGAGCATCTTGGTGGCGGTGTCGATCCCCCCCGCCATCTCGGTACCCTGGGCCTGCATGGTGCCGGTCTCGCTGTCCCCAACGGCCCACTGCACCGTGCCGTAGTCGGTAGTGAGCGGGAGCCGGAGGTAGGCCTGCTCGGCCACGAGCACCAACCCCACGCTGTCCCCGTGGACCATCCCCAGCAGATCGGTGATCTCGCGACGCGCGCGCTCAAGCCGGGAGGGCGAGACATCCTGCGCGTCCATCGAGCGGGACACGTCGAGCACGACGACGACGTTGAGCCCCTGGCCCTTGCGCTGCACCCACTCAAAGCCGATCTGCGGACGGGCAGCCGCTGCAGAGAGGAAGGCCGCGGCGAGGATCCCGAGCAGCGCTTGCGCCGCCCGGGCCCGGAGCGCGCCCGGCGGCACCAGCGAGGCGAGCGCCTCCGCCGACATCAACTGGTGGAGGATCGCGCTGCGCTTCCGGTGGGCCACCACAAGCGCCACTGCCGCGATTGGCACGATCGCCATCAAGACCAGGAGGTCGGGGCGGCCGAGGTTCACGGAGTCCTCCGAAGCGGGCCCACGCTCAGCAGCAGCTCGAAGAGCCATAGCGCGAGCGCGGGGAGGAGCGCGCCCAAGTACAGCTCGTCGCGGTGAACATACTCCTTCACCTTGGCGGTGCTGGGCTCGAGCTTGTCGATCTTCGCGTACACCCCGGCGAGGGCCTTGGCGTCGGAGGCCCGGAAATACTCCGCGTGGGTGAGCTGGGAGATGCGGGTGAGCGTCGGCTCGTCGACGTCGGCGCCACGGCTGAACATCCCGCCGGTGCTGCCGACGCCGATGGTGTAGACCTTGATGCCCAGCGCCGCCGCCGCTTCGGCCGCCTGGATGGGCTCGATCTGCCCCGCGTTGGACTGCCCGTCGGTCACGAGGATGATGACCTTGCTCGGAGCGTCGAGTTCCTTCAACCGCTTGGCGCCGATGGCGATTGCATCGCCGACCGCGGTCTTGTTGGGGCCCACCACCCCGATGTCGAGCTGGTCGATGTAGTCGTGGAGCGCCACGTGATCGAGGGTGAGCGGCACCTGCATGAACGCGCCCTCGCCGAAGACCACGAGCCCCAGGCGGTCCTGCGACCGTTCGTCCACGAAGCGGGCCATCACCTTCTTGGCCGCCTCGAGGCGGCTGAGCGTGGTGCCGAGGGCGCCCATGTCCTCGGAGCGCATGGACCCCGACGTGTCGATGGTGAGGAGGATGTCGACGCCCTCGCTCTCCCGCTCCGTCTCCCGCTCGACCTTCTGGGGACGGGCGAGCGCCACGATCACCAGGATGAGGACGACCGCCTGGAGCAGCGCCGGGAGCCACGCGAAGCCCCGGCGCCACGACCACGACTCACGCATCGCGCCGAGCGCCGAGAACCGCAACGACCACGGCCGGAGCACGCTGGCGAGCGGCAGGAGCGCCGCCGGGAGCGCCAGGAACCACAACGGGGAGGCCCACTCAAGCACGACGCACCGGGCGGACGAGCGCCGCGAAGTCGCGGTCGAGGGCGTCGAACAGGTTGGCGTGCTCGGAGCGTTCCGCGAACTTCACCAGGTCGGTGGCCATGAGCAGACGCCGCGCGGCGTCAAGCTCCACAGCCGTGAACGAGCCGGCGAGATTATCGAGGATCTCCCTGGACGTGCGACGGGTGGCCGGGAACCCCCAGGCGGCGTCCACCCACGTGCGGAAGATCTCGGACATCGCCTTGGCGATCTCCTCAGGGGTGAGGTCGGTCCGATCGCGGAGGGCCGCCCAGGCCCGCCGTGCGATAACCTCGGGCGCTTCAGGAACGGGAGGCGGCGGCACTGGCTTGAAGCGTTGCCACGCCCACACAGAGGCGCCACCAAGCACGGCAGCGGCGGCCAGGCCGGCGACGACCCACGGCCAGACGGCCGGAGCCGGTGGAGGAAGTGCGGCGAGATCGTCCATCTCTCCGCCCGTTGGCCCCTTGACCCCCAGGTCCACGAACAGGCGTACCGGCTGGAGCGCCGCGGGAGAGCTGGCCGTGGGGACGCCGTTCGCGCCCAAGGCCGCCCCTACCGGCGCCGCGGGGGTGACCGTGACGATGTAACTGCCCGTCTCGCCGGAGAGGTCCCACGTGCCGTCGCCCGTCGGCGCGACCACGAGCCCCGTGGTGGCCTCGATGGTGGAGCCGACCGGCGCGTGCAGGCCGATGTGACCACCGGCGTCGACATGCTGCGCGTCCACCCAGACGGGCGTCGCCTCGACCGCGGTGGCGCTCTCTCCGCCGCACGCCGCGAGCAGCAAAAACGGCACCATCATCCCGAACTCCGGAAGTGCGCGTGCATCTTCTGGAATGCGTCCTCCTGGGTGCCGACCGCGCTGGCGCGCACGCCGATGCGGCGAATGTCCATGAGCCGCCGTTCGATGGAGGCCTGGGCGGCCCAGCGTCGGCTGTCGACCGTGTGGATCCGTCCCGTCTCGGCGTCTCGCAAGGTGAGCAGCCCGAGATCGGGGAGGCCGTGCTCCATCGGGTCGTGCACCATGAAGGCGTGGACGCGGTGGCGGCGGAGCAAAAGGCGCATCGGGTCTTGCCAGGAATCGCCGCCGAGGAAGTCGGAGAGGACGATCACCGCAGCGCGACGCTTGAGCACCTTCTGGGCCTGGGTGAGCGCGGCCGCGAGGTTCGTGCCCCGGTCGGTCGAGACGATCTCGAACGCGGTGCGGATGACCTGCCAGGCGTGACCGCGGCTGCGACGCGGCGGCACGAAGCGCTCCACGCCATCGGAGAACGTGAGCAGGCCAACGCGGTCATTGCTGCGGAGCGCCGCGTACGCGAGCGCGCCGGCGAGCCGTGCGATCTGCAGGCGCTTGTCCGTGCGCCCGTCCCGACCGCCGCTGCCGAACCGCACCGACCCCGACCGGTCCACCACCAGGAGCATCGTGAGCTCGCGCTCCTCTCGGAAGACCTTGATGAACGGCTGCCCCGAGCGCGCGGTGACGTTCCAGTCGATCCGCCGGATGTCGTCGCCCTCGGCGTAGGTGCGCACCTCCTCGAACTCCATGCCGGAGCCGCGGAAGGCGGAGCGGTACTCGCCCGCGAGAAGCGCGTCCACGCTCCGGCCCACCTGCACGTGCAGGCGGCCGATCTGGCGGAGCTCGTCCGGAGTCAGCACGGCGGAGGCCTCAGGGGGTGCGGACGGAGGCGAGGATCTCGCGGATCACCGCATCCGGCGAGAGTCCTTCCGCCTCGGCCTCGTAGGTGAGGAGCAGACGGTGACGGAGCACGTCGGCGGCGATCTCCTTCACGTCGTCGGGCGTTGCGAAGTCGCGGCCATCCATCAGTGCGATCGCCCGGGCACCAGCCGCCAGCGCGATCGTGGCGCGGGGCGAAGCGCCGAACTGCACGAAGCGGGACAGCCGCTGGGAGACGCTGCCCGGCTGACGCGTCGCGTGGACGAGGCTCACGATGTAGGACTGCAGCACCGGCTTGAGCGTGACGCGACGGCAGAGTTGTTGGAGCTCGATGAGCCGCTGCGGCGTGAGCACGGGCCGCGCCCGGTCCACCGGGAGGGAGCTGCGCTCGAGGACCTGCCGCTCCTCCTCCTGCGTCGGGTACGTCACCAGGAGCTTCATCATGAAGCGGTCGACCTGCGCTTCCGGCAGGGGGTAGGTGCCCTCCTGCTCAATCGGGTTCTGCGTGGCGAGCACCAGGAACGGCTCAGGCAGCGGGTGCGTCGTCTCCGCGAGGGTGACCTGCCGCTCCTGCATCGCCTCCAAGAGCGCGGACTGCACCTTCGCCGGGGCGCGGTTGATCTCGTCCGCAAGGACGATGTTCGCGAAGATCGGACCCTTCCGCGTGGTGAAGCTCATGTCGCGGGGGTTGTAGATCTGGGTGCCCACCACGTCGGCGGGCAGCAGGTCGGGCGTGAACTGGATGCGGGAGAAGCTCCCCGCGATCGCGCCGGAGAGCGCCTTGATCGCGGTGGTCTTCGCCAGCCCGGGCACGCCTTCGACGAGCAGATGCCCGTCCGCGAGCAGCGCGGCGAGCATCCGGTCCACCATGTACTTCTGACCCACCAGCACCCGGGCGATCTCGCCACGGACCTGGGTGAGCTCTTCCGAGGCCTGCCGCAGCGCCTCGGGCGACGGCGTCCCTGCTTCGTTCGACACGTCGTTCTCCTTTCCGGAGCCGCTTTATGCCCGCGCACGCAGCGTGCCCCCCGCCCGTGACACGGTCTTACGAGGGGAAGCCCTTGAAGACGCTCTGCCAGAAGCCCCGGTCCTTCACCTTCACGCCTTGGAGGCGGGCCAGCTCGCGGAGCACCTTGTCCTCCTCAACCGTGGGGGCCTTCGGAACGTCGACGATCAGCTGCACGAGCTGGTCGCCGCGCCCGCGACCGTGGATGGCCGGGACGCCCCGCCCGCGCAGCGTCGCGACCTTGCCGGACGGGGTGCCGGGCTCCACCGTGATGGTCTCCTCGCCGTCCACCGTGGGCACCGCGAGGTCGCCCCCGAGCACGGCGAGCACGTAGGGGATGTTCCGCCGCAGGATGACGTTGGTGCCGTCCCGCTGGAAGAATTCATGTTGGTTCACGCGAATCGTGACGTAGAGATCACCTGCAGCGCCGCCGGGCTCGCCCACCTCGCCCTTTCCGCTCAGCCGCAGCTGCATGCCGTCGTCGACGCCGGCCGGAATGTTGACCTTGAGCTTCTCCGTGGTACGGGTACGCCCGGAGCCAGAACAGCCCACGCAGGGGTCCTTCACCACCTTCCCCCGACCATTACAGGCCGGACAGACGGTGCGGATGCGCAAGAACATCTGCGCCTGCTGCACCACCTCCCCAGCACCGCGACAGGTGACGCAGGTCTGAGGTTGGGAGCCGCTCTTCGCGCCGCTGCCGCTGCACTGCTCACACGCGACGTGCTTCGGGAAGCTGATCTCCCGCTCCACGCCGTGCGCCGCTTCGAGGAATTCGATGTTGAGCGGGTACTCAAGGTCGGCCCCGCGCCGCGGGCCACGTTGACCACCACGCCCGCCGAACCCGAACAAGTCCCCGAAGATGTCGGCGAAGTGACTGAACACCTCGTCCGAGTTCTGGAACCCCTGACCGCCCATGCCCGCGCCGCGAAGGCCCTCGTGACCGAAGCGGTCGTACATCTGCCGCTTCTGCTCGTCGCCGAGGCAATCGTACGCCTCGGCGACCTCCTTGAACTTGGTCTCCGCTTCCTTGTCACCCGGATTTTTGTCGGGGTGGAGCTTCATGGCCAGGGCGCGAAACGCCTTCTTGATCTCGGCCTGCGGGGCCTCCCGGGGAACCCCGAGCACCTCGTAAAAGTCGCGCTTCGCCATTCGATGGGCCTCCGAGGGGGTCGGGCTCGACTACGCTTCTTCGAAGTCGGCGTCGATCACGTCGTCGCGCTTGCCGGAGGGTCCGCCAGCGGCACCGTCCGGACCGGCGCCGGGCGCGGGACCCGCAGCGGGGGCGCCGCCTTGGTTGGCGTACGCCGCCTCGCCCAGCTTCATGCTCGCCTTCTGGAGGGTGTCGAACGCGGCCTTGAGGCGCGTGGCGTCGTCACTGTCCAGCGCGGAGCGGGCCTCGCCGAGCGCCGCCTCCACCGAGGTGACCTCCCCGGCGGGGAGCTTGTCCTTGTTCTCCCGGAGGAGCTTGTCCACCTGGTAGACCATGTTGTCGAGGTTGTTGCGGGCCTCGATGGTCTCGCGCCGGGACTTGTCCGCCGTCTCGTTGGCGGCAGCTTCCTTCACCAACCGCTCCACGTCCTCCTTCGAGAGGCCGCCGGAAGTGGTGATGGTGACCTTCTGCTCGCGACCTGTGGCCTTGTCCTTGGCCTTCACGTTGACGATGCCGTTGGCGTCGATGTCGAAGGTGACCTCGACCTGGGGCACACCACGCGGAGCCGGTGCCATGCCGTCGAGGCGGAAGTTGGCGAGGGAGCGGTTGTCGCGCGCGAGCGGACGCTCACCCTGGTACACCTGCACGTCGACCGCGGTCTGGCCATCGGCGGCGGTGGAGAAAACCTCGCCCTTGCTCACCGGGATGGTGGTGTTGCGGGGAATGAGCACGGTGAGCACACCACCGAGCGTCTCGATGCCGAGAGACAGCGGCGTGACGTCGAGCAGGAGCATGTCGGTGACGTCGCCACCGAGCACGCCGCCTTGCACCGCCGCACCCACCGCCACGACCTCGTCGGGGTTCACGGAGCGGTTCGGCTCGCGGCCGAAGAGCTTCTTCACCTTCTCCTGCACCATCGGGATGCGGGTGCTGCCGCCGACCAGCACGACCTCGTGGATGTCGGCGGCGGTGAGCTTTGCGTCCTTGAGCGCCTGACGGCAGGGCTCGAGCGTCCGCTCCACGATGGGCTCGATCATCTGCTCGAAGCGGCTCCGGGACAGGGTGCGCTCGAGGTGCTTGGGGCCGCTCGCGTCGCCGCTGAGGAAGGGCAGACTGATCTGGGTGCTCATGCTGGCAGAGAGCTCGATCTTCGCCTTCTCCGCCGCGTCCTTGAGGCGCTGGAGCACCATCTTGTCGTTGCTGACGTCGATCCCGGATTCGGTCTTGAACTCACGGGTGAGCCAGTCGATGAGCAGGTTGTCGACGTCGTCGCCACCGAGGTGGGTGTCGCCGGCGGTAGAGCGAACCTCGACGACGTTTTCGCCGACATCGAGGATCGACACGTCGAACGTGCCGCCGCCGAAGTCGTACACCGCGATGGTCTGGTCCTTCTTCTTCTTGTCGAACCCGTAGGCCAACGCCGCCGCCGTGGGCTCGTTGATGATGCGCTTGACGTCGAGGCCGGCAATACGGCCTGCGTCCTTGGTGGCCTGGCGCTGGGCGTCGTTGAAGTACGCGGGCACCGTGATCACCGCCTCGGTGACCGGCTGCCCGAGATAACGCTCGGCCTCACGCTTGAGCTTCTGTAGGATCATCGCGCTCACTTCGGGAGCGGAGAACTCCTTGCCGTCGATGTCGACGCGAGGGGCGCCGTCGCTGCCGCGGACGATCTTGTAGGGAACCCGCTTCGATTCCTTCTCCGCCTCCTCCCAGCGCTGCCCCATGAAGCGCTTGATCGAGTAGATCGTGCGCGTCGGGTTGAGCATCGCCTGCCGGCGGGCGGTGGCGCCCACGAGGCGCTCGGCCTCCTTGCCGAAGCCGACGACCGAGGGGGTGGTGCGCGCCCCTTCTTCGTTGATGATCACGGTGGGCGAGTCGCCCTCCATGATCGCCACGACCGAGTTGGTGGTGCCGAGGTCGATGCCGATGATCTTGCCCATCCGAGCGCTCCGAACGGATTCCGCAGTCCGAAAATCGAGGTTTACGGGATATAGTTGTGCATTCTCGCCAACGCCGGCGAGGAGGGACGCGGCAAACGCTAATCCCCGATCCCGGTGCGTCAAGCGAGGGGGGGAACGTCGCGTGCGGTCTCGCTCCGCCCCCCC
>Ga0138288_1098036_pt1 | contig 11138 bp, 10 predicted proteins | sample S_130826_M_mt_FD_106918 | JGI IMG/M metagenome (GOLD analysis project Ga0138288, IMG submission 106918) | Freshwater microbial communities from Lake Simoncouche, Canada - S_130826_M_mt (Metagenome Metatranscriptome) | ecosystem: Environmental > Aquatic > Freshwater > Lake | place: Canada: Quebec...
AAAAAAAAAAAGCGAAAAAGTTTATATATAAGAACGCCTTTAATTAGATTAAATTCTCGTAGAACATTTTCGATTTTTAGTTTTAAGCGTTTTGTTCTTCTAAATTTAATGCTTCTTACTAATTGCAGGGTAAAGCTTTATACTAAAAATATTCGTCGTTTTTTAAATTTACCTTTTTTTATAAAAAAAAGAAAAAAAAAACGTAATCGTCGAGAATTTTCGAGTGAAGTTTTAGAAAGAACAAGTATTGCAGTTTTAATAAAACGTTTTCGTATAAAAAGTTTTGTTTCTAAAATTAAAACTTTAAATGTTCCTTTACTTTTACATTTAACATATGTTTCTTTCGCATTTAAAAATCCTGAAATATTAGGTGGGGTTTTAAGTAAAATTTTAAAGCGTAATATTAAAACATTTCGTAATTTTAATTTTTTTATTAAAAGAACATTATTGGTTTTATATACATTTTCTAATCTGGATGGTTTAAAAATTCAATTTAAGGGTAGATTAGGTAAATCTTTACGAAAAAAAACTTCAATAATACAGTTTGGTCAGATGCCTTTACAGTCTATTTCTTTAAATATCAAATATTCTTTTTCAGAAGCTATTACTATATATGGTTGTTGTGGGATTAAAGTTTGGTATTATTATTCAGTAAAATAATTTTGATGTTTGTACCTCAATTTAAATTTTTTAAAAAATCAAAAAAATTAAAATCTAAAGGTTTTGAATTTAAAACTATATCTTTAAATTATGGTGCTTTTGGTTTAAAGTCTTTAGGGAATGCTCGAGTTTCTATTAAAAATATAGAAACAGCTAGACAAGCAATTACAAGAAAAATTAAACCTTTTGGAAAATTATGGATTAGAGATTTAGTATATGTTCCTATATCTTCTAAGCCTGAAAAAGTTCGTATGGGTAAAGGTAAAGGTAATGTATCTTATTGGGCCTGTAAAGTAAAGCAAGGACAGATTTTATTTGAAATTTCAGGAATTCGTTTAAAAAAAGCTATTGAAGCTTTACGTCTTGGTGGCTTAAAATTACCTTTTAAAACTAAAGTCATTAAATATTAAGGGCTTATAGTTTAAGGGTATAACATGCCACTCATAATGGTTACGTTGTAGGTTCAAATCCTACTAGGCCTATGTGCTTTCAATGACTCAGTTAGATAGTATTACATGGGCTGGTCAGATTTTGTGGTTTTTTATTATTTTTTTTTTTATTTATTGTGCGGCAGTTTATATTTATATTCCTGTGCTTTTTATGAATCAATTTACACGTTATAATAAGATAAAAAAACATTATAATTTATCTGTTTTTTATGATTATTTAAACGTTAGTCAAAAATTTAAACGTTTTTTTATAATTGGTAATAATTTTTAAAGAGGGGTATATAGCTTAGTTGGTATAGCATCGGACTTTTAATTCGAGGGCCTTGGGTTCGAGTCCCAATATACTCAAAATATTTATTCATGATGTTTATAGATATTTTTTTATTATATGAGGTTGTAATATTTTGTTTAATACTTAGTTTTATTATTTCTGATATTGATCCTGATGTATTATATCCAGATCTTGCAGATTCTTGGTGGTTATGTTCGCATTTAGATATTGCAAGCCCTTGGCAATTTTCATTTTCAGATCCTGCTACTCCTACTATGGAGGGTATTATTTATTTTCATAATGATTTAATGTTTTTTATAGTTGCTATTTCTATTTTTGTTTTATGGATGTTATTACGTTGTATTTTTATTTTCAAAGCTCCTGTAAAAAATGAGGTACTTAGTTGGAAAAATCAAAATGGTTTTTTAGGATTTTTATCTAAAAATTCTCGTGTGCGTATTTTAAATTCATCTTTAAATGAGAATACTAAAAAATTATTGAATACTACTCAAGTTTACGTAAGCGGTGTAAATCACAATACTTTTATCGAGATTGCCTGGACAGTTACTCCAGCGTTTATTTTAATGTTGATTGTTGTTCCTTCTTTTGGTTTATTATATTCTATTGAAGAATTTGTAGAGCCTTCTTTATGTTTAAAGTGTACAGGTCATCAATGGTATTGGTGCTATGAATTTTCAAACATAAAAAATCCTATTATTTCTGAGTATTTTGAAGATGTTAAATTTGAAAGCTATATGGTTCCTACTGAAGATCTTCAAATAGGAAATCTTCGTTTATTAGAAGTTTCATATCGTGTTGCTGTTCCTGTATCAAATCATATACAAGTTACTGTAACTGCTGCTGATGTTTTACATTCTTGGGCAGTTCCTGCTTTAGGTATAAAAATAGACGCTTGTCCTGGTCGTTTAAATCAAGCTTCTTTTTTCATAAAAAGAGAAGGTACTTTTTTTGGGCAGTGTAGTGAAATTTGTGGAGAAAATCATGGATTTATGCCTATTGTTGTTTATGCTAGAAAGTTTCAATACGTAGTAGAAAAACTTGCTGTAGAAGGAGTTTTAAGATTAGTTGAAGAAGATTTATTATAGTATTACTCTTTCTAAAATAGGCCATTGACTTATTTTTTAGAAGATTTTAAATTTTTTTATTTATTTTAAAATAATTACTATGCGTTTAAGTTTTGGTGAAGTTTTAATTATTTCTTTTTTGATATTTCTTTTATTTGGCAATTTTTCAAAAATTAAAGTTTTTTTAATTAATTTTTTTATAAAATTAAGATCAAATAATATTTTTAAATAATGATGGAAATCGTTTATCAATGGTGTTCAAGATGGTTATTTTCAACAAATCATAAAGATATAGGAACCTTATACTTTATTTTCGGAGCATTTTCTGGTGTAGTGGGAACTATGATGTCTATTTATATGCGTATGGAGTTAGCACAGCCTGGTAGTCAAATTTTTTTAGGTAATTATCATTTATGGAATGTTATTGTTACAGGACATGCTTTTATTATGATTTTTTTTATGGTAATGCCTATTTTAATTGGAGGGTTTGGTAATTGGTTAGTTCCTTTAATGATTGGAGCTCCAGATATGGCATTTCCTCGTTTAAATAATATTAGTTTTTGGTTATTACCTCCAGCATTAATTTTATTAATTGCATCAACTTTAGTGGAAGCTGGGGCAGGTACGGGGTGGACAGTTTATCCTCCTTTATCAAGTATTGCAGCGCATTCAGGGCCTTCTGTGGATTTAGCTATTTTTAGTTTACATTTAGCTGGTGCTTCTTCTATTTTAGGAGCTACTAATTTTATTACTACAATTTTAAATATGCGTGTACCTGGGATGGATTTGCATAAAATGCCTTTATTTGTATGGGCAGTTCTTATTACAGCATTTTTATTATTACTTTCATTACCAGTTTTAGCGGCGGCTATTACAATGCTATTAACGGATCGTAATTTTAATACTTCTTTTTTTGATCCTGCAGGTGGTGGAGATCCTGTGTTATATCAACATTTATTTTGGTTTTTTGGGCATCCAGAAGTTTATATTTTAATTTTACCTGGGTTTGGTATGTTATCTCATATTATTTCAAAAGAATCTAAACAACCTATTTTTGGATATTTAGGTATGTGTTATGCTATGGTTTCTATTGGTATATTAGGTTTTATTGTTTGGGCTCATCATATGTATACTGTTGGATTAGATGTAGATACTCGTGCTTATTTTACAGGAGCTACAATGATTATTGCTGTGCCTACAGGAATTAAAATCTTCAGCTGGTTAGCTACTATGTGGGGGGGTAAAATAACAATGAATGCACCTATGTTATTTAGTAGTGGTTTTTTATTTTTATTTACAGTAGGTGGTTTAACAGGTGTAGTTTTATCTAATTCAGGGTTAGATATTGCATTACATGATACTTATTATGTTGTAGCTCATTTTCATTATGTTTTATCAATGGGTGCAGTTTTTACAATCTTTGCTGGTTTTTATTTTTGGTTCCCTAAATTTATAGGTCGTAATTATCCAGAAGCTTTAGGTCGTGTTCATTTTTGGATAACTTTTTTTGGTGTTAATATTACATTTTTTCCAATGCATTTTTTAGGTTTAGGAGGAATGCCTCGACGAATTCCTGATTATCCTGATGGTTATGCTGGATGGAATGCTGTTGCTTCTTTTGGTTCTTATATTTCAGGTATTGGTTTATTATTTTTTTTTTATGTAGTGTATGTGGCTATTACTAATGGTAAATTAGCAGACCATAATGAAACTGCTATTATTTTAATAAAAAGAAAAAAATAATGAATGCACTTTTTTTTTTAGAGTATAAATCAATTTTTATTTATTTAATTGTTAGTTTAGGTTTAGCTTTAGTATTTGTGATGGTCTCTTATTTATTTGCAAGTCAAATAGGAGGTATAGAAAAATTATCGACATATGAGTGTGGTTTTGAGCCTTTTGAAGATGCTAGAAATACTTTTGATATTAAATTTTATATTATAGCAATGTTATTTATTATTTTTGATATTGAAGTTGCTTATTTATTTCCTTGGGCAGTTTCTTTTTTTCATATAGGGCCTTTTGGTTTTTGGATTTCTATTGATTTTTTTATAGAACTCGTTGTTGGCTATATTTATGTTTATAAGAAGGGAGCTTTTATTTTTTAATTTAAAAAAAATTTAGATTTATTTTATAAAGATATTAATATATTGTACTTTTTGATTATTTACTGCTTTTTAAATGTGATTGCTTGTAAAATTTTTAAATGAAATATTTTTTGAAGTGTTTTTTATAATGAAACAAAAAAATGCATCAGAAAAATATATCTAAAAATTATCTTTTAAATAAATCCCGGCTATTCCTTTTGAAGAAATGTTTAAAAAAGATTTTAAAGTGTTTGATTGTGGCATTCTAATGTTTTTTCTATTAGAGTTTTATATTTATAGAATATAAATGTTCTAGAAATCATTGAAAAAATAGCTGAAAAGTCTTTAGCAGAGAAGTTTTATGTAGGTGGATGGTGGGATTAAGTAGGTATAAGGATATTAAGAATTTCACGCTAAATTTTGGTCCTCAGCATCCCGCTGCTCATGGGGTTTTGCGTTTAATTTTAGAGTTGGATGGTGAGGTTGTAAAACGAGCAGATCCTCATATAGGTCTTTTGCATCGAGGGACTGAAAAATTAATAGAGTACAAAACTTATCTACAAGGACTTCCTTACTTTGATAGATTAGATTATTGTTCTATGATGTGTCAAGAGCATTCTTATGTTTTAGCTATAGAAAAATTATTAAATATTCAAGTTCCTTTAAGGGCGCAATATATTAGAACATTATTTTCTGAGATTACTAGAATAATGAATCATTTAATGGCTGTATCTGCGCATGCTTTAGATGTTGGGGCTATGACTCCGATGTTATGGGTTTTTGAAGAAAGAGAAAAATTATATGAATTTTATGAAAGAGTATCTGGTGCTCGTTTGCATGCTGCTTATTTTAGACCTGGGGGGGTTAATCAAGATTTACCTTTAGGATTATTAGATGATATTAATATATTTTCTCAAAATTTTCCTGCGCGTTTAGATGAGATGGAAGAATTATTAACTGGGAGTCGAATTTGGAAGCAGCGTTTAGTTGATATAGGTATTGTGGATATTAATCAAGCTATTGATTTTGGTTTTACAGGGGTGCTATTAAGGGGTTCTGGAATGCCTTGGGATTTGAGAAAAGCACAGCCTTATGAAATTTATGATTCGTTGGATTTTGATATTCCGGTTGGGTCTAATGGGGATTGTTTTGATCGTTATTTAATTCGAATAAATGAAATGCGTCAAAGTATACGAATTATTAATCAATGTTTGAATAATATTCCAAATGGTCCTATAAAAGTGGACAATAATAAAATAAGCACACCTTCTAAACTATATATAAAGCAATCTATGGAAAGTATAATTCATCATTTTAAATTATATACTGAAGGTTTTCTTGTTTTAGCAGGAGAGACTTATGCTTCTATAGAAGCTCCTAAAGGTGAGTTTGGTGTTTTTTTAGTTTCTAATGGTACAAATAAACCTTATAGATGTAAAGTGCGTGCTCCTGGATTTTTTCATTTACAAGGTTTAGATTTTATGTCAAAAGGACATATGTTAGCTGATGTGGTTACAATTATAGGAACTCAAGATATTGTTTTTGGAGAGGTAGATCGATAAAATAAAAATGATGGCAAATAAAATAATTAAAAAAAAAAATAATCAAATTCATTCATATCATTTAGTAGACCCGAGTCCTTGGCCTATTTTTGCGGCTATAGGTGCTTTATCTGCGACCAGTGGAGCTGTTATGTGGTTTCATTATTATTCTGGCGGAGCGTGGCTACTAATACTTGGTTTAATTATTATTGTTTTTGTGATGGCCGCTTGGTGGAGAGACATTATTCGGGAAAATAGTTTTGAAGGTAATCAAACTACACAAGTAGAAAATGGTTTACGAATGGGTATGATTTTATTTATTGTTTCAGAAATTATGTTTTTTTTTGGTTTTTTTTGGGCTTTTTTTTATTCAGGTATTAGTCCTGATTTAGGTACAGGAAGTGTTTGGCCTCCTGTAGATGTTAATGTTTTTGATCCTTGGGGGGTTCCTTTTTTAAATAGTTTAATTTTATTATCTTCTGGATCTACAGTTACTGTTTGTCATAATGCGATTATTGAAGGAGATCGTCCTGTTGCGATTATCAGTTTAATTATTACAATATTATTAGCTATTGCTTTTACAGCTTTTCAAGTTCTAGAGTACATGCATTCTAGTTTTACAATTTCTGATAGTGTTTATGGTTGTTGTTTTTTTATGGCAACAGGTTTTCATGGATTTCATGTTTTTGTAGGAACTTGTTTTTTAACTGTTTGTTTATATCGCATATATAGCTTTCATTATACGAAGGAAAATCATATGGGGTTTGAGGCTGCAGCTTGGTATTGGCATTTTGTAGATTTTGTTTGGCTTTTTTTATTTTTAGCGGTGTATTGGTGGGGTGGTGATTTATAATGTTTAGTATTAATTTTTTAAATGTGGACATTCCTAAACAAAAAAATTTAGAAATTGCTTTATCTTTTATTTATGGGATAGGTCGAAAAAAAGCAATTTTTATATGTAAAAAATTAGGGTTTAATTCTAAAAGTAAATTTGGGCTTTTGAATGAAAAAGCATTAAAAAATTTATCTGGGTTTATAGATTTTTATTTTATACATGGGTATACTTTAAAACGTTTAAAGCGACAGCGTCTTGATTTTTTAGTGAAAATAAAAACTTATAGAGGTACCCGTTTAGTTAGTGGTTTATTAGTTCGTGGTCAAAAGTCTCGTAATAAAAAATTACGTAAATATTTTTAATTAAATTTTTTAGGTATTAAAAGGATGGGTGGCTGAGTGGTTTAAGGCGCCAGTCTTGAAAATTGGTGTATTGAAAGATACCGTGAGTTCGAATCTCACCCCATCCGATTAGTTTTTTAATATGTATATTAATTTAAAAAAAAATAAAAGCATTACAAAAATAAAAGAAGAAGTTTCGAGTGAAGAAGTTTCTGTTAGCTTAAATTTTTTTAAGAATAAATTTATTAAAAAAGATAAAGAGTATTTTTCTATTTTCTATATTTATGTCAAACCTTCTATAAGGGGGTTTTTTGTTAATATTTTAGATTATAAAGGTAAAGTTTTAAATTTATATACAACGGGTAAGTTTGGTTTTAAAAAAGCTTCTAGATATAATCGGGAAAGTTTGCGTGCTTTAATTATTCAGGTTTATACTTTTTTTAAAAAATTGCCTTTAAGTTCTTTTAAGTTTTATATTATTTTAAAAGGTTTTAATAAGCGGCGTAGTCTTTTTATTCGCATGCTTATAAAGTCTTTATATGTTTTTAGACATTTTTTTGTAGCTATTGTTGATTTAACAGATCTTCCTTATAATGGGTGTCGGCCTAAAAAACTTCGTCGTAAATAAACAAGATGTATTTATTAATTCTATTTCTTCCTTTATGTGGTTCTCTCTTTGCGGGTTTATTTGGGCATAAAATTGGTCCTTTTGGGGCTACTCGAATAACTACCTTATGTATTTTATTTACATGCATTTTTTCTTTTATTAGTTTTTTTGATGTGGCGTTAGCTAGTAATCCTGTTTATATTCAATTGACTTCTTGGATAAATTCTGGGATATTTGATGTTTCTTGGGGTTTTATGTTTGATAGTTTAACAGTTTTAATGTTAGTTGTTGTTACAACTGTATCTTTTATTGTTCATTTATATTCTATAGGGTATATGGAGGCTGATCCGCATATTCCAAGATTTTTTAGTTATCTTTCTCTTTTTACTTTTTTTATGATAGTTTTAGTAACTGCTGATAATTTGGTTCAAATGTTTGTTGGTTGGGAAGGTGTTGGTTTATGTTCTTATTTATTAATTAATTTTTGGCATACAAGGTTGCAAGCTAATAAGGCAGCTATTAAGGCTGTTATTGTAAATAGAGTAGGAGATTTTGGTTTAGTTTTAGGAATGTTAGCTACTTTCTACATTTTTAAAACATTTAATTATTCTGTTTTATTTTCTTTAGTTCCTTTTTATTCAGTAGAATTTCATGATCATTTTAATATATTAGGTTTTGAGGTTGATGTTTTAACTTTTATTTGCATATTTTTTTTTTATTGGAGCTGTTGGTAAATCTGCACAACTAGGGCTACATACTTGGTTACCTGATGCTATGGAAGGACCTACGCCTGTTTCTGCATTAATTCACGCAGCTACGATGGTTACTGCAGGAGTATTTTTAATTGCACGGTGTTCTCCTTTGTTTGAATATTCTCCATTTGCATTAGTTATTGTAACTTGTTTTGGAGCTATGACTGCTTTTTTTGCAGCAACAACTGCTTTAGTCCAGAATGATTTAAAGAGGGTTATTGCGTATTCTACTTGTAGTCAATTAGGATATATGGTTTTTGCTTGTGGTACTTCTAATTATTCAGTGGGAGTTTTTCATTTAGCAAATCATGCTTTTTTTAAAGCACTTTTATTTTTAAGTGCTGGTTCTGTTATTCATGCGTTAGGGGATGAACAAGATATGCGTAAAATGGGGGGGTTAGTTAAGTTAATTCCATTTACTTATGCTATGATGTTTATTGGTTCTATTTCTTTAATGGGATTTCCTTTTTTAACAGGGTTTTATTCTAAAGATGCTATATTAGAGTTAGCGTTTGGTAAGTTTACAGTTTCTTCACATTTTGCATTTTGGTTAGGTTCGGTTTCTGCTGCTTTAACTTCTTTTTATTCTATGCGTTTGATTTATTTAACTTTTTTAAAAAAAACTAATGCTTTTAGAGTATCGATTCAACATATACATGATCTTCCTAAAGTAATGGGTTTTCCTTTATTTATTTTAGTTTTTGGAAGTGTTTTTATAGGTTATTTAACTCGAGATATGATTATAGGAGTAGGTACTAATTTTTGGGGAAATTCTTTATTTATCTTACCAGAAAATCTTGTTGTTTTTGATGCAGAATTTTTACCTGTTTACATTAAATTAATTCCTGTTTTTTTTAGTTTTTTTGGTTTTTTTTTATCTTATATTTTTTATGTTGTTTTATCCCCAAGATTTATTTATTCTTTAAAAAGAAAACCTATTATGCTTTTTTTTTATAATTTTTTTAATCGTAAATGGTTTTTTGATAAAGTTTATAATGAATTTATAAACCAATCTATTTTACGTTTAGGGTATTATAAAACATTTAAATTATTAGATAGAGGAATTATTGAAAAATTAGGGCCTTTTGGTATTATGAATTTTTTTTATAATAATGCTATTAAGATTAATTTTTTACAAACAGGTTTAATTTATCATTCAGCTTTAATGATGCTAATAGGTATTATTGTTTTATTTATTTGTGTAGGTTTTTTTAGTTTTTTTGGTATTTTTTTTAATATGCATTTAATAAGTATTTTTGTTGTTTTAATTTTTTTAATTATTTATATTGAAAATTGTTATAAGATTTATTTATAAATTTTATTAAGTTCTGGGGTTGTAGCTTAATCGGTAGAGTATTAGCTTGTCGAGCTAAGGTGTGCAGGTTCAAGTCCTGTCAATCTCGTTATTTTAATTAAAGTTTGGAAAGGTGACTGAGTGGTTTAAAGTGTTAGTTTGCTAAACTAAAGTGTTCAAAAGACACCATGGGTTCGAATCCCATTCTTTCCGAACAGGGGTATTTATTAAAAAACTGTACAAAAGTAAAGGCTGTTGATTAATCTTTTTATAGACGATATTAAAGTAAGTGTTTTAAAAAAATTCGACTGTGTTGCAAGCTTGTGATAATTTAGGAATAGATATTCCACGTTTTTGTTTTCATGAGCGTTTATTAATTGCGGGTAATTGTAGAATGTGTTTAGTTGAAATTGAAAAATCGCCTAAGCCTGTAGCTTCGTGTGCTCTACCTGTGATGGAAGGGATGAAAATTTTTACAAATACGCCTTTAGTAAAAAAAGCTCAAGAGGGTATTTTAGAATTTCTTTTATTAAATCATCCTTTAGATTGTCCTATATGTGATCAGGGGGGTGAGTGCGATCTTCAGGATCAAGCTGTATTTTTTGGTAGTGATTCCAGCCGTTTTTATGAATATAAAAGAGGTGTTGAGGATAAGAATTGTGGTCCTTTAATTAAAACAATTATGACAAGGTGTATTCATTGTACTCGTTGTGTAAGATTTTCTTCAGAAATTTCTGGAATACCTGAATTAGGTACTTTAGGTAGAGGTACTAATACTCAAATAGGTACTTTTGTAGATAAAACTTTGTCTTCAGAATTATCTGGTAATATGATTGATTTATGCCCTGTGGGTGCTTTAACTTCAAAACCTTATGCTTTTAAAGCACGTTCTTGGGAATTACAAAACATAAATTCTATTGATGTTTCTGATAGTTGTGGGAGTAATATTGTTTTAGGGGTAAAAGGCCGTGAAATTATGAGAATATTACCTCGTCTTAATGAAAATATAAATGAAGAATGGATTTCTGATAAATCTCGTTTTTCTTATGATGGTTTAAAAATACAGCGGATAGGGGTTCCTTTATTTTTAAATAGTGATTTTAAAAATTTAATTTTTAAAGAGATTACGTGGGAAGATTCATTTAAAATTTTATTATCAAATATTTTTTTAGATATTTATAATTTAGAAAATAAAATTAATATTTTTATAGACCCC
>Ga0138288_1042686_pt1 | contig 10953 bp, 7 predicted proteins | sample S_130826_M_mt_FD_106918 | JGI IMG/M metagenome (GOLD analysis project Ga0138288, IMG submission 106918) | Freshwater microbial communities from Lake Simoncouche, Canada - S_130826_M_mt (Metagenome Metatranscriptome) | ecosystem: Environmental > Aquatic > Freshwater > Lake | place: Canada: Quebec...
GAACGGAACCTGAGGATGGCACTGCCTGCGCAGCGGTCAAAAGATGGATTCTGTGATATGTTGCGCGGCCTCGGGGGTCCCCTCCCCCCTCGCTTGCCCAAACGGGCCCCCGGAGAACACCGCATGATGTCGCAGGCCTCCCGCAACCTCCATAAAACGTCCCTTTGGGCGATTATGACCACGCTCTTGCTGGTCAGCCTGTCGGCCCTTTGGAGCCCCACGGCTGCAGCAGATACACCAGCACGTGAGGCGCTGGCGGATCGAAGCGGGAAACCGGAGGAAATTCCTCTCATCCAAAACCGGTTCTTCCTCAAGGCTAACCGCTTTGAGTTTGGCCCCAGCGTCGGCTACGTTCCCAACAACGCCTTTGTGGTCAACCCGACCATCAACCTGAATCTCGCCTACCACTTCAGCGAAACCTTCGCTGCAGAGGGCCTGATTCTGTACGGACTGGGCGGCGGCTACAAGAACCTCACCGTGCGTCTGGTGCAGATTGCCGATGAAAGTGGCAGCACCAATTTCCAACAACCCGCCGACACCACCCAATTGGGTGCCTTGTTTGCCGCACGTTGGGCCCCCGTCTACGGCAAGATCAACCTCATCGGGGAAGGGGTGTTGAACTTCGACCTCTATGGCACCCTCGGTGCAGGGCTGCTGGTCGTCAAAACGACGTACTACGTCGCCTCTACCGACGAAAATTTGCCTGTACAAACCAGCGATAAACTGGAAAGCAGTCCCCACCCCGCCATCAACCTTGGCCTGGGCATGAACTTCTTCCTCAACCAATCGCTGGCCTTGAAGCTGGATGCACGTAGCTCCCTCTACTTTGCCCCCGAACCCGACTATGGCACCGAGGAAGCGCGTGATAGCCGCCTCTACGCCCCCTTTGTCGCCTCTGCTGGCATCTCCATCTTTGTACCAAAGATGAAGCCTCGCATCTTCAACTTCTAAGCCGCCGGGATAACCATGCTGACGACGTTTTTGTTGACCCTGGTTGCAGCCGCGCACGCGACAGAGCCAGAGATTCCCTTCACCGTTATCACCAATAGCCCCTACGTCCTGGAATTGGACGGACTGGCGGCCGATGATGACGAAGATGTTTTGGGGGGTGGAGAAGGCGACTCGGTGAAATCGGAGCAAGATGCCGTCCGCAATGGCACGGCCGAGCCCAAGAAAACCGCTGAAGTTGTCACCCGCCGCAACCCTATCCAAACCATTCAGAAGAAAAACTTCTTGAAGGTTGGACGCTTTGAAGTAGGCCCCACCATTGGATCGGTGGTCAATGACCCCTTCCTGAAGCGCTTTATTATTGGCGGCGTCTTTGACTACCACTTCACCGAAGTTTTCGGCGTAGAAGTTCAAGTCGCCTACGCCCCCATCTTCGGAACCGGCGGCGAAAACGACCCTGACTGGAAGCAACTCTCCAAACAGCTTCGCCAGATGAACTCCGTGGCCCCGGACATCTCCAAACTGACCCTGAATGCCAGCGCCAGTTTCATGTTCTCGCCCATCTACGGAAAAGCCGCTATCTTCCGCACGATTCTGATCTTTGACATCTTCGGCAACTTCGGTGGCGGGATTGTCAAAACCTCAGACGACCTTGTGGCCCTTGGGGCCGATGAAAGCGACACAGAAGCAGTCGCAACGCAGTTTGAATACCACCCCACGACCATTATCGGTGGCGGCATCCGGGTTGCCTTCAACAAGACCGTTGCTATGCGGATTGAAGGCAAATCCATGTCCTACATTGAGGTCATCAATTCCAGCACTTTGGAAATGAAGAACAACTTCATCTTCCAGGGTGGCGCAACCTTCTTCTTCCCCACTATCTGACGGAGCGACCATGAAGCGCCTGATTCCTGCCGCCTCGGTCACCACCCTCGCCCTGTTCTGGTCCGGGAGCGCCTATGCGCTCTCCTGTTCTGAAATCATGAACATGGTCAATGTGAACGTTCCCAGTTCCATCGTGGTTCAAACCATTGATGAAAGTGGCGACTCCTTCTCCGCCGATGACCTGCGTTGCCTCACCAATGAAGGGGCCCCTGCCGAGGTTATCTCTGCCGTCAAAGCACGGATGCAAGACACCTCCGCCCCCAAAGAGACGGAACCCATCGTCCCTGCTGAAAACACCAAGACCAAATCGGGTGGTAGCAGCTTTGAAGGCGACGAAGCCCTAGGCGACACCAAGGGCAAAGCCACCACCCTGCGCGACCTTCCCGAAGAAGGCGAAAGCTCTGACAGCAAAGACCCAGAGAAGCTGGAAGAAGCGGTTGCGGCCTACAATGCCAAAAAGCCCCTGACCGCCTCCCTATACCTCTACGAGCTGCTCCGGGATAACACCTATCCCGATAAAGAAAGCAAGATCCTCTTCTATCTTGCACAGTCTCTCTACATGTTAGAGATGTACCACGGCGCGCAATTCTACTATATCGAAGTATTGAAGAAAGGCGCTTCCAACCCCTACTTCAAATACGCCCTTCCCCGTCTGGTCACGATTGCCCACTACACGGGTGACGAAACCGACCTGATGCGTATTGTGGCCAAGGTCTCCCCGGACGACTACCCTCGTTCGGCCAAGAGCCAGCTGTACTACCTCTTGGGCCTCAAGATGTACGGCGACGACAAACTGAACGAATCCCGCCAGTATTTGGATCAGGTCTCCGAGAAATCGGACATGTTTACCCGCGCCCAATACCTCCAGGGCGTCATCTACAACAAGCAGGGCAAGCTTAAGAGTGCCGTCCGCTCCTTTACCGCCGTCGCCCGTACCCATGGCGAAGCGGTCACCCAACAGGAGTTGCAGGAACTCAATAGCCTTCGCGACCTGTCGCTGATGAACATTGCACGTATCTACTACGGTATTGAGCAATTCGACAACGCGAATACCTACTTCTCCTACGTGCCACGCAATAGCACCTACTGGCCACAGGCCCAGTTCGAAGGGGCCTGGACCAACTTTATGTTGACCGACCTGAACCGGACCCTCGGCCAACTCCTGACCCTGGCCAGCCCCTATTACGCCGAGCAGGAATTCATCCCTGAGGCCCCCATCCTGCGGGCCCTCACCTACTTCCAGCTCTGCGAATACGAAGATATCACCCGTGTTCTCAAAGAGTTCGACCGCGATTACAAACCGGTCCATGAAGAGATGAAAGCCTTCCTGCAACAGTACGCCTCTGAAGAAGGGCGTAAACTGGCAGATCAGGCCTTTGATCGCTACTTTGCCAAGGACTCCCCCGATACCACCCTGCCTAAATCCCTCTTTGTGAAATTGCTTCGCAACCAGGAATTGGCAGGCTTAGTCGACCATATCGCCCTGATTGAGCGCGAAGAAGTGTTGATAGAAGCACAAAAGACGCAATGGAAGGATGAGGTGGGCCAAGCCCTTCTCAAGACCCTGGCCGATGACAAAGAGCGTCTGAAGCAACGTGCAGGCCGCGTCATGTTGGGAGAGATGGCCACCATCACCAACTACCTGGGCGACCTGCTCACCCAATCTGAAATTATCAAGTTCGAAGTTGCTGATGCCAACCGTTCCCGCCTCAATGACCTTTCTCAAGGTGTTGAGTTGAAGGTTGCCAATGATAAGCCCGTGGACTTCGCCGTGTCCAAGGATCTGATCTTCTGGCCCTTCAACTGGGAATTCTGGCAGGACGAACTTGGGTACTACCGCTTTACTGAGCGGGCCCACTGTCGCCAATAGCATCGCAAACCGCCCTATCGACGCACTGTTCTGACGTTAGTGAGGAGTTACCATTATGAAGCGCACCATTCCGGTGACGGTTGCCCTTATGCTGGGCATGCTGCTGGGAAGTTCAGGTTCCGCCTGGGCAGAAGACAAGTCTGACCGGCGCGTCCTGAAGGTTGGCGAAGCCACCCAGGAACAGCAGAGCGCAGCCCTGCGTCAGCAGGCCCATGACGCACGGATGGAGTCGATTGCTCGTTTGAAAGAGCTGATCACCACCACCAACCCCACGGGTGAGACCAAGGCCGAAATGCTCTTGCGTCTGGCCGATCTCTACTTCGAGGAAGGGCGCTCGCTCTACCTCGACGAGATGGCCAAGAACCAGGAAGCCACGGATTCCTGTTTCAACACCCCTGGCTGTGATGTGGCGGCGATCAGGCCTAACAATACAGGCTCCAAAGAGTGGCAGGACCGGAGTATCAAGCTTTACAAGCAGATCCTCTCCGCCTACCCCACCTACTCCCGCGCCGATGACGCCATTTTCTACCTGGGCCAAGCGCTCAGCGATACGGGCGAAGCCGATCAAGCCGCCGATGCCTTCAAAAAACTGGTTTCCACCTACCCTGAATCCGACCACGTGGCCGATGCCTACGTGCTGATTGGGGAATACTGGTTTGACAAGAACGAAGCCTTCAAAGCCCTGCAAGCCTACCAGCGCGCAGCCGCCTACAAGGAATCGGACAAGTACAACTTTGCGCTCTACAAGCTGTCGTGGTGCTACTACAACGTCAGCGAGTATGAAAAAGCCATTGAAACCATGAAGCAGGTGGTCACCAACTCCACGACCACCTCGACCACCGCCAAGACGGGCATTCAGCTTCAAGAAGAAGCCCTCAAGGATCTGGTCCGCTTCTATGCCGATGCCGGCAACCTGGACGACGCAATTGCCTACTTTACCAAGTTAGGCAAAAAAGAGCTTGTTCGCGACGTTATCAAGCGTCTGGCCAGCACCTACATGGAGCAAGGCAAGTTTGAACAGGCCATCACGACCTACCGCCGCCTGATCGCCGAAGATCCTCAAGGTGCCTACGCCCCTGAGTACCAGAACGAAATCATTGGTGCCTACACCAAGATCGGCAATAAGCAGGAAACGGTTAACGCCATTGAAACCCTGCTTAAGACCTATGGCAAGAGCAGCTCCTGGGCCAAGGCCAACGCCTCCAACCCCGATGCAGTCAAGCAGGCTGGCGAATTCATTGAGAAGAACCTCCGCACGGTGGCCTTGAACTACCTCTTGGAAGCCAAGAAGCTCAAGACGGGTTCCTCGGCAACCCAGGCCTACAACCTTGCAGAGCAGGCCTTCAAGACCTACCTCAACGAATTCCCCTCTTCGACCTACATCTATGATATGCGCAACTCCTTTGCGGAATTGCTGTACACCGTCAAGAAGTACGACGAAGCCTACGATCAATACATGCTGATTGTGAAGATCGATCCCAAAGGCAAATACTCGCAGTTTAGCGCCCGCTCTGCGATCTTTGCGGCCGATGAGATGATCAAGACCGAGGGTAAATCGGAGACTTCCGGTGGCCCCGGTACCAAGAAATACGATCCGCTGCCTCTGAGCCCCTGGGAGCAAAAACTGCTCACCGCGCTTGACCAGTTTACGACCCTGTACCCTGATCATGCCGATACCCAGACCTCCATCTACCGCTCGGCCTACCTGCTGTACAACAAGAACCAGTTCAAAGAGGCCTCCGACCGTTTCCGTCGCGTGATCTCGATGAACCCCAGCGCCAAGAAAGCAGAAGATGCTGCCAACTTGATCCTGGACTCCTTCGTGGCCACGGAAGACTACAACAACCTTAAAGAGGTTGCCAAGGCCTTCTACGACCAACAGGGACTGGGTTCTGCCGAGTTCAAGAAAGACGTCTACAAGATCTACGAGAACGCCTCGCTGAAGCTGATCGAAATCAACTTCGCCAAGAACCAAGACCAGGCCGCCGCTGCCGGTTCTTATTGGGCCTTCTACCAGGAATTCCCCACCTCTGAAAATGCAGACCTCGCGCTTAATAACGCCTCGGTCTACTACAACAAGTTGGGCCGCATCAAAGACGAGATGAAGACCCGTCTGGAACTGATCGGGAAATTCCCCAAGTCCAAGTACTTCAAGGATCAAGTTGCAGCCCTGGGCTTCAACTATGAATCGGTTGGCGACTTCAGCCAATCCGCCGACTGGTACGAAAAACTCTTTGACCTGGACAACAAACACCCTGGTGCCGCAGACGCCATCTTCTCGGCGGCCTACTTCCGGCGTTCTTTGGGCCAATGGGAACAGTCCATCAAGGACTACCAGAAGTTCATCACCACCTACCCAGACAAGCCGAATATCAATGGTATCAATATTGATATTGGCAAGATCTACGAAGAGCATGAGCGCTGGACCGAAGCCTCCAAGGTCTACCTGGGCTTCTTTACCAAACCCCCGCCCAATGCCAGCATCTTGGAAATCATGTTCTGCCGCCTGCACTATGGCCAGCTCATGGACAAGATTGGCCTCGGTGCCAAGGTCATGCAACACTGGAAGGACTCCGTCGCATGGTTGGAAGACCAGAAGAAGAAGGGAGCCGACGTCAGTGAAGGCATGGAAGCCTACGCCCAGATGCTCTTTATTCTGGCGGATGCCCAGTTCAACACCTACATGGCGATGAAGATCGACGGGCCTGCAGGCCGCAGCATGCCCCAAAAGCAATCCGACAAACTCTTGTTGGAACAGCTTAAAGCCAAGACCAAGGCCATGGGTGAATTGGACGCCACCTACACCGCCATCGTCCAGGCCGGTGCAGGCGAATGGGGTCTGGCCTCGCTGGTTCGTTTGGGCCAAGCCTATGAAGATCTGGCGAACTCGCTGACGAACTCCTGGGTTCCCACCTACCTGACCGACGCTCAGAAAGAAATCTACGTGATGACCCTCCAGGATCGCGCCTATCCTCAGGTGGAAAAAGCGGTAGCGGCCTACTCCCTAGCCTTGGACAAGGCTTTCGAGTTGTCTCTCTACAACGACCAAACGGCGTTGGCAGCCCGTCGCCTCGGCGAGTTGCGTCCCCAGGAATACCCTGGACTCTTCGAGACCATCCCCACGGAACGCTACAGCGCCCCGTCGGTCAACACTGCCACCTTTGAAACCACGCCCTAGGAGAGGAATATGTCACTCATCCTGTCGATGCTTCTGATGATCACCCTCCCCGGTTGTGGGCCCAAGGTGGTTGAGACCGATCCTACCGCAACGTCGGTAGATCCCAAGGTTTCCTTCTCCAGTGGCGTGACCGCCCTCCAGGCCACCCCCCCGGACTACACCAAGGGACTGGCCTACTTTGAGCAGGCCACGACGACCGACGCCAGCTTGGTCAAGGCATGGTACAACGCAGCTTTCTGCGCCCAACGCCTTGGTGACAATGCCAAAGCTGAACAATACTACCGCAAGGCCCTGGAGCTGGACCCCAATATGACGGGTGCCATCTTCAACCTTGGCGAAGTATTAAAATCATCCGGCAAAGCTGCCGATGCTGTGACCCTCTACCAAGCCTATGTCACCGCACATCCTGACGACATCAAGGCCCTGAATAACTACTCAGACGTCCTGACCGCCGCCAAACAATACGACGCCGCCATCACCCAAACCCATGACGTTCTGGCCATCGACCCCAAGAACGTCGGGGCCTACCGCAACATGGCGCGCGCCTATCTGGAGCAAGGCAACTACCAGATGAGCCTGCTGGCCGGTGAAAAAGCACGTTCGTTGAGCGATACCGACCCTGGTATCTACAACAACATGGGCCTGACCTACTTGGCCATGAAGAACGAAGGTGCCGCCATTGAGCAGTTCAAGACCGCCATCAAGCTGGACCCTTCCAATATGGAAGCCAACTTGAACCTTGGCTATATTGCACTGAACTCTGGCCACTACAGCCTGGCCCAAGCATGTTTTGAGCCCCTGGCCAAAGAATACCCAGGCAATGTCCAGGTCCAAATGGGACTGGCCATCTCCATGCGTGGGGCCCAGGACTACGAAGGCGCAGAGAAGATTTATGTGGCCTTGCTCAAACAGGATCCCCTGAATCGTAATCTTGTCTTCAATGCGGCCACCTTGCAAGAGAAGTACGTCTTCAACTTCAAGAAAGCCCTGGACATCCTGACCGACTACCAGAAAGCCGCTGCAGGTACCCTCTCTCCCACCGATGAACTGTATGCACGCCTTGAGCGCGTCAAAGCATCGGAAGAAGAGAAGAAGAAAGCGGATGCCGCTGCTGCCGCCGAAGCCGAGCGCATTCTTGAGATCAAGAAACACAACGAAGAGTTGTTGAAGGCCATGGACGGCCAGATCAAAGCATTGGAAGCGGACATTGCCAAGCTCCAAGGCCAACCCTGCGCCACCCCAGACGTTCTGGACATGGCCAGCATGGTCATTGAGCAAGCCAAGCCGGTCATCGCGGAGAACGATGCCAGCAGCGCCGGTGACATCAAGACCTTCCTTGATGATGCCATTGCCCAGGTTGCAACACTCAAAGAAGCCTGTGCTGGTGCAGCCCCTGCCCCCGCGCCGGCCCCTGAAGGTGGCATGACCCCACCTCCCCCGCCGGCCCCTGCGCCTGCGCCCGAAGGTGGCATGACTCCTCCCCCCCCTCCTCCTCAATGAGTTTGGGGTAAAGCCCTTCCTTGGCATCCGCCAAGAAACAGGCTTTTACAAGAGAACACGAAACTTTGACGGCAACACGATTGTAATTCATAGCGGGACCGGGCACTATATGCTTGAGAGCAAGCGTGCCCAATGGCCCGCCTTCCCTCTGGAGAGAACCATGCCCCGTAGCAATGCACTCCTTCGCCTGCTCCTCATTGGCGCTGCGCTGGCCCCCTTCGCTTCGATGGCGCGCGCGGCCGACGATGTGGATGAAGAAGGCCGCAAGGTATCGTACAAAAACACCACTGAGATTGACTTCGAAGGTTTGGATGTCAATGGCGAACTGGTCAAGCCCAGCAGCGCATTGGTTCTGGACCGCAAGAAGGCAAGTTTCAACCCGCTGATCAAGCTGCGGGCTGACTTCAATCAAGAGATGGAAGCATCGGTCGACGAGGTCAAGTAAGGCCTTTCAGGCGGATTGGGAATGGGGTTCACTTACTTTGTCTAGCATCTGTCAAGAGATGTAAGTGATTCCCCCCCTTACCGTTGCACGGTCCAACCCGCCTGGCTTGCCAGGTTCTCACCGGCACATCTGTGCCACAACACCCTTTATGGGAAGCGCCGAAGGTACTCATGGCTGCAACACGATCTGTCGTCCTTACTTTTGAGATCTTCAAGGGCAACCAATTCTTACGTCGTGAGGAGAGCACCTCTGAGAGCGTAACCATTGGCAAAGGCCCAGCGGCCATGCTTCGCTTGGAGGATGCCGCACTACACGATTTGCATCTCGTTCTGAATGTCAACGATGATGGGAGCGTGCAACTGCATGATCTCGCCGCTGACAACAGCACGATTGTCAATGGGCGTGTGGTTGACAGCAATGTGGTGCTGGCAGCCAATGATGAAATCCGCATCGGTGCCGCCCGCATCGTGGTCCGCATCGCCGACACCGCAGCTTTTGCGGACGACGAAGCCACCAAGGTCGATGTTGCCCCGGTTCCTTCGATCTCCCTGTCCAAGGCCCCCGCTGCACCCGTCGCTGCCCCTGCCCATCCCGAATCGGCGGCTGGCATGCACGAAGACGACGACACCCTGGCCACGGAAGACGTCCTGGCCTACGTCATGCGCACCAGTGCTGCCGCTGGCGATGCCGGTGCCGACCGTAGCAAGGGCAAATTGCTGGAAGTCTCCCAAGTCTTTGGCGACTCCATCATGGCCACCAAGCACTTTGGCAAAGGCCAAACCATCCGTGTTGGATCGGCCCTGAGCCACACCATCAAACTGGTGGGCGTGCCGATTTCTGAAGTGTCCGACAGCGTGGCCATGATTTGGCCCTTTGTCACCCTGGCCGTTGGCACCGCAGACGAGCACTACAAGAACCCTTTCTACGTGCCCGATGAGCAGCTTCCCCGCGCCGATTTCCCACTCTTTGAGAGCAGCGGTGGCGTTTGGTACTGCAATGTCAACGACAAATGGACCGGCTTTGTGGATCAGGGCGAATCCCGTTCTGACTTCAAACAATTGGTCGCAGCAGGCAAGGCCCAAAAGGGTGGCGACGGCTACCGCATTGAAATTGCCGAAGATGCACGTCTGGTTTTGGAAATGGGCACCACCATCTTTGTGGCCCATCAGGTCTATCCTGGCAAACAAACCGTCATCGCCGTAGGTGAGAACATCGACTGGATGTTCCTGGCCATGGTGGGTATGGCCGTGTTTACCATGGGTGCCTTCATGGCGGTGGTCCAACTGGTCCCCCCCCCTGAACACACCGAAGTGGAGTTGGATGACCGCCTGATCCAGATGTTGTTGGAGAAGGAAAAACCGCCTGAAGAAGACAAGCAACCCGACGCAGGCGAGGGTGCCAAAGCCAAGAAAGAAGAAGGCAAAGTAGGCAAAGAAGAAGCCAAACTGGACAAAGCCAAGGGCGAAAAAGTCCAGAAGATGCAGATGGACAAGGAAGTGGCAGAAGATGCAGGTCTCTTGGGCGCATTGCGTGACGATGCCTCCCTGGACAGCAGCCTCAGCAACTCTGGCCTCTCCGGCTCCTTGCAAAGCGGTATCGGTGGTTTGATCGGTGCAAAAGGCACCCAAGCAGGCTCCGGCGGCCTCGGTGGACGCGGTGGCGGCCTCGGTGGCGGCGGTAGCGCCGACGGCCTCGGCGGCATGGGTACCAAGGGGCGTGGTTCGGGTTCCTCCGGCTACGGCTCTGGCGGTGGCGACTTCGGCCAACGCGGTGAAGGTGCAATTGCAGGCGTGGGTGGCGATCCCATCATCCTCGGCGCACTCGACAAATCGTTGATCGATGCCGTTATCAAGCGCAACATGTCTGCGATTCGTTACTGCTACCAACGCGAACTGACCAAGAATCCTTCCCTGAACGGCAAGATCACCGTCAAGTTCGTTATTGCCGCAGACGGCTCGGTGTCCTCGGCCACCACCAAATCCAGCAGCATGAGCAACCCTGCGGTTGAATCCTGTATCAATGGCCGCTTTATGCGCTTTACCTTCCCCCAACCCAAGGGCGGTGGTATCGTTATCGTCTCCTACCCCTTCATCTTCTCCCCCGGCTAAACACCGTCTGAAGCGTGAA
>Ga0138288_1043579_pt1 | contig 10734 bp, 16 predicted proteins | sample S_130826_M_mt_FD_106918 | JGI IMG/M metagenome (GOLD analysis project Ga0138288, IMG submission 106918) | Freshwater microbial communities from Lake Simoncouche, Canada - S_130826_M_mt (Metagenome Metatranscriptome) | ecosystem: Environmental > Aquatic > Freshwater > Lake | place: Canada: Quebec...
AACAGTCAGTGTCAGAAAGCGAGCCACTCTGGGTGGCACGCGAGCGCCCAGGCGTACCCCAGGAGGGTGCCCACGAGCCAGCTGGCCGCGGCCGCCACGAGAGCCGCTTCAGGGCCTTGAACGGGCGCGGCGCTCATTCGGGCTCCGGGTCGGGCTGCTCTTTGAAGTAGCCAGTGGCCTTACGCCACGCCTTCGTTTCCTCCGACTGCACGAATTCGGGGCCGCCCGCGCGTGTCCAGGTTCCCGGCTGCGGCCTGGTGGCCGTGACGCCGGCCGTGATGCCACCAGGCACGCTCGCGGTGGCGTACGAGAGGGCGTTGCGCGAGCTCAGCTGGTCGGACTGGACCGACGTTGCGTACGGACCGTACGGGTCCGAAATGAACGGGCTGCTGGACCGGGCGGCTTCTTTGAGCATGTCCGCCAGCACGCCAATCGACGTGCCGAAGGGGAACTCAGGGGAGACCTCCTTGATGCAGAGGTCCCCGCGGTCGAGCAGCGCGCGCACGCCGACATTCTCCATGTACGGCTGGTTGACTTGCAGGTGGAATACCAGCCCCGGCGTCATCTGCTGCAGGGTGCGCCAGTTGACGATGTCGAAGAAGACTACCGTCGGCTCGGCGAACACCGCAGCCTTGAGCATGGCCGGGAAGATGAGGTCCGACGCGGTCCAGGCATCCCAGCTTTCGCGCTTCCCACGGGGGAGCGAGATCGAGCAGGTGATCATCGCACACCAAGGAACTTCTTGGCCTTGGCAACCGCCTCGGCTACCGCGTTCTGCGCCGTGCGGAACTGCGGGCCCGCCATGGCGGCGTACAGCGACCCGCGGTCTGCCATGTTCCGGTCAGCCCGATGCAGCCGGTTGGTGACGACGGACCCTACGTCCACGCCCCTGAGGCTGTAGTCGTCTGCGCGCCGGGGCTCAGTCCGCACCTGCGGGTACGCCGCCTCGCGGATCGCTTCGGTTTCCGAGGACTTGACGAAGGGCCATGAGCCGGCAGGAGGCTGCAGCCCAGGCAGCACGAAGGTCGTGCCCACCGGCATGGCGGCCCAGAAGCTGTCGTCAACATCGGCTTCAATCGCCAGCGGCAGATTCTTAGCCGAGAAAAGAGTCACATTCATGGTGCCCTCCAGTGGGCGTAGAAGTGGTGGGTGCGCGCGGTGGCCAAGCCACCGCGCGCACCTTCACGCTAGCAGGCTCCTGCCAGCGTGATGATTGCTTCCGTCAGGCTTTCCAGCCTGGACTCGAGCGAATAGGCGATCATCCCGTTAGACACGATGGCCACGAGCACGATCGCCGCCAGCTCCGGTCGCGAAGCGACCGCGCTAGCAAGCTTCTTGCCGAGTTCAGCCATTGCTACTCCGGGACACGAGCCAGATAACGAGGATGACCAGGACCAGTGCGATCACCATCTTCGTACCGTCAGGTGCGATGGAGATGCTCTTGACCTGGCTCAGGAAGCCAAACGAATCGCGGCCGGCCTTGTTGTCGAAGACCGGCCCCTCATGCGAGATGGCCACCATCGAACCGCTCTGCGTGTGCGCGCCGGACCGGTCGTCGCCGATGCGGTCGGGCGACATTACGGGGAGCCGGTGCGCGCCTTGCGCGCCGCTTCCTCGGCGGCCTTGCCGTCCTTGTCCTTCTTCCAGGCCTTCCAGCCCATCCAGCCAAAGACGAGGAGTACGCCGAGCACGATGAGGCCGAGGATGGTCTTCCGACCCTCGGCCGCCATCTTCTCAGAGTGGCGGTTGTGGAGCCGGTTCCCTTTGTTCACGCCGCGCGCGATTGCGGTGATGGGGTTGAGCGCCGCCAAGTCGATGATCGGCTTGTTCCTACGGCGACGGTGACGAGGCATGCCATTCCTCCATGATGCCCTTTATGAAGGCCGCGGCCTCCGAGGACTGTTCAGACTTGATACCGAAGCGGTCTTCCAGCACTCCTGCGGTACGCGAGGTCTTGTCCCCCAGCGTGCCTAGCAGCGCGGTTACCACCGACCTGAGGTCGAACGCCTCCAAGCGCGGCAGGACGTCCGCCAGGACTGCCGCTGCATGCTTGACGTCCGCGAGCTCAGCTCCCATGAGCGTGGCCAAGCGCGTGGCAAGCGCGTCTGACCCGCTGATGCGGGAAAGCGCGAATGCCACGAACTTCTTCACGCGACTTCCTTGAAGGCCTTGTCAACGACCTTGCAGGACCGCCAGCCGGTCTCGTTACCGGTGTCGACGAGCCAGTCCGCCGCGCGCTTCGCGGACGAGAACTGCGCGCGGCCCCGCAGGTTGGCGAGAGGGTCGAACGTAGCCCCGAGCTTCTGGCCGGCCTGCTGCTGCAGCCAGAGCTGCTTGTACATGTCCCAGCTGTCGGCGAGGGCCTTCCCGCCCTCAACCCGGTAGCCGCCGAGCCAGATCGGCTCCGGAACGGAGATGACCTCGTCGATTTCGTCGTCGATCATCTCCTGCATGATCGAGAGCACCGCGACGACGGTGAGCTGCGGGTAGTTCATCACGCAGCAGTTCCAGACCTGGTGCAGGAAGTCGTTCCACGAGCTGCCGTTGCGGTACGAGTCAGCGTCCACCTTGCCGTTGTGCAGGCACCAGAACAACCACTTCTCGGCGTCTTTGTAGCCGTCGATCAGGTGGTTGAGCGGAGCCATGGGCGAGTAGCCCTTCTCAAGCTCCGCGGCCATGCAGTAGTAGCAGAACACGTCCTCGGGCGTCATGCCGAGCTTACGGGCCTCCGCGACACAGTCCGGGTCGCGCTGGGCCATGAGCTTCACGTCGTCCCAGGCCTTGCCCAGCGCGGGGAGCGCGCCGAACATCGCCGCGACGCTGAACACCGGCGACCAGTCGTCGCCGCGCACATCGCTCGCCACGTCCTTGAAGGTCGGCCCGACCAGGCCCGGCATGGCCTGGACTTCGCCGGCCCCGATCCGGATGCCTGCGCCGGTACGACGGGTGACCGGCACGACCATGTTCTGCAGGTACGGAGTACCGGGCAGCATGTTGATCGCCCGGACCCCTTGGTTCATCACAGGGGTAACGAGAGGCGCCACAGCGCGGCCCGCCGACTGCACGAGGCCGGGCTGGCTGGCTGCGGCGGCTGCGACAAGCGGCAGAGCGCCGCCAGCCGGGATGAGCGCAGCACCTGCCGGCGCGGCCGGGGCGAGTGCGGTCACGGCCGGCACGAGAGGAAGGAGAGGCATGTAGGCTCCTGAAAAGCGTCTTGTTCGTAGAGAGGAGACGAGCGTCGCCGCCCCGCCGGAGGGTGTGGTCCGGCGGGCGGCGGCGCCGCCTCGGTTGTTCTTTCTGCTGTCGGGTCGGCGTCTTTATGCCGTCTGGCGTGGCCGGCCGTTCAGCTGGCTGGTGCTAGCCGCGGAAGAGGTTGCCCAGAGCCGCCTTGATCTGCTCAAGCGTCCCCTCGCCGACCTCGGCCTCATCGATGGCCTGGAGCAGCTGGGTCACGTCGATCTTGTCGGTCGCGGGCAGCTGGTGGTCGACGAGCGCCTTGTCCGCCGGCACCTGGAGCGCCGAGAGCCACGCGGGCCCGTGGCGCAGCACGCCGAACTGCTTGATCAGGCCCTGCTTGTACACGCCGGACGCGAACTGGAGCCGATACGCGGCACCGGTCGTGGCGGTGACGGTCACGCGGACCTTGATGTCGTTGATCAGCTCGGGTGCGGTGCCGTCGCCCTTGATGTGGTGCAGGGCGCGCACGAGCGCCGGCGACCACTTGACGCGACCGCGGCCGTCCCGCGTCACGAAACCCAGGATAGCCTCGCCGGCGCCGTCAGCCGCCGGCGTGAGCACGACGGCGGGTGACGTCTCCGCGGACGCCACGTGGTCCTTGTCGACGCTGGTGATGTGCGACGCCGCCGCGACCGTGCCGTCGGACGTCCACAGCTTGTTGCTCGTCGCGTCGATGAACTCGAGCTGCACGGTCACGCTGGACTGGAGGCTGTCGCGCGGGTTGAGGAAGTAGACGTCGACCGAGAAGACGGGCAGGTCGATGACGTCCTCGTCGGTGGCCCACGCGGTGCTGAAGTAGCTGCTGCCCAGGATGTCGGTGGCCGAGATATCGTGGGTCACGGCGGAGCCGGTGCCCGTGCCGGAGATGATACCGGTGCGGTCGGCGTCGTACAGCCGCCCGGCCTCGCGCTCCAGCTGCGCAGTGTACGGCGAAATCGAGACCGGAAGGTTCTCCTCCGAGATCTCCGCCGGGTAGCCAGCCGTGACGAGCAGCCCGCCCTTGAGCGGGTAGAACGGGAGGACGTCGGACTTTCCGGCGGCTGCGAACAGAAGGGTGAAGAAACGCATGTTACCTCTGGGGCTAGAGCGGTTGTCGGTTGAGCAGCGCTTGCTGCATTTGCCTGACGGCGAGGTGCTGCTGCCGCCACGAAGTGTCAGCCGTCGGGCTGTCGTGGCGGCCGTAGGCCATGCCGTTTTGGCGTAGTTGTTTCCGGAGTGCGTCGAGCTTGCCACCGGTGGTTCCGATGATGCTCAGCAGGGCGGCTGCATGTTCTGGCGCGTAGCCGTGCGCTTCAAGCGCATCTGCGCCGTCTTCCATGAAGCCCGTCTTCCGCAGCGTCTCCAGCGCAGCACGGTAGCCTGCTGGCCCTTCGGCCCTCAGCTCTGCGCCGATGCGCGCTGCTGCGTCCGGTGACCGCAGCAGCTCCAGCACGCGCGCTGGCGCTGGTTCGCAGACCGCGCGCGCTAGCGCATCCCAGTTGCAGGTGTAGCGGTTGATCCGCGGTGCCACGATGGCACACACCTCAGCCACGGCTGCGATCTGCTCGTCGTACGGGTTTACCGCGAGTGCGGCGGCCAGGCCGTTCAGCGCCTGGAGCAGGCTGCTACTGCGGCCGAAGTCACGCAGGAACTGTCTGACGACGAGCCGCGACAGCGAGCGCCTGACCGTGACCGCGCCGTTACGCCCGATCGTGTAGTGCGTGCGGAGGATGGTGCGGTGGGCCTCACGCTCGGGTGGGAGCCCTCCGTCCCGGCGCGTCTGCAGGTAACGCGGTACTGCAGCCTCGTCGGCCGGCAGGAAGACGATCTCGTCGTCGTCTCCACAGTTTGTCATCACACAGCGCGTCCCCGCCAGCACCAGCAGCGGATGGATGCTGAGCGCTTCCGCTGCGCCCCTCATCTGACCGCCCCCGCCGTTTGCGAAACGGCCTTTGGCAGACGTGCCCTTCTCGCCCGAGATCGTCGTCCCCCGCCTCGGTAGTTTGATCAGCCGCCTAGTTGGCGAAGGGCCTGCGGCCGTCACGGCGTGCAGCGTCTGCATGCCACCGCAGACGGCTCGCCTGTTGGTGTACCGTTCGTAGTTGTGAGCGGCCCCACGGTCCATGACGTTCTGCAGGCCTTGCCCGAGACGGTTGTCGTACTTGTCGATGTCCGTGTGGCAGTACAGCAGGTCCGCTATCGTCAAGCCGTTCCTGGATGCCAGCGCTTCCCATTTGGCGATCTGGTCACGTGGGTCGTCCAGCCCGAATGGGCCCCCCGCCGCCCAGTAGTCGCCATTGATCTCGCGCACGAACTGCGCCCCGATCAGCGGGAAGCCAGCCGCCAGACACGCACGGTCTGCGCACGCCGCCAGCTCATCGTCGCTCAGCGTGAGCACTGCCACTGGCATGGCTTTGCTCAGCTCCCAGTAGCACAGCGTCCACGCCGGGGCTTCCAGGGCCTGGTATGGGCCTGGAGGAATGCCGATCTGTCGTATGCGCGGCACCAGCCCTACGTGGTCTGGCCCCCGCACTGGGTCGCTCCAGTCACCCTCGAACGAGGGCATCACGCGGGTTGCGGCAGCCTGCACACGCCAGTGAAACCGGTATGTGCGCACCAGGTCGGCTCCGCACGTATCGCCGATGAAGCCGTCCACTGCTGCATACGGGTCTGCCTCCTGCATCGCGAGTTCCGCGATCTGATGGCACAGCAACTTGGCATGTGGCAGCCCCGCGAGCGTGGGCAGCCACGTTGCCCCGTACATGTTCTCAGACCCCGGCGTGATGGGCGGTGCGCGGTCGCCAAGCGCCATGGCGCATTCATGGGCGAACTCGAAGAGCAGCCGCACAGTGGGTCCGCATATCCTGGCCTGGGTTTCATCGTCTGCCGCGTCGTTGTCCGTCATGCCAGGCTGTGCCTCGCTCAGGAACGAGGCTACGAAGCCAGGATAGCGGAAACGCTCGAGCATGAGCTTGGAGCGCTGTTCCCTGTCCCAGCGCCCATATTCGGTGTCGCCGCCGTCGAGCCGCAGTGCCGCTTTCTCGACCAGTGGGCGGAGCTCATGCCAGTCCGCCGGATCCTTGATCAGTGGGTGGAGGTCCGGGTCGAGCCTGCCGACCGTCGAGCACCGGAGCGCGTACTGCTCGACGAGCGGCCTGATGTGCGAGTCCGAGAGGTCCACGTCGCGGGCCCGCCTCAGCTGCGAGAGTGCCTCCAGACCGCGAGCTTTGTCAGTCGGCTCAAGAAAAGAGCCCTGGCCGTCGTACGCGAGCGGCCCGAACGAGTCTTCGATCTCCAGCAGGCTGCGGATCACGACGCCACCGTCGCAACGCCATGTCCGACCCAGCGCGAGCCGCTCACCACGCGGTTGCCACAGATCGTCCACGCCTGCGACGCTGCGCTCGTGCGCAGTGCGAGCGCCCCGTCAGACTTGATGCTACAGCGATCTGCGCTGACGACGACCTCTCCCTGCAGATGCCCAAGCATCTGTTCCAGGGTAGCGGTCAGCTGGAAGAGCGGTTGTCCGCCCTCGCGCAATGGCCTTTGTTCAATGATCACACGCATGGTACACCCCTTCTGCTTGAGTTGACTCGTTCCGGAACGTTCCGGGCCGGGACCGCGAGTGTTAGAGGGGCCCGGCCGGCTCCCCCCTAACCCTCGCGGCCGCTATGGCCCAGGCCCCGGCGGAGGCCCGGCTTATCAGGCCGCGCCCGCGCCCGGGTCTGAAGTGGCTCGCGCGCCATCCCGTTCGGCCTTTCGGCGTCGTTACGGCACGCGAGTTGTGGCGCCCGCTTGCGCGGGCTGTATTTCAGCGCCGCACCTAGCGCTTGCGATCTTCCGTCTTCACGTACTTCGTCCAGCGGGACGCGAGCACGGGCGCGGTCGACCCGACGCCATCGCGGTTCTTGACCCGGTCCTCCTCGGCCTTGAGGATCGCCGGCGCACAGAGATTCGCCGCGTGTTCCGGGAAGGCGGCGCCGAGGATCTTCGCCACGGGGTACAGGACGTTGGCGAGGTTCGCCGCCCGGCGCACGTCGTTCTCGGTCGGGTCACGCAGCGCCATGACCTGCTGGAGCGTGCGCATGCCGTCCTTGAACTGCCCGTGTACCGTGTTCTTGTCGATGACCTTGCCCTCTTTGAGGACGGCCACGACGAGCGGGTATGGCATGCTGAGCGTATCGAGGTCGACACCGGCAGTGGCCGCGGCGACCTGCTTCGCCGGCTTGAACTTGGCGAAGCCACGCACGCACGCGGCGGCGAGGCGCGACCCCATCTTCGGCGGAAGCGGCGCGTCGTCGCGGGTCGCGATCTGCTCGAGCAGGCCGAGCCAGTCCTTGGCGGTGCCGAGCTTCTCGTTGAACGACCCGGAGTCCGCCGCGAGAGCGGCCTCCATGCCGTTGATGGCCATCGATTCGTCGCCGGTGACGCCGGCGTAGACCGGCGCGGTCTTGCCCGCGTCCGGGCCCTTCTTGATCGTCGCGTACTTCGGGGACCGCGAGAGCGACGCCCGGACGGCATCGTAGCCGCTCAGAGAGCTGAAGCCAGACAGCTTCCCGAGCGACCCCTCGTCCGGAGCGTAGACGTAGGGGGGGTTCTCGGCGGAGCCGACGAGCCCCGGCAGGAATGCGGTGATGACGAGTGCGAAAAGCATTGCGGTTCTCCTAGAAGTGCGCGAAGTCGCGCTTGAGGGTGGAGTCGGACTGATGCACCTGGTAACCAGGTGCGGGGTTGAATTGGGTCACCGGGCACCACTCCTTAACGCCCGTGGCGGGACAGTAGAAGTGCACTCCGGTGATCTGCTCGGACACGACCGCCTCGGCGGCGAACGGCGCGGTGAGCACCGCCAGAACAGCCTCACTCCGCGTGCCGAGGAGCGGGTCGGCGGCGGGGTTCTCACCTGCGCGGAACAGGCGGTACGTCAGCGTAGCTCCTCCGAGCAATGCTTCGTGTTCGCAAGCGTCCGCGAGCCCCGCCTCGGTGATCGGGTAGAAGACCGAGAACGCGCCGCTGCGCCGGATCAGGGCGCGCGTGCGCGAGTACCGGGCGCCTTCCAGCGTCGCGAGGTTGAGGAGCTGGGGCAGCTTCGGCTCCTGCGGCCCGCCGGTCGTCAGCGTCCCGTAGTGCGCGAGCGGTCCTTCCAGCGCCGTCACGTACGGGTCAGGCCCGACCCCGAACTGGAACGCGAGTTCCTCGTCGATCACGTACGCCGGGTTGTTGTCGCGCGCGCCGGCCGGCGCGAGCTTGCCCAGCGGGAGTGCGATCCCGGAGAGGTCGACCGGCTCCGCGGCAGGCAGCGGGTCGACCGGGTCGAGCGTCACCGCCGTCGCCCCGCGGTTGTTGATCGCCGACTCGTAGCACATGGCGTATGCCAGCGAGAAGCCCCATCCCTGCGGCATCTGGCTGTGCTGCAGCCGCATGCGCACGAGAGCGCTCGGGTCCGCGGCCACGAGCATCTGCCGGATCCTGCCGAGCGTCCGCCAAATGGCGATGTCGAGGCCGATCGCCAGGGCGTCCCCGGAGGCCAGCATGGTCTGCGGGAAGTACCGGGGAGCCCGCGCTGCGAGCAGCGCCGACACGAGCTCGCCGGCCAGATCCAGGACGTCCGGTGCGTCGGACGGGTCGACCGCGGTCGGCCAGTACCTGGTGCGCTCAGCCGCTGCACGGCAGATGACCAGCGGGTCCAGCCCGGCGGGCATCTTGCCCGGCAACGCCTGCTTGACCGTCATGAGCTCCATGACGGTGGTGGGATCGTGGATGCACTCGGCCCACGGCACATCCGGGCACGGGCGCTTGAGCAGCGCCTGCGACAGGATCGCGCCGTCCGTGGCCGACAGCTCCTCGAGCATCGACGCGTAGGCCTCTGCCTCCGAGAGCAGCGCCGGAGATGGCACTCCGTACGGCTCGGCGTCGACCGTCGACGCCGCGCTGATGCGCGCGACGTTGACCAGGTCGACGACCGCGACCACGCGGTTTTCCCGCTCGGAAGAACGCGCGAGGCGCATGGGGAGTCCGGCTCCATTCAGGAACCAGTTTTCGAGGATTGCCCCCGAGGCGATGTAGAGTTTCATGCGGTGAAGTTCCTCATGCCCTTGGTCTGTGCCACGAGCTCGTTGATTGCAGTTGAGTCGACGACGACCAGCGTCCAGAGGTTCACGTCCGGCACGCCGCTCAGGTAGGCCTGAAGGCTCTCGGACGTGACGATGCAGCCCGCGCTGGCATTCCTCGCGTGGACGGCCTTGGCCACGCCACAGTCGTGCACATGCTGTCCACGAATGCCGGACAGGACGCCGGTCTTGGCGCGTCCGGTCCCGTCCACGCGCACATACTGGATGTGCCCGACCTGTCGCCAGGCCAGCCGGCCTTTGAACGAGCCGAGCTGGTGCGAGAGGAGCGCGATCTGCGGCAGCGCGCACGCGCCGTCCCCGTCCGCGAGGTAGTCCGTTCCAGGCGCTGCCGCGGCGGCCCCTCCCCACGAGGCGACCGAGCCATCGGCTCGCCTGCCGCACAGCCAGACGTAGTCCTCGAACGTCGTCCGGATGTACGCCGTCCCCGGGGACCGGAGCACCATGGCGATGCCCTGGCCCGGCTTGGGCAGCCCGCCGTGCGTACCCAGCAGCGAATCGGCCACGTCGGCCGACCCACACACTTCGGTGAATGTGATCATGACTCTTTGAGCTTCCTCCGGAAAGATTGTTCACGAACCCGGCCCACGCTGAGTTCGTACGCGAGCATGTCCTGACTCACGCCATTGTACGACGCGAGTTCGGGCCGCCACTCGCCATGGGGCAGGCCTTCGTTCTGTTCTTCCTCGGCCAGGCCACAGGTGCGGCCCATGTCCGAGTCTTGGCGGTAGAACCGCGCCGGAGCCTGCTGCCACACACACTGCGGCTTGTGCTTCGTCGCGCGGGGCATCAGGACACGGCCTGTGCGTCGTCGGCCGTACGGAACTCGTCGTGCGCCGCAGTTGCGGCTACCGCGAGCGAGTAGAGCATCGCCGCCGAACCATACTCGAACGCGTGCACGACCTCGGTAACGTTGTCGTGCAAGGCCGGCCGGCCGTGGCCCCCAGCCGTCAGCTGGATGGTGTGCCCGCCGGGCGAATGGGCGGCCGTCAGGATCTCGATCCAGCCGCTGAGGTTCATGAACCCCTTCCGGCCCTCCGGGAGCGTCTCCCGCGCACACTCCTCGCAGACGACGCAGTGTGAGCCGGACTGAGACGCATCCCCCAGCAGGACTGCGTACAGGCCGAAGCGCACACCGCAGTAGTCGCAGTGCAGCCCATCACGGGCGAAGCCGGCGTCGCGCGCCGTGTCATGAATGACACGGATGAGCGAATCACATGCGGGCTTCACGAGCCCGCGCACAGCCGAATCCAACAGCTCTTTCAACGTAGACATGAACACCCTCTCGACTAGACGTTTAGGGCCACCGAAGATGGCCCTAGCTACAATCTGACAGGGTCAAGAACGAGTCTTGACGTGGGACTGGAGTCGCTCCCACACCCTCCCCGGGGGCGAG
>Ga0138288_1080930_pt1 | contig 10237 bp, 3 predicted proteins | sample S_130826_M_mt_FD_106918 | JGI IMG/M metagenome (GOLD analysis project Ga0138288, IMG submission 106918) | Freshwater microbial communities from Lake Simoncouche, Canada - S_130826_M_mt (Metagenome Metatranscriptome) | ecosystem: Environmental > Aquatic > Freshwater > Lake | place: Canada: Quebec...
CGGTGATGTGTGTACCAGTAGCTATAGTGGAAACGCCGAGGCATTCAACTCAAAGTGTGATAGCTAAACACAGTACCCAACCCTCAATAGGCGCGTACTGCGGAAGCATCACTAAGAGTATGTCAGTAAAACTGAAAAACCACTAATAACTATTTCCTACTCAGCTCAATATTGAGGAGAGTGTCGGCAGAGTCCTTCGCAATCTAGTTGCTGAAGGTGACTCCGGATGAGGGGTGGGGTCTAAGGGCTCGCCTGACATAGGTGAAACTATGTTTGGGGGGAGAACCTTAGAAGGACGCCGTACGGCCAAATCTCCCGCACTACTTGGTGGGGGAGGGGCCGGCGCCGGCGCTGCAAATGCAGCGAGACCCGTAACAACTGGAATACCAACAGAGTTGACATCCAGGTACGGATCATAGGAGCCCCCTGTGGTGGGGGCAGGATTGTCGGGCACGATTAAGAGCGGCACAGGCCCGAGAAACTGTGCGCAATATGCGTCATCACCCGCCGCAACGCCGATGCGCTGAGAAGTGATGGAAGGAACGGGGAAATTCGCCAAAATAGCCGGCCATGTAGGATTCTGCGTCCAATTTGGACTGGAAGACGTGGGCCTAGCCATAGTGGTGAATACACCATTAGCGTCTGGAGAACCAAACGCCCAGCGATAACCTGCAGGCCCGGCGGCCGGATTGTACCGTGCCGTTGGAGCCATGACGGGAAACCGCAAAAACCTTCCAAAATTCTGAGCGCCGGAGCTGATGGGCGAGTTGATGTAATTGACGCGATCAGCAGCAGAAGAAGCTGGGTTGACACCAGCTACGTATGGTTCCTGGAACCCCACGGTGGGCGCAGTAAAACCTCCGATATCAGTGGCACCGCGCACGTAGTTATAACATGCAGCGATAGCGCCTGGCGTAGAAAAATGCCTAGGATCCAAGGTGAACGCAGTCTTGGTAGTGCCAGCATATTGCACCCGCGGTACGTAGTGCCAAGGCGGAATGACCACACGTGAGCGCACGGAGGAAAATCCAGTCGCAAGCTTAGTGTTGCAGTCCCACATTTCATAGAACGGCATTTGTATAAGCTGTTTGAGCGACACAATTTTATGTCCCGCGCACTGCGTGTTTGCGTCAGTAATACCGCTCTGATGGACAATACCGCACTGCGTGTAAATCTCGCTAGGCGTTGCAGGCGCATAAGACGGAAAAGTAACTCCACAAGGGAAGTTAAACTCAATATCCGGCGACATTACCTCCACCATAAAGTCCACATTAGGATTCACAGTCACAGGCGCCAGAAGAGGCTGGTCAACAGTAATGGTGAAAGAACCCACTGCGTCCCACACTGAGGCCCAAGGTTTGGTGTAAACAAAATCGCAGTCCATCTCAAAAGTGTGTGACTTGGCCAAATCTGCTATGATCATGGTCCCCGTAGGATCGATGGCGCCACCAGAAATCGCCGGAACCTCAACGGTGTTGTCCGGCGTACTGGTGGACGCTGTACCCAAAGGCACACAGGCAAGCATAATCTTCCCACTGTGTAATGCATTCGCTCCAATAGTGATGCGGAAGCGGAGTTTACCACGCCAATATCGAAACATCTGCGCTAGGAACATAACATTAGACGGCAAAATGCACGTCTTAGAGATGGTAGTCCCATTGGCAAGCGACTTCGGCGGTGGCAAAGAGCCCAATCCAGCTTTTGCTGCAGGATTGCGATACCATAAGTTCGTGGGACACAAGGGCGCACCATACAATACCGAGCCTACGGTAGTAGAAGTCGTCCAAGTGCCTCGGAAAACAATGGAATATCGCGAGGCGACGTATGCTATGGACATTTCGTCCACATTTGTATATCCAAGACTGCCATCAACGACAGTTGCACACGTAGCCGTAGGGGCCACTACAGCTGCGGGGTAGGGCACATCGACATTACCCATGATCGGTTCAATAGCGGCCACGTACTTTGGTGGAACGACAGGACGAGAGTACCCATATGATCTAAATGCGGATGCGGCCAGCTGCATTGTCCAGGACATTGGTCCGGCAATGGCGGCAAGAGAAGGAACTCCACGTGCAATGAAACCTGCAATAGTAGAGCCAACAGACAAAACTGAACTGGGCTTAACAGCCTGGCGTGCCTCAGTGGACATGCCAGACTGCAACACAAGATCAGTGGTGGCAAAAGGCCTCACGCTGTAGAGCTCCAGATCCTCAATCGAGGCGTAGAGATTATAGCGCGGTACAGGCACTCCAGCAAGCGTGGAGCCTCCCAAAAGACGCACCAAAGCAACAGAGCCTATGGGCATGGCACTATTGACGGTGGTGGCGATAGCAGTCATGGGCTGTGATGACATCCATGGAATTCGCAACTCGGCTGCGTGACTACCGCCAACGTCGACAAAGACGTGGGGAATCTGCGTAACGCCAGGGCCCCACAAACGCGCATATATGCGCGATGATGAGGTTGACGTTAGGGGACCGGGCTGAAAACACAGGGCTAATAAACCCTGGTCATAAGCGCCGGCTTCGACAGTAATCCGATACACAAGTGTAAACCGAATCGCTGCAACTCCCTTAAGGTAGTTGGAAAAAGCAAACGTCCCGGAGAATAACGAGTAATCTGTCACAGTGGCCTGGTAGATGGGCGCGTCCAAAACAGTGGACACGACTCCAGACGACTGCACACGAGGACGTGCATACCACTCCTTAACGTCGGCTGCCCTCTTTGAGACATCGGGCTGCATAGCAACGTAATTGTCTGAGAAGGCGCCAATGGCACAGCAGTCGGGCACATCCAAAAGGACATCGCCCGGCGTGAGAGATGGATTTATAGTCTCGCTCACGGCATCCGAGACTTGGTGTTGATTGAGTTCCGAAGCAATGCAGTTTGTTCATGACGGGTACAGCATCATCGCCGCCAAGTTCAGTTCAATCTGCATCCGCTGATTAGTACGGAGGCTATCCCGACCACGAGTGTTAGCGAACTGTAGTACAACGCTCGTGCGTATATAGGCCTATGTGCGAAGGAGATAATTCACGTACGCCACAGTGGTGGGCGGACCATCCCCAACAAAATTCAAATATCGCACATAGCTGTCAGGATCAAGATCCATCAGCCAGCATGATACTTTGTATAAATAGGTGCCGCTGGTAAGAGCGACGGTCAAAGAGGGAAGAAGGCGATGGTTGGACCAAGCTATGGGTATGGTGGCCACAAAAGGGGCGAAGTACACGCGCAGAGTCTCCTCATTGTATTCAACAAGGCCGGTGACGAAAGCTTTCGAATCTGGTTCCGGACATACGGCCGTACCAAACAGGTAAACAGACGCCCCGCCCTGAGTGTCGGTCCAGACCTCATAGGTCATGGATACGGCAACAGACTTCTGTGTGAGTCCCAAGGTTCCGGGCGTTCCAGTCGGACCTGATGGTCCTGGGGGTCCCACGGGTCCAACGGAACCGGAGGGTCCCTGGGCGCCCGTATTACCGGGTGTACCCTGTGGTCCCTGCGGACCGGCGTCTCCCGGACGTCCAGTGAGCCCAGTGGGTCCCGAGGGGCCGACCGGACCAACGGGACCGGGGACACCCTGTTGACCCTGGGGGCCCTGGGGTCCAACAGGTCCGGGCACACCTGTAGAGGGGCCCGGCGGTCCTTGGGGGCCCTGTGGCCCTGGCATAACATAGCAAGGGTAATCGAAAAAAGAATACGTACTTTGAGCGGGTTCATTTATTGACACGGAGTATAACCCGATACGTCCGTGTGGTTGGACAATCTTGATGATTAGTGATGCGAGTCCTCTCCTGCCACGTCACAGCTTGTCCAAGGCTGAGACGCCGTATATACAGACTCAATACCAGGCATCCTCCAGCGCGTGCACAATGGCACGATATGTTGCGCGCGTGGGCTGCGCTATAGGTACTTTGTCCAAGCGGTCGAGCATCCAAATCAACTTTGGCAGGTGCTCGTCCCACACCGCCTGACTGTGAAGAGAAAGCTCACGAAGGCCAAACTCCGCGTTGTCGCCCTGGATTTTACGCTCAATAAGCGCATTCCTGCACCAATAATTGATGTAGAGAAAGCTATCCAGCTCGAGTGGCGCGAAAAAGGCGCTATCCTCAAGGAGGAAGCCCCGCTTCAGAAACGTCACATGGTCAATGGTGGTCGTGGGCGTCCAAACCCCATCCTTACGGCCTGGCGTGTAAGTGAGACCAAACTCCTGAGCCAGCGTGCTGGCGACCGTCACCTGGTTATACACCGGTGCAACAGTCGGCGACACGTTCAGAAGGTTATCATCTCCAAACACCTGCGGCGCCACGTGCTCCCAAAAGTCTAGGCGGCCACCCGTAGTAATGCGGAAGGCAGCACACAGGACAATGAGGGAGTACATGGAATTGCATACAGTGGTAAAGGGATGTCCGCTCGGCAGACTCTTATTCCACTGGTACACAATATCGCGCAGAATATGACGCGAATGGATGAGGTCAAGCCACAAGACCTCGCGTACGCGCGCGTTCTCCTCACCGTCGTTGTACCAGCTGTTGATGAAGCGCAGCATGGCTAGATGAAGGGTAGGCATCTCGCTCGAGTCAAAGCGTTTGAAATCTCCATCGAAGATGTCAGGCCCCTTGCTCGAGAGAAAACATCCCAAACGCGTCCAGTCATTATAGGGGTTAATCCCGGGTGCCATACCCGTCGTGATATTATGCGTCATAAACGCAAGAGAAAACGCCCCAAAATACTGACGCCACGCGATCACATAATCCAGAGGCGCTGAGGAGATTGCTCTGGTTGCGCCAGTCTGGACCTTCTCCAGTGTCCGCAGCTCGTCTTTCGGAAAATCCACAAAAATGTGCCCCAGGCGAATGCCGAGCTTTGCACAGTCAATAATATGTTGAACGCGCACGCGCAGCTCATCACAATGTTGGGAAGTGAGATCGTAATCCTCACCATTGCCGAAGAAGTCAGTCTTTCCGTTCAGATGCCAGAGCTTAAGCGGATATCCGGGTGAGGTGTTGCGGGGCACCTTGCGGAACCGCTGACCTGGGAATCCCAGAACTGCATCATCAAAACTGAAAACCTCACGCGTGGAGAGCTTGGTCTGGCGCGTAAATTCGCGCATAGCCACGTAGGTGACTTCATCCAACCACGGATGCTCATAGACCCGGACCTGCGATCCGAAGTTACGCAGGGCCTCAATCATTGGGTCAATAAGGATCTGCTCGCCATCGCGCTCAATGTAAGCTTTTCCGAGTAGTGCCGGCGCATATGGTCTATCGCCAAATTTGCCGAAGACGGCCGGCACGGGGTAAAGCTTACTAGTGGTGGGGAGATGATTGGCATGCTCGGGCTTCACCTTCCCAATGACAGTGAAACTGAGGTCCTCGCCCCCCAATAGGACAGAGGATATCTGATGGATGGGTATGCCGCGGGATGCCACGTCCTCTTCAAAATTGTCCGAAACAATCTTTAAGGCCTCCCGGGCGGACTCCGCCATCTCGCGCGTGACGAGCGCACCAAAGCCCAACACGTCCTTCGGAGATCCGGCGATGTGGAAACCGCACAGGACCTGGGAACCGTTGGAGGTGTTTATAAGTGTAATGGGCGCGCCACAGTCACCACCGCGCGTTTCCGCCGTATAGCCAAGGGCACGTGTATACAACTTGTCACCCACAGGCAACTTCTGAAACGTGCGCAAGTGCACATAGTGCACAGTGGCAGACGGATTGGCGTCGTCGACATGCGGCGCGATGATGAGTCGGGCATACTGATCCGCAATGTGCCTCGTGCGAGCCTCCAAAACCAAGTAGGTAATGATGTTGCGGTGTGCCCGGATCCCAACGGGAGCGAAATTAATAAATTCCGCATCACTCACCTCCTCCTTGGGCGAGAGCGTGGCACGAGGCAACTTGAGGTAGGCGTCCAAGGATATCATGTACGACCGGTTCTTGGTGCCCTCAATAATGGGCGTGAGAGACACCTGCAAGTTCTCGCCTGCAGTGTTCCGCAGCGCATCTGTAAAGTGCCGCGGCGCCATGCCGAGCGAATCACATATGAGGGTCACAGTCCCAATCTGCTGAGGAGCCTCAAGTCCATGCAACACCATCCTGTAACAATTGGTGGTGATGATATCCGCAAGCCGATGTGGGCTCGACTGCGACACGGCATCGCCAGCTTTAGGCGCAGGCATGGGCAATTTTGCCACACGATCGGGCAACTTGGCAGGCACGTTGGACTCCGTAAGCATCTCGACCGATCGCAGACCGTTTGAATCCAACTTCACCTTCTTGTGCTTCATGGGCTTCCGGTCTGGCTCCGCCTGTCCGTCTACATCGGGCGACGAAAACGGCGCCCTGATAGTAGCCCAGACAAAGCCAAAGAGCTTCGACAGTAATTGCGCCACGCAGAGAATAAGGGTGACGAAGAGCGCACTCGAGGCCAGCAAAAGGAGCGGATTGGCCGCCCATTTTCTAAAGCGAGCTCGATGGGATGGTCTCAGGCCGAAGAAATACTCGTCCTCATCCGAAAGGTGCTGATAGCTGGCGACAGAGTCATGGAAAGTGCTCTGCAACTGAATGTCAGAGACACTAGCCATATCGAGAATGTCGTCAGACAGTGCGTGGCTCATCTCCCTCCGCGCATCGCGCTCCGCCGCAACGGTGGGACAAGGCACCTGTCCCGGTGGAGGCGGAGTGGGCGTCGCAAGTAAAGAGGACAAAACGCCGCGAGTAGTGTTATGCGCACTACACCGCAGCTTCAGATCCGTCGCCATACGGAGCACCTCATCACGCAATGGCACAGCCTGGGACTCGGATACTCCGGTTCCGTAATTGTGCTTCTGCACCGTCCATACGTGCCACGGGAATCGGTCAATCGTGGGCGTGCTCGGATCACGAGCAACTTGCTCCGCTATCTCCTCAAGCGCTTTCTCGTACGCGGGCCAATCCAGCTTGCCACCAGGGGTGGCAAACTCAGGATTGAGCTCGATATGGTAAGGATGGGAAATGCGCCGCACTACCGCCTCAGGCTCATGAATGCATAGAGCGGCGTCGGAAGTTACGCAGCTAACATTCGTGGTTCCAAAGATGAACTTGGACTGGAAAAAAATCTTGCCCTTTGAGGCCAAGTCGGCAAAGTTCAGCGGAAATGCCCACGTGGACACCGCGCGAATCATGACCATAAACTCAGACTCTGGATTGGACGGATCAGGACGTAGCTGGAAGGCATCGTCCATGACCATACACGCCTGAGCGGCATAGGAGTTCCAAAACTCTGAAACGCCCTTCTGCCAGATATTGGCTAGGATGTCCTCAGCTGTGGCACCCTCTCCCAGAATTCCTGAGAGCTTGAGCACCGCAGAGCACACCATGGGCGCCAGGGTAGTCTTCCCAATACCAGAATCGCCATGAAACATCGCCATAATCGGCTCAACACGAAAGTTATTACGAGCCTGCAGAGCCCCGAGATATGGCGCCAGCAAATTGGACGCGCGGATAAAGGTGTTATCCACCTCCCGCGCTTTCTCGGAAGCTCGATAAATCTCCTTAAACGCGGCACCCTGCTGAACAAGTCCTACCATGTCTGTAAGACAGGAGGCATCAACAGTATGTGATCCCGAGTTGTGAAGAGCAAAAGAATCGTCGACCCTCTTCTGCCAAGCTCGCATGGGCGCATCCGACTTGTCCATCAGCTGAATACGCGTCTTACCAAAAAGTGCGCGCAAAGAGTTAATGATAGCCTGCGTCCCAGACAAAACCCAGCGAGTAAAGGTCTCCCAACCCTCTCCCAAGCGTCCAATAATGCAGAGACGCTTTGCAAATTCGGAGACAGTACGAGATGATACTCCAGTGCCCAGTGCAGAGAAACAAACAACACTGGCAAGCACCTTCGAGATGACACCAGTCTGGAGCCCAGACTGATGCTGCACATCACTCTTGTTGTTTCGAAAGATATCCAACAAGGGAGCGCAAAGACGCTTTGGAAAAATGTGAGGAAGAAGCATGCCCAACCCCATAAATACATCCGTTGTACTGGTCCTGCCAGACAAAATGATCTTAAACAAGATCATGGCAATAGGAATATACCACAATGCCGACCCCAGGCTGTCACGAAGCGCAGCAAGCTGACGCTTGATGGCAGTGATGAGGCCCGTTGCCTCCTTGCCTGCCACGGCCCAAGCGGCAGACACGCGAGAGACCTGTATGGCCCCCAACGTGGCTAACGCCCCTCCAAGTATCCCAGCAAAAATGCCGAGACCAGCCTGATGGGTGAGCTCATGTTTTTGTGCTCTCTTGTGCTCAACGCCCTGCTTCTTGCGAGCAACGCGCTCCGCCTTCGAGAGTTTTTGCTTTTCTTCGGCAGCCTGACGCTTACGCGCCTGCTGCCGCATGAAGGCCTCGAACATCTCACGATGAACCTTAGCCTCACCTTCAAGGGCTGCCCGAGAGCGCCCCATCTGGTGCACCATACTGGCACGTCTTGGCCAGTAGGTGTCACGCTTGCCGGCCGGCATGCGCTTAGCCGAATATGTATAGTGACCATCCAACACCGCGCGCGCAAGAGCGCGACGGAAGGCGGTTTCCCCATACACATTATTGGCAATATGGCGCAGCTGACTCTCAGGAAGGTCAATGTCAAATGTACGCGCAACGTACATATCGTAATCGCTCGCAAGATTGGCCTTCTGCACGAGTAAGCGCTGCAAAGAGCGCAGACTGTTTCGTGCTGCAAAGGTCCCACTGCGAAACGGTACGGAAAGTCCGTGGTCATATCCATCAACGGAATACGTCATCATGACCCTGGGATCAGAAGTCCGCTGAAATATCCGTGGACGGTATTTAACCGTAAATCCAGCCAGAGAAAGAGCAGAAAGCGATGGGCTGACCATCATGTGTCCCTGAAGTGTAGCCATGGTGGTAAAAAGCAAATGCACGCGGAAAGCCCTACTTAGCAAGATCTTATCGCCTCATGGTGGGCATCAGTCTCACTGTTGTGACTTCAAATGCGTACACTACCCGCGCGGAGGTATAAGCTCTAAACGCTTGCCTACGAATAAGCTAGATGGCGGCCAGACACCTAGCGCAGCACTGCCGGGAATACGCGTGGCAAGAGTGAATGGTAAGCGTCCCCCCTCTCATCTCCTACGCCGGCTACGAACGTTAAGCGGAGACTACCCAGGATCTGCCAAACATCGCGGAGTGCGCAATGTTACCCCACATCATGGACACCAACAGCCCGTTACGGGTTCACTCCCGGGACAGAAGATACCGCTCTCACTTTAAGAGAGAGGCTGCTGGATACGTATGCAGGGACATTCACCTTACATGGGTGACAAAGTCACATAGAATCGCGCGGAACCGGGACAGCCGATGGAAAATGAATTTTCACTTATCCGCATGCAGAGAGCATCACATAGTATCACATGCCGAGCATGACGAGCTCATGCTTAGACTTCGAGACCAACCCAGTGAGTGCTCCCTGTATTATCGGGTCGGCATCGACTCACTGGTATCTGCAAGCAGCTGTGATCCTCTATGCTTAGAACTAAACACGTGGGCGAAAAAGCCTCGGGTGGCCGAGACATAAACGACAACACAACAAACTTGGGCGTTGTCCGATCCCCAAAATGTAATAAAACATGGTCAAGCGAGTGAAAGTCTGGCGGAACTCCTATACGGGCGGATAAATCTACCTCAACAAGAAGAATACCAAACAGTCGACACTCGCAATCGCTCAAAAATAAGAACTCTCGACACGCACTCGCCTCTCAACTCTAGTCAAAAACTACAGAGTAGGTGAAGGATGGGATATGGAAGATGAACACCAGTGGAGCATCTATATCAATCTAAAGGCCAAATAGGAGCAAGAATTAAACCACAGGACTATATACAACCTGCTGGCTCCAAGCATCTATCAGAGACACACGCCTCCCTAATAGCCTTAAGATAGACTCTTGATACTATTGTAGTATTTCGTATCAAGAGCACTGATATAGATGCGGGGGGTGACATAAATAAGAAGTCAAAACACACGCGGGCACAAGGGGGGCAGTTTAGCTCTGCAGGCTGGGTACGACCGAAAAAGGGGCTCCATCACCCACAAGAAAAAGTCGCACTGCTATCATTTCGTGATTGGCGAGGGTACGGCCGAAACAAGGGCTTGAAGCAGCCACAAGAAAGAATCCGCACTGCTATACCGTATCGTGGTATTAGCCGGCAACATTACCTATAGTGAATAACAC
>Ga0138288_1188548_pt1 | contig 9713 bp, 2 predicted proteins | sample S_130826_M_mt_FD_106918 | JGI IMG/M metagenome (GOLD analysis project Ga0138288, IMG submission 106918) | Freshwater microbial communities from Lake Simoncouche, Canada - S_130826_M_mt (Metagenome Metatranscriptome) | ecosystem: Environmental > Aquatic > Freshwater > Lake | place: Canada: Quebec...
GTTATGTGATCACTATAAAACTACAATTTATGATAATTACTAACTTGCAAGGCTATTTAACTCGAAGTGAGTTAACAATAGTGGGATTCGAACCCACGCCAGAGTTAGTGTTACTAAATGATTATTATATGTGTTTCTTCCATTATACGCATACACTAGTGTTGAAAATATACGTTGAAAGAAAAGAAATCTGAAGATTCAGAAGGTGTAAAAGGCCTCCCTATCAACAAATTTGAACCGACCGCTCCTTGTAAAAGGTTCTTCTGCGGGCACGGACCTAAGCCGGACTTAGTCGCTTATTGGAATACCAAAGCTTAGGATTTATCTATTCTACTAAATATAATATATAGATGATTAAACGGCTCCGCGAGTTGCGAGAACCATTTCAGGGAGGGCCATCAAGAATCCCATTCGAAAATCGTCGCCTGCAGATCTATACAGATCCATACGCAAGTCAGTTCGAGGAATGAAATTCAAGATGTTAGGGATAATTTCACCATAAGTGTAAACATTGCTACGCTCGTTTTGCACCATGTGGAAATTTTGGTAATAGGGGATTGTAAAGTCGCTTACAGCTTCAGCGCCTACAATGGGGATTTCACGAACTCCTGCTTTCAAAGTCATGAATTGAGGTTGGGTAATAGAAACTCCTACGGTGTTACCAACAACTCCAGGAAAGTAAGGAGCATACGGATTATCCATTGCAACGTTACAGACCACGCCTCGTCCTGGGTTTCCAAGAAATGTTGTTCTTAAGTTAATACCTCCTTTGAAAAATGCAAACGCACAACGTAAATAATCCATAAGATCGAGAGAGCTTCCTGAATCCACTTGGCTTCTCGTGATGAAAGGATTAACACGCATTAAATCGCCTGGTTCGAGGTTTTGAGTTTCCACAAACCGGGTATTTGCGTTTAATAGATTTCGCAAATGTAGTGCATTATCTCCAACCGATGTTAAAAGATTAGCTTGATTATCTATTTCAACAGAATCGTCAGTCAAATGATCTGGTGATGTCATACGCTCAGATCGGGACTTCTTATTAAAATCAGTGGTAAGAGTAAAATCACTTTGAGTTCTAGGTAACCATGGCAAATACGTTCTTGGGTAAGCTAAAACAGCTTCATGAGCTGAGAAACTTACGGCAAAACCGACATTATTCGCAACATTGTTCGAATTACGCAAAGGGACCTCTACTAAAACCAATAAAGTTCCATAAGATGTCATTTCAGAGTTAGATTGATCAAGAAAATTTTGAAAAGAGGGTATCAATACATTGGCTCTTTCATTAATGGTTCCTGGTGTTCTTTTGACAGCGACATTTGATCTTGGTGTACACGCTAGAGATACATTTACGTTATCTCCAGAAAACTCTACAATTTTACTTGTAGCTTTATTTAAGTCATAAGAAGATGGAAGTACAGAACCAACTAAATTGGGAGGAAAAACATTTGGAAGTAAAACAAATCTCAATTTAACACGATGAAATTGTGTCATATAAACATCAAAGTCGTATTTCATAGTCGCATTCCAGAAATTGAACAAGCTTGATTGCCACAATTGATGAGTTTGTAGGATAGAATTGCGTTCTAAATTAATTCTTTGAAATTGTGCCAAATTTAAGGTCGCTTGATACAAAACATGATTCGTAGGCATAGAAGTTGATACATCGAAGCGATGAACGATAGCTGGTGTTTTCATTATCGTTTTAACAGCCATTTCATCAACAGTTGAACCAAAAGGTAAATCTGAAGTAGAAACACTCGCTTCATTGTGAACCGTGAATTGATGCGTTGCAATACAAGCTTCACTCAATAAATGAGAATCTGCGGGTTTAATTCGAATTGCTTTAATGGGTTTATCCGAAGGTGGTTTTGATAATCCTAACAATCCTGCGAGATCAGATGTTGCTGCAAGGAGAGGCGCAGCCATTGATGCAACGGCACCGATTTTTGGGATGCCTGATGCCAAACCTGCTACCTTACTTCCGGTTGACAAAATTGCGGAAATTGCGCCCTTTTTGTTTATAGCAGATGACTCTCGTAAACTTTGTGTGACAGGTAATTCTACATTTCTTAATTCGGTCAGTTTATTTTGCGTTTCTTGATATTGTTCTTTTGTAATTTTACCGTTTTCATAGAAAAATCTAAGTTGGTCTAACATAGTATCAACTCTCTCATCAAGGGTTTGGAATACCGCGCCTGTAGTCGGATATTGCAAGTGGATAGTGTCTTTCTTCGCAGAAATATATGCACGCACAGCAACATCATCGCCAGCAGATGGAGTAATTCTTGAGAAGAAAACTGTACCTGTTGAACCTACACCAGTTTGAAGATTTCGAGCCCAAAATGGGGAAATAAAAGGAACTTCCATATTGACAGTAACGGATTTTGTAAAAGATTGCTGAATATTGGGAACTTGTGTCAATTGTAACAGTGAAGCTGTTCGATTAGCTAACACAGAAGGTGTCAGATCAGGATAATAAGATAGAACGAATCCTCCTTGAACAGTTGGGACCGTAGAGAATTCTAATCTTATCATCAAAGTTGCGCGGAAAAAGGCAAAACCTGCCAGTTTACTTAAAACATTTGGTTGAGAGATGAAAATTTCCATAGGTTTCCATGTTCTTAAAATTTCGCCGTCAGAGCCTCCCGTAGGAACAAAGAAAGTTTCAAAACTATATTCACGACATAGAATGTCAATGATAGAATGATCCCTTCCTTCTTCCAAATTCGTTAGCATTGAACTAGGAGGTTCAGCTGGCATTGGAACGGACTCCATTACTGGAGCCTCTACGGTCTCAAAAGAAATGATTTGTTGTCCGGATAGAGTTTGCGCTTCTTCTTCATCATGGAATGGTATATCGCCGATTAATTCTGTAGTTGTTGCAGCAATTCTATTTAGCTCCCACCGGAGAGAATTAGTTCCGGTGATCAAAGCGGGGGGTATGACTTTAAGGAGGGCTGCTCCTTGGTGCGTCATGGGTAAATACCCACACCCCACCTCACTCTTAAGAGAGTTTAGTGGATGCCTTTTAATGAGAGACATTTCTCGGGTGTAATTTTTATAGAGATTTCTTACTCTAGAGTAGTTTAAAGTCGAACTCCACGACCGAAAGATCGTTACGTTAAATTTCGGTGTCATATACATCATTTTTCATTGGAATTTCATAAATATTGTCTTGCAAATGTTCATAAGAAAAATTACATTCAGGGTCTAAATTCAAATTGTGTAGTGCAGCCTGTTCTAAAATTTGTTTCTGGTACAATTGAAACGTTTCTTTCGTGTGCATACTTAATTCTCTCAGTGCTGTTCGTATATTTACACATAATTGAATGGATTTTTCCAAACTATACTCATCATCAACTTTGTCCCAATTCAATGGTTCTAAGACTGATGGTAATTCTAGTGGAGCCATCCAAACGCTCAAACGGTCATTGTATGTAAATCGTCGTTTAAGAATCGATATTTGATTCAATTTAACATACTTGACAGTTTTTACATTTTTATCATCAGATGTATATATATGTCCATACTGAGCCATCTTTGTTTGAATCATAGAAGGATCTAATAAAGCACGGATTTCTTTCGAGAAACTCAAAATGTTATCGTCTCCAAACACAAATACTTTCATATGCTTTACGAGATCTCTTCGTATATCAAATGATTCACGAGTGTTCAAATCTGTAAGAATTTTGTAAACCACAAAGAAAAGAAGAGCAGAATTGTATAAAGAATTTACTGGACCTGTGCCTGGATGTCCTGAAGGCATACCACGAGTGACATTGATAATAGTATTTCCAAATATTTGTCGAGAATTGGTAATTTCATTCCACATTGCTTCAGCTATCAAAGGATCTCTTTCTTCTGAAGGATATTTACTATATTCAGCTTCAATGAATTCAAAGATCGACCACAAAAGTGATTGATTCAATGTTCCATCAAAGTTCGTAAAGTCTCCTGCTAAGAAAGCTTCCTCTGAAGGATGAGCAATACTTGTCAATTTACTTACGAGATAACTCCATTCTTTAGAAAGTGGATTTATTCCCATAAGCGAACAATTATCAATTCTAGTTTCAAACATATGCGAAAACATATCCAAATAGTACTGTCTAAACAAAACTACAAAATGTAGTGGTGCAGCAGCAAACGCTCTTGTTTTTCCTGCTTCAACTCGATCCAGTGTTCTTAGTTCATCCTTTGCTGTTGTTGTAAAATACAGTGCCGGTCTTTGTCCTTTCCGAATAGTGTCAACATAAGATTTCAATTGAGCTGTCAAATACGGATGATCATATATGAAGTCATTGTCTCGTCCCAAAAACTCTTGTTTACCTATAGAACCATGCTTACGCACGGTAACAAATGGATAACCAGGAGATGATGAACGATTGATAGCTTTCAAATATTCTTCCTCTTCAACTCCTCTAATCGAAACTTCCTTGGAGAAAAATCTCAATTCTCGTGTTGATCTATAAAAATAAGACAAGTAACTTTTGAATATCTCTCTATCGTGCTCAATAACGCTTACGCTTGGTCCAACATATTTCAACATAGCTTTGTTCATTACATGAAAATTTCCGTCCGCAAAAGTATGCCAATTTAACTTAGCAGGTGCCTTTGTTGTTTTAAAAATTTTGTTGTGCAGAATACTTGGTCTTATTTTTGATTTTGTAGGACTCGAAATGACATCAGGGATAACCGTTAAATGTTCTAAATCGTCACTAATTGTTGTGATCTTTCCTTCACTTACGAGAGTGTCACCAGGTGTTCCATATAACGGACTCAATTGATCGGTAGTTTCATTAAATGCATCTCTTACCACATCTATCATTTCTCTATATAACATTGCAGCAAAACAGTTGTCAGTTTGTGTAAACGACGCCATATGTATTCCACAAATTTTGGCAGGAAAACCAGGATTATTCACCATTAAAATACTTCCACAACAACCATTTTTCGTTTGAGCTCTATAACCCAAAGAACCAAAATTGTATGTTAAAGCATTTTTGTATTCTCCGCCATCAGTTTGAGAAATCGTAAAGTCGGCGTTTACGCTATCTATATTAGAATGATTCGTTTCAACAAACCAACAGTCCCTGTTCTTTTCGGGAATGTTCAGCAATGTTACTAAAGCAGCACGTTTTCCTTGCAATCTATAAACATCGTCACGAGTCATAACCGATTTGCTAAGATCAGAAAAGCTTCTAACACCTGTATTTTTTGCAAAAACCAAAAATACCACATCGTATGGATAGTTGTCTTCTCCATGTTCTAATCTTATCATTTCCACATCACGAGCACTAATTCCCTGATAACATTCTCTAATACCTTTCAAAGTGAAAGTTCCTTTAGCATATTCTTTCATATCACCATTAGGAAGAGAACCCATGACCAGATGTTGATTAACCACTAAAACTCTTCCAGCAATAAAGAAGCCCTGTAACGAATTTTTCTTTCCTAATGAATTTACATAAGAAACGACAAATTGTTGACGTGCAACTTTTGCTCTCAAAGCATACATGTTGTTATCGTAGCAAGATTCTGATACTAAAGTCTCATCTGGAATGTTGTTTGTGAGTTTTAATGCATCATCACGTTGAACTTGTAACTCATTCTCTGTTCGTAGAGTTCTTGTAGCTCTCATAGTTCCTTTTGGTTTCGCAGGTGTGTTTCGTTGTGCTGAAGATGGATCGCCACTCGAATAATTCTCATATTCTACTTCGTCTGTCTTTGATTTTGGTCGCCACGCTTTGTAAGCAACTAGCATGGCTAGACACGCACTACTTATCATAAAGATCCGTTTTCGTGTTTCGGCATAGTCTTCATGAAGGGCTTTTTCCTTGTAAACAGCATATTTGAGTTGACATTTGATTTTAGCTTGTGTAAACCGATTCATGAGTTCATTTTTGGTCGTAACCGCTCTTCGTTTGAAACTGTGAATTCTATCTTGATTGTTCACACGAATTGAAGCCCATGTAGCAGATGTGAAGAAAATATACGTTAAAATTAGAAAAGCATAAGCGCCTAAATTGATGAAAATTTCAAGCATCGTATGTTTAAAAATCTGCATTGATGTTATTTTCTTATCTTCTTCTTTCTGTTCAAACATATCATCCCATGCCAACCATTGATCTTCATGAGTTTCTTCTAAATCTTCATACTCGCTGTTGGTCATTAACACATTTGCACTTACTTGTGATGTGCTAGCTCTGGGTGCGGGGACAGGAACTTCGTTTCCATTGATCGGTCGTAAAATCGGTAATGGCGTCAAATCTTGTGCATAAGCCAGTAAATGTGCATGATTGTTATTGTACTTATTAAAGGCACTATCCAATTCAACTTTAAGCAGTTCTATTACTTCAGCATAGGTATATTCTACCTTTGATTCTAGATGTTTAAATTTCCACATATCAACTGAAACTCTATCTGCAGGAAGTTTACTTGGATCACATACTCTCACACCATTCTTATGGGTAGAAAACTCATCCCTCAGTGAAACTTTGAATGGTAAATCAATTCTTCTCTTATATGCATTTTTGTCTGCCAGAAAAGATAGATCTGGTTGTTCACAGTTATCAGTAAATATAACCACATCTGAATTGAATTTTGCAAGTCTCTTACTGTCAAGTTCTGCTACTGGAAGTAGAAGTTCAGCGTTATTCTTCAAGTGAATCAATCTTCCTGGAGCCGGTAAGTCGTCTTTAAGATAGTCGGGATCGATTTGATTTGCATCGTCCATCACATATATTTTTGAGAGACTGCTATTGTAATTTGTCTCAAACTTATGTCCAATAGGGCGCCAGTAAACGTACTGAAACGGATTTTCCATACTCTCCTTAATTTGTTCAGGAGTTTTACCTTGTTGATGAAAAATATATTTCAATGCATCTATTGCTACCAATTGAACCATATATGTTTTGCCGATACCTGCATCACCTGCTAATTGTATTATAACAGGTTCTTTTCTGTAAGAGTGTCCAGATCTTGGGGCCATCAAAACTTTCCTATGAACCATACGTAAATGATATAATGTAGTACGATATTTCTTCATAAGAGGATGAGTTGGACTAACAGCTTGTGTTATCATATCGACAGCTAAAACAACATTCGTGACTTCATCAAAAGCAGCTGGGTGCATCATAATATATTCTTCTCCTTCCTTTGATAACCAATAAATCACTTTCTCATTTATCTGATTAAGTTTATCATTGATATCTTGGTCTGGATCTGAAACAATACTTAAATGTTGGAGCACTTTCTTCACCACTGCAATTATAGCTTCAACTCCTCTTGCTTGTTGAGGTAGCTTGCCAACCGAGTCCACAAGATTTGTAACCCTGCTTTTCCCTGGTTTACCACCCATCAAGAATGTTAGAATCAAAGATATCAAAGTAGATGATGGATCTAAATCGAAGTCACTTTCTGTCATCAAACCTTCAGTTTTTAAACGGTTCTTTTCAGTGCTAGTCAAAGTCATTATTCCAAACTTGCATGCCACCACGACTAACAGCATAGTTGTATGTTCTGCTGTTACACCCGATACATTAAAAATACGTATCAACGTGGATGTTGCGAGATATTTAGCAGCCCAATTAGAATCAAAAAGTATCACATATAAAGAAGTTCCTACATCAGCCCAATTGAAAATTTTCTTAATCTCTTTAGGCATACCGTTCAGTACTCTCTTCATTTGTTTAACAAAGTCGATTTTAAACAAGCTAACATTCACCTCAATCAAACTCTCTGTTCGTGGCAGTAATTGTTTCATAATAGCTTTTTCCGCGGCCTTACTTCTTCGTTCTTTCTTAAATTTTTCCAATTTACAGATAGCATTTTTACCGATATCATCCTGTCTTTTACTTAAATTCTTGAGTCGTTCCACATAATCTACGTCGGTATTTAAACGTTTAGATTTTCTAGAAGTGTCGCCATTCAAATCAAAGGGTCCTGGATTTTCTTCAATATCACCAGATAATAGCAAATTTCGAAATGTTCTCGTCCATTCTTGCGATAGAATTGATGGAAAACCAGGGTTTTCATAAATAATATCGGAAACATAACCAGTCATATTCTCAACATGTCTACAGAAAATAGTAATATGAAAGAATCTCCAATTGCAGATGTCACAATACAATTCACTCGTTCCCTTAACTTCGGCATCGCCCACAATTTGTCGCATATAAAACGCGTATGTGCTACGTTGGTCATGGTGATAATAAATTGCATCATAAGGCCATTGTTTCTTCGTTATATGTTCACATCCTACTGGTGTTGTACGTAGATTTGGTGAACCTCCTTTAAGTCCAAAACCAAATGATAACTGCGATGAGGGATGGGTGTCGAACAATTCATCAATAACGTCATCGGGAAATTCCTCAGGTTTTCTCTCCTTTGAAAGTTCACGACTTTCGTTACAAATTGGTATTTCAACATTATACCTTATCACATTGTCATTTGATTGTCTCAATCCGTCGAAAACTGCGCGTTCAATTGAATGTTTACAAAACGGTGAACTTTTCATTTCTGGTGGAAGATGAGAAATCACATCGTCTACGCACTTAACAAAGGTTTCGAGATCAGCAGATGTTAGCATATAGTCGGGTTTTGGTTTGTTTATCACTTTAGTATGATAAAATAACCGGGGTTTCTCCTTTTTAAAGCGAGGAGTCGCCTCTCTTCTAAAACGAAGAGGAGTGGACAAACGATAATAAATACGAAAATCATTATCAATGTCAAAACTCACTAAACTAACAAGTGAGTCAATGTTTTCGACTTTTCCAGTAGATCCGTTAAATTTACGTGGTGTTACAGCGGTAAAGTCGTCATTTGTTGTTGCATTTTGGAGACCAAGAGTTTCATTTATTTTGTTTGAGTACATCATAAATTTCCTTGAAAACATCTCACATTATGCCCCTTGCATAATGCTCCCTGGCGGTGAATATTTAACAACAGATAAAAGAATGGTAGTACTAAGAGAGCCATATCTTAAAGCATTGCATGTTAAATATCGCATAAAATCGTTAAGTAGAATTGTCAAGTTAATTACGGTCCATATATATAAATATTTGCGGCGTCGACTGTGTTATTCCACACGTGTTTATCCATCCTCACGTCTTCACGAGGACCACGATAGGCACAATATAATCATCATGCTCATGATTATACGTTTTCCATAAAACGAATAAAATTGATGCTCACACAATATGAGTTCACTTTTTCCTCATCATTTATTTGAATTATGGGGGAAGCTTGGGACATTCCCGCATCGAAACTTTAGTTTAAATATTCAAGATATTTTCCTGCGAGAGAGGTCAGAATCTTCATCTAATAACAACCATCATCTGAATGAATTGTGTCGAAGATGAGCCTATTTCGTATATTTAAAGGCAGATAAAGAAGTGGTAGTTCTAAGAGAGCCACATTCTAAAGCATTGCGTATTAAATATCGCATATTTCAGCATAGTTATTTGGTGAAAATAAATAGCCATACAATATATAGTTCGAGTGCTTGGTAAGGCATTTTGCTACCATATAAAGTAAAACCTTAAGTTCTTAATCAACCTGCATTTAAGTTCTAGTGCGTCTTACGGCATTTCGCGACCTAAACACATTAGTTTACGTACAGTTCTAGTGCTTGTTACGGCATTTCGCGACCTTACCCCCAATGACGGGGGATACATAAATTAGTTAATCAGTGTACAAAAGTAAAATAA
>Ga0138288_1186676_pt1 | contig 9549 bp, 20 predicted proteins | sample S_130826_M_mt_FD_106918 | JGI IMG/M metagenome (GOLD analysis project Ga0138288, IMG submission 106918) | Freshwater microbial communities from Lake Simoncouche, Canada - S_130826_M_mt (Metagenome Metatranscriptome) | ecosystem: Environmental > Aquatic > Freshwater > Lake | place: Canada: Quebec...
GGTATAGAGAAGGGCGAGTTCCCTTGCATACTTTACGCGCTGATATTGATTACGCAACGGCGGAGGCACACACGACTTATGGAATTATCGGCATTAAGGTGTGGATATTCAAAGGCGAAGTGTTTGATATAGACGCTCACAAAGCATCTATGAATTCTGACTCTAAAAAATAGTTGAAGGGAAAAGATAATGCTTCAACCTAAAAGAACAAAATTCCGTAAGCAACATAAAGGCAGAAATAACGGTACTGCTGTCCGTGGATCATCAGTAAGTTTTGGTGATTTTGGTCTCAAGTCTGTAGAGCGTGGAAGACTAACAGCTCGTCAAATTGAATCAGCTAGAAGAACTATTACGCGTCATGTCAAGCGTGGTGGCAAAATTTGGATTAGAATCTTCCCTGACAAACCAATTACTAAAAAACCATTAGAAGTTCGTATGGGAAAAGGGAAAGGTAGTGTAGAATACTGGGTTGCTCAGGTTAAGCCTGGTACTATGCTATATGAAATTCAGGGGGTATCTGAGGAACTTGCTCGAGAAGCATTTGCTTTGGGGGCTGCTAAATTACCTTTAAAAACACTTTTTACTGCTCGGACAATAATGTAATGAAAGCAAGTGATTTACGCCAAAAATCGAAAGATGAATTAGGATCTATGTTGTTCGAACTATCACGCGAGCAATTCAATCTCAAAATGCAAAAAGGTACAGGTCAGTTAACAAAGCCGGATCAAGTTAAAAAGGCTAGGCGTGATGTAGCACGCATACATACCATATTAAACGAAATGGCGAGTGCATAAAATGACTGATAATGCTACAAAGTTAAGAACAATAACAGGACGTGTTGTTAGCAATAAAATGAATAAATCAATAACTGTACTTGTAGAGCGCGTAGTAAAGCATCCTGTATATGGAAAATATATTAAGCGTTCAACTAAAATGATGGCTCATGATGAAGAAAACATATGTAATGAAGGTGATGTTGTATCAATTACATCTTGTAGGCCAATGTCTAAGAATAAATCATTTAAACTTGTGCAAATCTTAGAAAGCGCCAATAAATAGCTTTTTTTTGCTATTTTATATATAGATAATTAGGAAGAAATCATGATTCAGATGCAAACTAACCTTGACGTTGCCGATAATAGTGGCGCAAAAAGGGTCATGTGTATCAAAGTGTTAGGCGGCTCTCATCGTCGTTATGCTGGTATTGGTGACATTATTAAAGTAAGTATTAAAGATGCCATTCCACGTGGAAGAGTCAAAAAAGGAGAGGTTTATAACGCATTAGTTGTCAGAACGCGTAAAGGTGTTCGTAGACCAGATGGTTCAGTTATACGTTTTGATGGAAATGCGGCAGTTATACTTAATAATAACTTGCAGCCATTAGGTACACGTATTTTTGGCCCTGTAACTCGTGAGTTAAGAGGTGAGAAGTTTATGAAGATTATCTCACTTGCTCCTGAAGTTTTATAATTAGGGTTAAGATTATGCAAAGAATTAAACAAGGCGATGAAGTAATAGTTCGCACAGGTAAAGATAAAGGTAAAAGCGGAAGGGTAAGTAAAGTTCTTAAAGATAACAAAGTCCTTGTTGAGGGGATTAATCAAGTTAAAAAGAATCAAAAACCTAATCCTAATGCTGGTGTTACAGGTGGTATTGTTACAAAAGACATGCCAATCAATATTTCCAATATAGGCTTATATAATCCTGAAACCAAAAAAGCAGATCGAGTTGGCTTTAAGTTTCTAGAAGATGGAAAAAAAGTCAGATATTTTAAATCAACAAATGAAGTTGTTGATATTTAAGGTGTAGATAAGAATCATGGCTAGACTAGAAACTGTATATAAAGAAAAAATACTACCTGCATTAGTAGAGCAATTTGCTTACAGCTCAATTATGCAAGCACCACGTATTACCAAAATCACATTGAATATGGGTGTAGGTGGTGCTGTGGCAGACAAGAAAGTACTTCAATCTGCTCTTGGTGATTTGGAAAAAATTTCCGGTCAAAAGCCAATAGTAACATTGGCAAGAAAATCTATAGCTGGTTTTAAAATCAGAGATGACATGCCAATAGGTTGTAAAGTTACATTGCGTAGCGAAAGAATGTATGAATTTTTAGATCGATTGATTAGCATTTCTATACCACGTATACGTGACTTTAGAGGTTTAAGTCCTAAAAGTTTTGATGGACGAGGTAACTATTCAATGGGTGTGAAAGAGCAAATTATATTCCCTGAAATTGATTATGATAAAATAGATACTTTGCGTGGTATGGATATAACAATTACAACAACAGCACAAACAAATGAAGAAGGTTTAGCTTTGTTGAAGCTTTTTAATTTTCCATTTAAGAGCTAAAGGGCGTATTAAAATGGCTAAAAAATCAATGATAGCACGTGAAGAAAAACGTAAAATTTTAGTAAAAAAATATGATGTAAAACGTAGATCTCTTAAAGAAATAATAAGAGATCCAAATGCATCATTTGAAGATAAAGATAGTGCTCATTTACAATTACAAAAATTACCTAGAGACTCTAGTGCTTCGAGAGTGAGAAACCGTTGTAACATAACGGGTCGTCCGCATGGGTATTATCGTAAATTTGGTCTTAGTAGAAATAAGCTAAGAGAAGCAACAATGCGTGGCGATGTGCCTGGATTAGTTAAGGCAAGTTGGTAAGATCTTTTAGATCATTTAGAGAGATTATAAAATGAGTATGACAGACCCAGTAGCAGATATGTTGACAAGAATAAGAAACGGTCAATCTGCTGGTAAAAAGATTGTTAAGCAGCCTTCTTCTAAATTAAAAGTTTCTATTGCAAAAGTTTTAAAAGAAGAGGGTTTTATATCGGGTTATTCCATGGAAACAATTGGTAGTCATACAGAGATGACTATAGAATTAAAGTACTATAAGGGATCTCCCGTAATTGAAAATATTAAGCGAATAAGTAAACCAGGTTTACGCATTTATAAATCAAAGGATGAGTTACCAAAGGTTCTTGGTGGTTTAGGCATTGCTATTGTTTCAACATCAAATGGTGTTATGACAGATAGAGCTGCCCGATCCATTGGGCATGGCGGTGAAGTCATTTGCACTGTTTGTTAAAAAATAGGTCAAGTTATGTCAAGAATTGCAAAAGCACCAGTAATAATTCCTGAAGGTGTAGATATAAATCTAGACGGTAATAATATTACTGTAAAAGGGGCTAATGGTAAGCTTTCTTATGATATTAATTCGGCTGTAGGTGTTGATATTGCAGATAAAATTATTCATGTTGTTTGGAATAAAAGCGATAAAAAAGCAACTGCACAAGCTGGCACTGCTAGAGCAATAGTCAATAACATGATTATTGGAGTATCTGCTGGATTTGAAAAAAAGCTTACATTAATAGGTGTTGGTTATCGTGCTCAGTCTAAAGAAAATGTTCTTAATTTAGCTCTTGGTTTTTCTCATCCAGTCGATTTTCAAGTACCAGTAGGTGTAACTATAGAAACGCCATCTCAAACTGAAATAATTATCAAAGGAAGTGATAAGCAGTTGGTCGGTGAAGTTGCTGCTAAAATTAGAGCTTATCGTCCACCTGAGCCTTACAAAGGCAAAGGTGTTAGATATGCAGATGAGCATGTTGCCAGAAAAGAAGCTAAGAAGAAGTAAGGTAAAGTAATGGATAAGAAACAATCGAGAATGAAGCGTGCTTTAAAATTACGCTCAAAAATTAAAAAATTAAGTGCTGTACGTTTGTCAATCCATAAAACTGCTCAGCATATTTATGCTCAAGTGATAAGCGCAGATGGTGCAACAACTTTAGCAAGCGCTTCTACAACACAATCAGATATCAAAACTTTATTAAAAAGTACCGGTAATATGATTGCAGCTGCTGAAGTTGGCAAATTCATTGCCCAAAAAGCTATTGCTGCAGGTGTTTCAGAGGTTGCGTTCGATCGTTCAGGATTTAAATATCATGGTCGAGTTAAAGCTTTAGCTGATGCGGCTCGTGAAGCCGGTTTGAAATTTTAGGGGATTAATATGTCTACAGCACCTTCTCAGGTTAGTGCAGATGGTTTACAAGAAAAATTAGTAAATGTACGGCGTGTCGCAAAAGTTGTAAAAGGCGGTCGAGTCTTCGGTTTTACTGCGCTAACCGTTGTTGGTGATGGTGAAGGTCGCGTTGGTTACGGTGTTAGTAAGGCGCGTGAAGTACCAATTGCTATTCAAAAATCTTTAGAGCAGGCTCGTAAAAATATGCGTAAAGTTTCTCTTAAAGGTGATACTTTACAATATGCAATTATGAATACAACTGGAGCTGCAAAAGTCTATATGCAGCCTGCTTCTGAAGGAACTGGAATTATTGCCGGAGGTGCTATGAGGGCGGTTTTTGAAGTAGTTGGAGTGCATAATGTATTAGCAAAATGCATTGGAACGAGTAATCCTATTAATGTTGTTAGAGCAACTATAAATGGACTTACTGGTATGCATAGTCCAAATCAAATTGCTGCCAAGCGTGGCTTATCAGTTGAACAGATTATCGGGTAGTAGTAATGGCTGGCAATAAATTAAGTGTTACAATGATAAAGAGTAAATTTGGTCGATTGCCTAATCATCAGGCATGTTTAATAGGCTTAGGTTTGCGTAAAATAAATCAAACGGTTGTGGTTCTTAATACACCAGAAAACCGTGGTATGATTAATAAAGTTTCATATATGTTGAAATTTGAGGAAGTGTAATGTATCTAAATACTATTAGCTCAAGCGAAGGTTCACGAAAAAGTTCTAAACGTGTTGGTCGCGGTATTGGATGCACACTCGGTAAAACTTGTGGTCGTGGTCATAAGGGCCAGAAATCCAGAAGCGGTGGATTTCATAAAGTTGGTTTTGAGGGTGGTCAGATGCCACTCCAGCGTCGATTACCCAAAGTTGGTTTTAAATCATTAATTAAGAAATTTTCAGCTGAAGTAAGATTGAATGAGCTAAATGGATTAAATGTTGAAGTCATTGATTTAAAATTTCTTATAGACTCTAATATTGTTCCCTCTTTTACTAAAAAAGCTAAGATTATACAATCTGGTATTTTAACTGATACGGTAGTTATTAAAGGCATTAATGTAACTATTGGTGCGAGAAAATCTATCGAATCTGCTGGCGGAAAAGTTGAGGTTTAAGTGACGACTTCAAAAGCTCAGGTTACAGGAAAAGTTAGTGGTTTTTCAGAACTTAAATCTAGATTGCTATTTGTTTTAGGTGCATTTGTTGTTTATAGGGTTGGAGCTCATATTCCTGTACCTGGTATTGATCCAAAAGCATTAGCTGTAATGTTTGAACAACAAAGTGGATCAATATTGGACATGTTTAACATGTTTTCAGGTGGAGCTTTGATGAGGTTGAGTCTTTTTGCTCTCGGTATAATGCCTTACATTTCCGCATCAATTATAATGCAGTTGATGACTGTAGTAGTTCCGGCTATGGAGCAGTTAAAAAAAGAAGGTGAATCTGGGCGAAGAAAGATTTCACAATATACAAGATTTGGTACCGTTGTACTTGCTACATTTCAGGCAATAGGTATTTCTTTAGCGTTGCAAAACCAAACTGCAGGTGGTCTTTCTGTGGTTTTGGCTCCCGGAATAAGCTTTGTTGTAATTACTACCGTTACATTGGTTACAGGTACAATATTTTTAATGTGGCTTGGTGAGCAGGTTACTGAGCGAGGAATAGGCAATGGTATATCTTTAATTATTTTTGCCGGTATAGTTTCTGGTCTTCCTAAGGCTATTGGAAGTACCTTAGAGCTTGCTAGAACAGGCGAAATGAATGGTGGATTTATTGTTTTATTGTTTCTTTTATCTATCTCTGTTACTGCATTAGTTGTTTTCGTTGAGCGTGGACAAAGAAGAATTTTAATAAATTATCCAAAAAGGCAGCAGGGTAGAAAAATGTATGCCGGACAAAGTAGTTTTCTGCCACTAAAGTTAAATATGGCCGGAGTTATTCCTCCAATTTTTGCTTCTAGTATAATTTTATTTCCTGCTACTATAGCAGGATGGTTTGGTAATACTGAGGGTTTTTCCTGGCTTCAAGATGTTGCAACTTTGCTATCTCCAGGTCAACCTGTTTATGTTATTTTTTATGCAACTGCTATTATTTTCTTTTGTTTTTTTTACACAGCATTAGTATTCAATTCAAAAGAAACGGCAGAAAATTTAAAAAAATCAGGTGCTTTTTTGCCTGGTATTAGACCGGGAATACAGACAAGTTCCTACATTGATAAAGTTATGACTCGTTTAACTTTAATTGGTGCTTTCTATATTACATTGGTTTGTTTATTGCCAGAATTTCTTATTGTTTATTGGAATGTTCCATTTTATTTTGGAGGAACTTCACTTTTGATCATAGTTGTTGTTGTGATGGATTTTATATCTCAAATGCAAACACATGTTATGTCTCAGCAATACGATGGTTTAATGAAAAAAGCAAATCTAAAAAAATAAATTCGAATATCAAGTTTTCTGGAGTAAGTTGTGAAAGTACGAGCATCTGTTAAAAAGATTTGTAGAAAATGTAAAGTTGTAAAAAGAAATGGTGTTGTCAGGGTAATTTGCGAAGATGGAAAGCATAAACAAAGACAAGGTTAATTCTGCTTGTTAACTTTTTAAATAATGTTATAATTAGACACTTTACATCAGTGAAGTGATATTAGGAGTATCTAGATGGCACGTATTGCCGGGATAAATATACCAGATCATAAGCATGCAGTTATAGCATTAACCGCTATTTATGGTATTGGTCGTCAAACAGCGAGTGAAATTTGTGTTGAAGTTGGTATTTCGCCTTCGATAAAAATAAAAGAATTGACTGAAGATCAATTAGAAACAATCAGAAGTGTTGTATCTAAAATGACAGTTGAAGGTGATCTGCGACGTGAAGTTTCTATGAACATTAAGCGTTTGATGGATCTTGGTTGTTATCGTGGAATACGGCACCGTAGAGGTTTGCCATTAAGAGGCCAAAGAACGAGAACAAATGCTCGTACTCGTAAAGGTCCTCGTAAAGCTATTAGAAAATAAGATATTCCCTTAGAGGTTGAATTAAATGGCGAGTCAAAATCGTTCAAGAAAACGCATTAAAAAAGAAGTTGCAGATGGTATTGTTCATGTTCATGCTTCTTTTAATAACACAATTATTACAATTACAGATAGGAAAGGAAATGCCCTTTCATGGGCTACTTCAGGTGGTTCAGGTTTCCGAGGTTCTAGAAAAAGTACGCCATTTGCTGCTCAAGTTGCAGCTGAAAAGGCTGGTGCTGTAGCTTTAGAGTTTGGTATGAAAAATCTTGATGTTATGATCAAGGGTCCAGGTCCAGGACGCGAATCAGCTGTTCGCTCATTGAACAATTTGGGTTTTAAAATTAACAATATTGTTGATGTTACGCCAATACCACACAATGGTTGCCGCCCACCCAAAAAACGTCGCGTTTAATAATTCTGGAGTAATTTTATGGCAAGGTATATTGGCCCTACATGTAAGTTAAGTCGTAGAGAAGGCACCGATCTTTTTTTAAAAAGCAGAGGGAAGTCTTTAGAGAATAAATGTAAATTAGATCAGAGACCTGGTCAACATGGTACAAAAAGAACTAGAAGTTCTGATTATGCCAACCAATTACGTGCAAAGCAAAGATTACGTAGAATTTATGGTATTCTAGAGAAACAATTCAGAAATTACTATAAATCAGCTGATCTTAAAAAAGGCGCAACTGGTCAAAATTTGTTGAATCTTTTAGAATGTAGACTTGATAACGTTGTTTATCGAATGGGTTTTGCTTGTACTAGAGCTGAAGCTCGTCAGTTAGTAAGTCATAAGTCTATTGTTGTTAATAATAGCATTATAAATGTGCCATCCTATCAAGTTTCGACCGGGGATATTTTAACAATTAGAGAAAAATCTAAAAAGCAACAAAGAATCGTTGATGCATTAGTTGTTACTGAGCAATATGGTTTTCCATCGTGGGTTCAAGTTGATGCTAAAGCTATGACTGGTACTTTTAGCTCATTACCAGATCGTGTTGATCTAGGTAGTGATATCAATGAACAGCTAGTCGTTGAGCTTTACTCTAAATAATCGTAGTTTGAGGGATATAAATGCAGAATTCTATTTCTGGCTTACTGAAGCCTCGTCTAGTTGAGGTAGTAAGCAAAACTCCTAATCATTCTAGGATAGTTATTGAGCCATTAGAAAGAGGCTTTGGCCATTCTATTGGTAATGCACTACGTCGTGTCCTTTTATCAACAATTCCTGGATGTGCTGTTACTGATGTGGAGATAGAAGGTGTGCTTCATGAGTACACAACTATTGAAGGTGTGCAAGAGGATGTTATCGATATATTGCTCAATTTAAAAAAATTAGCAATTATATTGCATTCCAAAGATGAAGTTGAGCTAACACTTTCTAAGCATGGTGCTGGTTGCGTTACTGCTGCAGATATTAAGCTTCCACATGACGTCGAAATTATTAATCCAGAACTTGTAATAGCCAACTTAACTCAAGTTGGTGTTCTAACTATGAAGATCAAAGTTCGTAGAGGACGTGGATATGAACCAGTAAGTGTTCGTAAATCAAATACTGATCAGAATATCTCTGTTGGTACACTTCAAGTTGATTCTTCTTTTAGTCCAATTTTAAGGTTTCATATCAAGTTGAAAGTACAAGAGTTGAACAAAGAACAAATCTAGATAAATTAATAATTGAGCTTGAAACAAACGGAACAGTTGATCCTGAGGAAACTATAAAACTAGCTGCAACTATTCTTCATGATCAATTGTCAGTATTTGTTGATTTTGAAAAAGTAAACGATCAGTTAACTGAAGAAGAAATCGAAATTGAAGAGATTTTCGATCCTGTTCTTCTGCGCCCTGTTGATGATCTAGAATTAACTGTACGTTCTGCCAATTGTTTAAAAGCTGAAAATATTTTTTATATTGGTGATCTAATTCAACGTACAGAAGTTGAGTTACTTAAAACACCAAATCTTGGTAAAAAATCATTAACTGAAATTAAAGACATTTTGGCACTAAAAGGTTTGGCTTTGGGCATGAGGTTGGAAAATTGGCCTCCAGAAACACTTGCTGACCAAATTCATCCATAATAAAAACATTAGGCTTTCTAACAATGAGACATCGTAAATCTGGTAGAAAATTCAATATAAATAGTAGTCATAGAAAAGCTTTATTTAGCAATATGGTAAATTCACTATTTAAACATGAATTAATTAAAACTACTTTACCAAAAGCTAAAGAATTAAGATCTTATGCTGAACCATTAATAACTTTATCTAAAGTTGATAGTGTCGCTAAAAGAAGATTAGCTTTTTCAAGATTAAGGGATCGCGAAGTTGTCACTAAACTTTTTAATGATCTCGGGCCACGTTATAAAGATAGAAATGGTGGTTATTTACGCATTATGAAATGTGGGTTCAGACCTGGAGATGATGCACCAATGGCTTACGTCGAATTGGTTGATCGTCCAGTCGGATTAAGTAGTAATTAAAAAATACAATTTAAAGA